>VOFB01004184.1_pt1 | contig 18293 bp, 23 predicted proteins | sample 5384141 | NCBI WGS metagenome assembly VOFB01 (sample SAMN12384721, study PRJNA508395) | human gut metagenome | isolation source: healthy gut A | host: Homo sapiens | reverse complement strand
TCGAAGATGAAAGTGAATATAATCATTTTTTATTGCCGTTGTCAAATCTGTTCCCAGATACTTGATTCAATCTGTTGCTGTTCATCTTCACGAATCAGGTTTCGGAAACTTTTCTTAGTAAGTCTGAATAGTTCATCTATATCTTTGTATCCAGACATGTGAAGGAATTCATTTTGCATAAAATAGCTCATCATTTTTTCGGTCAGCTCTGTATATTATAAATGCACCTGGAAGATGTTCCGAAATATCCTTAAATGCGAATCCCAGCTGTTTACGGGCACCTGACTGAAGTCCTTCTGTAGACCATACATCCATTTTTTCCATGAAGCTTTATTGCATAAAGAGCGGCATCTGCGCAGCGCATGAGTTGTGAACGATTGATGCAAATGTTGGATATTCTGCATATCCTAGAGAAATATAAAATGCATGTTCCTTACCATGGTATGAGAATGATTTAGGAAGTTTGGTGAATTTCTGCAGCTGTATAGCTGCTTCTGAAAAGGTACAATTTGGTAAAGAATACAGAACTCATCACCGCCGTTTCTTCCAAGCAATGCATCAGACGGGAAAAAAAGCCTTCATGCTGTCTGCAAGATTTTTAATGCCCTGTCTCCGTAATTATGTCCATAGATATCATTAATAAACTTGAAATTATCGATATCAAGGAGTGCAGCCAATAAAATGTGCATTTGGATTTTTTGAATCATTTTTTCTGCAAATTCATCAAATCCATAGCGGTTATAAATACCTGTAAGAGAATCTGTATGTGCAAGTATTTGAAATTTATTCTTATTTTCTTTTGCCACTAACCATACTCTGGTAAGAACTGACAGGAGAAGAAGGCTTATTGTAAGAAACATTCCGATGATGATTATCAGTAGTGTGGCATTTCGCCATCCACTTTTAGGTGTTACCTCAAATTTCCAGTTCTCGTCTCCGATTGTAAAAGCATAAGAAACAGGATGATCTATTTGACCATCTGACTGATAAACCACTTTATAAGTATCACCCATGGAGCGTCTGTTTTTGAAATTTTGCATTCGTATCCAAAATCTGAAAGTGCACTGATTGAATCTGAAAAATGTCCGGAACCCGCAGGATAACGATAGTAAATCCCCAGAAATATTCTTGTTCGTTTTCATCCTTCAGGAAAATGGGATTGCGGACAGCAATTCCATATCCTCCTGTTTTAATTTGAAGGGGCCCTGCGTAATGATTGTATGGTTGTCTCTTGCGTAACAGGAAATTTTTCCACGGTCTTTATCATGGATCAGATCAATCTTACCTGCTTCATTTTCGGTGGACGGATAAATATCTGTCACAACACCATTTGGAGCAAGCTGCACGCTTTCAATAGAATCAGACATAAGATTCTCAGCAATCGTGTCAAACTGATGGATTTCGCCATCTTCACTTATTAAGATTTGCTTCAAGGTATCTGTGATCTCAATTCCATTTGTAATTTCATTCTTTATTTGTTCGCCATAGGTGGCTACGTTTAATTGTGCTGTTATGTGTCTCTGCTCTTTTTTCGTGGGTGTCTGTTTTGTATACAATCAAACTAATAAGGCATATGCCCAGTAAAAAGTGATAAGGGGCACAAGTGTTTTCTTTTTCACTTGGTTCACCTCATTTTGTCCATGGAAATTATTATAATAAAGCATTATATCACAGAAGTTGAAAAACAGAATAAGTTTTATGAAAAAAATGAACTGTGCAAAATCTTTATATACATCTATGACAGAAGAATGTATATCGATAGGGATTTGTGAAATCTATATATTTTAAGAAGGAAAAATGTGGAATCATCATAAACAAATCCTGTATTTTTGCTATTTTTACAGCTTTACGACGTTTTTTTCTGTATCAAGAAAAGAGGTAAAGAAATGTCAGAAAAAAAGATGCAAATATCCTGAGCAGCAGACCTAAAATTTATAACATTCCGGAGACGGAAACCCGGCGTCCAGTTTTGGCAGCTTCCGTCTTCTCAGACACTTCAAGATAAATGGCTCGATAACATTTTTCCAGAATGTTGATTGGCAGATTTTTATCTTGGGCATCACGTAATTTTTATCTGGATTTGAGAATTTGATTCAGCAATTTCCTTCTGCTCATCAGATGCATAATTAACCAAAACCACGAACAGGAATATCACCTGATTCCCGGAAGTCTTTCAACATTGCCATTTTGTTAATGGTACGCTGTATCCGATGCCAAAATTTTCTGCACATCCACGTACTCCGAGATCTTTGGAAACCTGTGGATTATTGACGTTAAGGAAGTCGTCCTGATGGTATATTTAGATTACCCGACGGGTAATTTAAAGGAGGGCAAACGTGCATTGCTACTATACAATAACAGTAAGTTCAAGAAACAATGTACCGATTTAAAAACTGCAAAAAATTGGTGGGCGGGAATGCTGCATTAGCAACCAGCCGATTTGCCCGAATAAAAATGCTATGCTGCAGGCGAGTGTAATTAAGGATATAGTAATGATGCCGACGTTTCATTTTCATAAGTTGAGTGGCAATATGGATGGATTTTTGCTATAGATGTAAAAACGAGAAGAGATCCATGGCGTATTATTATTCAGCCATTAGATGAGAATGAAGGACCTTATGATCCTTGTAATATTGATGAAATTGCTGATGTGGTTAGAATTGTTGAAGTAAAGGAGGTAAGTAACCATTATGAGTAATTATATTGAATATAATGATAAGATTGCTTTTTCATCCTGGATACTATATCAAAGAAATCATTGAAGAAAGTGGACTTTCTCAGAAAAGATTTTGCAAAACGATTAGATACCACGCCAAAGAATTTAAGTATTCTGGTACGTGGGGAGCAAAAGCTTATCAATCGATATAGCCATGAAATTATCTCGAATGTTAGGGACTAGTGTTGACTACTGGCTGAATCTTCAGAAGAACTATGACGCTTTGATTGCTGAGTTTGAATCATCCAAGGAATTAGAGCAGGAAAGAAGAATTTTCAAGTACTTTCAGTACACATATTTCAGAGAGAATTTTGGATTGCCTGATCTTCCGAGAAAAACAAATGAGCAGATTAAGTGTCTACGTGAATTTTTAAATGTTGCATCATTATCTGTTTTTACAAAGCAAAATATGGCAGTTAGTTTCAAGTGCATCTGAGGATATGAAAGAGGCTAATACTGCCAGAGCAAATGCAATGGTTCAGATCGCAATTAATCAGGCACTGAAGATAGAAGCACCTAAGTTTGACAAAAGAAGTTTGAAAAGCTGTTGATTATGCATTGACATTAACAACACAGCATGGTGATTTTTATCCACTGATTAGGAAGGCCTTTGAAGATGCGGGAGTAATATTCGTAATACTTCCAAATCTTCCGGGTTCAGGAATAAATGGTGCAACCAAGAAGATTGGGCAGAATGTAATGCTGATGGTGAATGACAGACGTTTCTATTCAGATACATTTTGGTTTTACTCTGTTCCATGAGATTGGCCATATTATTAATGGTGATTATGGAATTACGTTTGAAAATGAGCACGCTGGACAGGAGGATGCAGCAGATAAGTCTCGAAACTAATCTCTTTCATCTGGTAAGCATACTCAAATTCATAATCAAGTTTATCCAGTTCGTCATCAACTGCGTCTACCTGTTTTTTCAAAGCGTAGAATTGTTCGTGATTCTCAGATGCATTTGTAGATCTTTTTGCATTGTTTACACTTTTTGTTATATTACGGATATCGTTTTCATAAGAAGAGAAATCATAATCCTTTTCGTTCACATTCTCTACTGCATTTTCTGTGTTACTGATATTATCATCATTGTCATCTGTATTTGATGTTACAACTTCCTGTGTCTTAATTTCTACATCTTCTGCTGCTCCATTATTGGATGAAGTGCATCCTGTAAAAGCCAATATTAATGTGAGAGATAATAAAACTACTAATATTTTTTTCATAACATGTTCTCCTTCCGGCTCTTGGATGTTTTGTTTTTGCTGTTATATGTATCATATAGGGGAAGATTAAAAAAGATTAAAACAAATAGTAATTTCAAAAAATGAAAAAAAGGACTCTGGCACACGAAAATGATTGGTATTATAATAATTACATTATGAGATTACTGATTGTAGAAGACGAGAATGATTTAAGAAACATTGTCAAAAAAAGGCTTGTCAAGGAACATTACAGTGTAGATGCCTGTGGGGATGGTCTGGAAGCGATGGATTATATCGATATGACTTCCTACGATGGTATTATTCTTGATATCATGTTGCCGGGAAAGGATGGATATGAAATCTTAAGAGAATTAAGGCGACGAGAAGATGATACACCGGTTCTGTTACTGACAGCAAAAGACAGCATTGAAGACCGCGTCAAAGGACTGGATCTTGGTGCCGATGATTACCTGATCAAACCATTTGCATTTGAAGAACTGCTTGCAAGAATCCGTGTCATGATGCGTAGAAAGCCACAATTTACATCAAATCAACTAAAAATAGCAGATCTTATTCTGGATCGTGACACAAGAAAGGTTACAAGAGCCGGAAATGAGATTGATCTTTCTGCAAAAGAATTTATGGTTCTGGAATGTCTTATGCGCAACAAAAATATCGTAATGACAAGACAGCAGATTGAACAGAATGCGTGGGACTTTGATTTTGAAGGTGCTTCCAATGTGATCGACGTATACATTCGCTATTTGCGAAAAAAATCGATGCACAATATGAACAAAAACTCATCCACACTGTTCGCGGTGTCGGATATGTAATGAGGGAAAACGAATGAAACAGCTGACGATCAAGAAAAAATTACGCTATGGTACACCGGAATCATTGCCGTAGTTCTTGGAACTATTTTAGTTCTCGTCCTTCTTTTTGTGGATAAGGTTGGAATTTCTGCGACAGAAGAAGAAATCATTGCCGCAGTGACTGGTTTCTCTTCAAATATTAATTTTCAGGATGATTCCTTTTATCTTGAAGGCGATACCGAATTTTACGATGACGGTATTATGTTTTGTATTTATGACAAAACGGACGCTTACTTTATGGAACGATTCCAACCCAATTTCCAGAAGGAACTATCCTCAAGTCGAATACACCGCGAATGATAACCGGATCAAATCGAAAATGGATGATATATGACAGCGTTTACACTTACGGTGATGATGAGGAAATGTGGGTACGAGGAATTACCTCCGTACATTCTATAGAACTTTTCATGCAGACATCCGAGAAAATGTTGTTGATTGTATTCCCATTACTCATTATTCTGATTGGGGCCATCGGATATTTTATGATCAAGCGAGCATTGAGACAGGTGGATCTTATCTGCGATGAAGTTGAAAACATCAGCAATGGAAAAGATCTTTCCAAACGATTGTCTCTGCCAAAAGCAAAAGATGAATTATACGAATTGTCGGAGAAATTTAACGAAATGTTCGAGCGCTTGGAATTTTCGTTTGAGAAGGAGCGTCAATTCACATCAGACGTATCCCATGAACTGCGGACTCCCGTTGCTGTTATCATTTCCCAGTGTGAGTACTTATTGGAAAATGAAAACTTATCTGCGGAAGATAAGGAAGAGATTGCAGTCATCTTAAGGCAGGCAAAACGAATGTCAAAGCTGACAAACGAAATGTTAATGATCGCCAGAAACGAACAGGGTGAGCAGCATCTGATGGAAAAACTGGATTTTGGATTATTAAGCGAACTTGTAATAGAAGAACTGCAGACAAAAGCACAGGAAAAAAATATTGAGATCACCCTGCAAAAGCAGGACGACTTATTTATGAACGGCAACCAGACATTGATTTTGCGTATGATGATGAATTTAATAACCAATGCCATCAATTACGGAAAAACAAATGGACATATCCATGTTATCCTGAAGGTCGAAAATGACCAGATTGTCGGTGAAGTGAAAGATGATGGTATTGGAATAAGTGAGGAACACCTGGACAAAATCTGGGAGCGTTTCTATCGCATAGACAAAATCGAAGGTATCCGTTTTATTTTCCGATTTCCGAAAAAATTGAAAACAATTGGTCAACCGTTATAAAAGGGCAATAAACAAATCGGAATCAGTAGGAGGATCATTATGAGATTTTATAACATATTTTTCAGCCCGACAGGGGGTACAGAGAAAGTAGCAGATATTGTTGCGAAAGGGACGAAGCTGGATGCTGAAGAAATCGACCTAATTAAAGAATCAGATAAACTCATGAAGGTGAAATTTGAAAAAAAGGACCTATGTTTGATTGCTGTACCGTCTTACGGTGGACGCATTCCAGCAGTTGTAACGGATATGTTCTGCAAAGTAAAGGCAGATGGTACGAAAGCAATTCTTGTGGCAGTATTTGGAAACCGTATGATTGATGATACGTTATTGGAACTACAGGATGTTCTGGAAGCATCGGGCTTTGTGTGTATCGCAGGCATGGAGGCTGTTGCAGAACATTCTCTGATGCACCAATTTGGAACCGGACGCCCGGATCAGCAGGACGAAAAGGAATTACTGGAATTTGCCGCAAAGATCATGCAAAACAGCGAAGCACAAAGGACACCTAAATTCCCTGGAAACAGACCATATCGAGAATATGGTGGAGTTCCCCTCAAACCTGTTGCAAATGGAAAATGCACTTCCTGCGGTCTGTGCGCAAAAGAATGCCCGGCAGGTGCCATTCCGTTGGACAATCCGAAGATGACCGATAAGGATAAGTGCATTTCTTGTATGCATTGCGTAGCAGTCTGTCCGAAGAAAGCAAGAAATTACAGTAAGCTTGTCAGCTTTATCGCTGGACTGAAAATGAAGAAGGTTTGTTTCGGTAGGAAGGAAAATAAATTGTATTTATAATAGGGCGAGCAATACAATGAGAAACATGTAAATTCAAGTTTGGAAAATTAAGAAAAGCGGAATTGTGAGGTTAAATATGATAAATAAAACGGAATGGAACAGAATGATGGAGGGTAAATTATATAATCCCTATAAAGTTGGTGATAATTCGTTTGAAAACGTTCATGCAGCTCAAAAAGTTTAATGAATCAGAATACTGGAACGATAAAAGTGCTTTTGAAGAATTGAAAAAATGCTTTAAAGTAGCTCCTGTGGATATGGTACTAACGCCTCCGGTCTATTTTGATCATGGCGATAGAATATCATTTGGAAAACATTTTTATGCTAATACAGATTTGACTATATTAGATGAAAATTATGTTACGTTTGGGGATAATGTACTTTTGGCTCCCCACGTAAGTATATATACAGCAGGTCATCCGATTGATAAGGATGTACGCAACTTGGAACTGGAATATGCCAAGGCTGTAACAATAGGCGATAATGTCTGGATCGGTGGAAATGTTGTAATTAATCCCGGTGTCACAATTGGAAGTGATGTAGTCATTGCTTCTGGTTCAGTTGTGGTAAAAGACATTCCAAGCCATGTTGTTGCAGGAGGTAATCCGTGCCATGTAATTAGACAAATAACAGATAAGGATAAAAATAATTGGCACACGCAACTAAAAGAATATGAAGATGATATTGAAAAGTAGATTTTTGTAATAGTTGTTTCGACAATCGGAAGTTGGTGATTTTATCATGATTTTGTGCTTTTCAGGAACCGGCAACAGCCGTTATATAGCGAAAAAAATTGCAGCTGAATTGGAGGATGAGATTGTAGATGTGAATGCAAAAATCAAGGCAGCAGATTATTCGCCAGTAAAAACAGGTGAGAATGTAATCGTTGTAACTCCGACTTATGCGTGGCGTATTCCCCGAATTGTGTCGGATTGGCTTTCAAAAATGAAATTGCTTTCTGCAAAACGTATTTGGTTTGTTATGAACTGCGGTAGTGAAATTGGCAATGCGTCAAAATATAATAGTAGTCTTGCTGAGCGAAAGCACTTATGTTATATGGGTACATCTCAAATTCTTATGCCGGAAAACTATATTGCCATGTTCGATGCACCCCAAGCAGAGGAAGCAAGAAAAATTGTAAAAATGCTGAGCCTACTATTGTGGATACCATTGCCTGTATTAAAGCAGAACAACCTTTCCCTGTACCACGAAACAATCTCTACGACCGTTTTATGAGTGGTCCGGTAAATCCTATTTTTATCAGTTCTTCGTGAAAGCTACTGCATTTCAGACAGATGATACTTGTATCGGATGCGGTCAATGTGTTAAAAACTGCCCAAAGAATAACATTGTACTTGAAAACGGAAAGCCGATATGGGGGAATCAATGTACTCACTGTATGGCATGTATTTGTTATTGCCCCACAGAAGCAATAGAGTATGGCAAAAAGAGTATAGGAAAACCGCGTTATCATTTTGAGCAGTTAAAGATGAAATAACGCCGATACAGGACTTTTTATAATCCTATACCGGCGTTTGTTGTTTACGTGAGAGTGTGTTTTACGCTTATTTTCCAAATGTATTGCTGGATTTAGCAGCAGCTTTTGCAGCCATGGTGTTGGTGGACTCAAACAAGGAAGTTGTCGGTGCGACCGGACACATCAGTACCCGTCCTGTTCCACGATAAACATTTACCAGGCCTTCTCCACTAACCGCTGATCCCACAAGTGTTTTGGTTGATCGTTCTACGGTAAATTCAAGGTTTGATGACCAGCATACGGCAAGGTTTCCATCAATTTTCAGTTCATCATTTTCCAATATGACTTCAATCAATTCATCTTCGGGAACATTAGACTCCAGTGCAGCTACACCATTTCCCTGCAAACTCAGATTAAACAGACCTTCGCTACCTAATACTGCTGATGAAAGGTTCTTTCTGGCTACAACTTTACTTTTTACATTTGCATCACAAGCCAGGAACATGCCATCTTCAATTGTCATTCCGGCCGAACCCCATTTTCCAATGTCTGCAAGGATAATGTATTTGTATGTCGGTTCTAATACCAGACAGCCTTCACCAACATATTCCGGTTTAACTGCGGTTTCTTTTGTAACCGCACCCTTGAGTGCCTTTCCAAGGAAATCTCCGATACCTTTACACCAGATGTGGCTTGTACATTACCACCTATCCATTGCATGGAACCAGCCTGGATAACAGCTGAATGGTCTTTATCAATATCAATAACAACCTGTCTTCTTCTGACATGCATTTTACTCATGAAATACTCATTCATTGCATTCATAGGTGAAACGCTGGCATCCTGCACATATTCAAGCACATGGAAGTTTTCGATACTTTTCGCATATTTTCTGTTTTCATTTTGCAAGTTTTCAATTCGCATAGCATAATCTCCCTTTTAATAATAATTTATGATATTGCTCGGATATGCTTATTATAAAAGAGGCAGCATAGAAAGGAAACAATTCATGCAGAGAAATATAAAGAGAGAATTCTCAAAATTCGAGAAATATAAAGATGCAATTCCTCATGGTAGATATGTATTGTGAAAAATAAATTTGTTATAGTGACAATATCAACAAAAAAGCAGAATATAGATGGGGTGATCAGATGGAAGCAGCACAGAGAATTCGATTAATCCGGATAATAGAAAAGATAGAAATGTGTCTTGTTTTATCTTCGTCAATGCGCTCATGCACGACGATTTCTTTGATTAAGCGGTTGAGGGTGGCTGCGTCCAACTCTGTGATGTTGGCGTATTCCTGAATGGCTTCCACCCATTGTTTTGCGTCATTGGCAAGCTGGACTTCATCGGACAGCCGCTTTCTGCCCTCGGACACTTTTGCTTTAAGCTCCGTCTGCTCGGTCTGTGTCTTTTCCAGCATGGTGTTGAAATTCTGCTCACTGATACGCCCTGCAATCATATCCTCATAAAGCCGCATGACCATTTTGTCCAGAACCTCAATCCGTTCCTCGTCCCTTGTAAGGGAGCGTTCCATTGCTTCCCGCTGTTCCCGCTGCTCGGCTTCACAGGTATTGGTCAGGCGGTCGGCAACCGCTTCCCCGTCCATCAGGGCAGCTCTGGCACATTCCCGGATTTTCCGCAGCACATGGCTGTAAAGGGTGTCATAATCAATCCGGTGCTGGGTGCAGTGGTTCTTTCCAAAGGCATTGTAGGTCTTGCAGGAGTAAATCCGCTGGGGATGTTTTGCGTTTGTGTAGCGTATCGTCAGCGACTTCCCACACTCGCCGCATTTTAACAGTCCGGCAAACAGGCTGATTTCATTAGTCTGCCCCGGACGCTGGCGGGATTTCAGCTTGTTCTGCACAATGTCAAAGCTCATGCGGTCAATCAGCGGTTCATGCTGTCCCTCCACCACAATCCAGTCCTCCGGCTTCTTTTCCCCAATCGTGCCGATTTTGAAACGGTAGTCCTTTTTTCTGGGAAGCAATCGCCCCGGTGTAGACGGGATTCATCAAAAGGTCTTTGATAACGGAGAAGTCCCACATATACCGCCCGTTTTCCGGGTCTTTCTTTTCCCATTTGGTGCGGGTATTGCGAAGCCCCCGTTCCCGGTTCCACCATGTGGGGCAGGGGATTTTTTCTTCCTCCAGCCGTCTGCGGATATAGTTCGGACCATGACCGTTTAGGGCATATCCGAAAATCAGCCGCACAATCGGGGCGGTTTCCTCGTCAATGAGCAGATGGTTCTTGTCCTCTGGGTCTTTCCGATACCCAAACGGGGCAAGACACCCGGTAAACTGTCCTTTCTGCGCTTTCAGAAGATAAGAGGAATGGACTTTCTTGGAAATATCCTTGCTGTACATCTCGTTCAGGATATTCTTGAACGGGGCAATGTCGTTGTTATCACGCAGGGTGTCGATACCGTCATTCATGGCGATATAGCGGACACCGTTTCTTGGGAAAAAGTCCTCAATCAAATGCCCGGTTTGCAGATAATTACGCCCCAGTCGGCTGAGGTCTTTCGTGATGACAAGGTTGATCTGTTTCCGCTCAATGGCTTTTAACATCCTCTGTAAGTCAGGACGCTCCATGTTAAGACCTGTAAAGCCATCGTCCTGATAGACTGCCACAACCTCCCATCCCTGCTTTTCGCAGTATTTTTCCAGCATATCACGCTGGTTTGCGATACTGGCACTTTCGCCTTGCAGGTCATCGTCCTTTGACAGCCTGCAATAGACCGCTGCACGATAGCCCCCGGCAAGTGCCTTTCCGATTGTTCTGTATTCCATTTCGTTCATCATAGCCATTTACCCACACAATCCAGACGGTATCTGGCTCTTTTGAACCTCATCTTCATTATAGCTTATATCTTTCTTTTTGGCAAGATATTCTTTTGTATTTGTCTTTCCGTATTTCTGGGAAATCAGGCTGACGAACACATCAGTGGCGTCCAGTTCCCCGTCAAACACCGTTGTAACATGAATCTCTGTTTTGTTTTTTGCCATAGGCAGTTATCCTCCATACATGAAAATAGCCAGACAGAGGGTGTCGGCAACGAAGTCCGGCAACGGGCTTCAAAAGACCTTGCAAACAATCTCAATCTGGCGATGGTTACTATTTATACTTTTCTTTTATTTTTCTGTTGTTTTGGTTGTCATAGGGGAGAAAAGCCGATAGTTTCGGGATTTTCCCCGGCAACCGGCTCGGCAACGGGATAGCAACAGGGGGTGCAACGGGCGGTCATTTTCAGAATGGAAGCTCCATCTGTTCTGTGACCTCCACAAAACCATCCATCGTTTTTTCAGACGGGTTGCCGGAGTCCGTTGCCGGGTTTTCACGCTCCCAGCCCTTTTGTCTGCCATATTCGGAAAACATTCTTGGGTTCGGGAAGTACCGCCAGCGGAAATGCACTGGTTCATTATCTCGTTGATTTCCCGGATTTCCCATTGCTTCGGCTCGTCAAAGGTGTGGTTTAAGGCTTCCTTGTAGAGCTGCTTGGAGCAGACCATGCTCCCGGTGTACTTATCAAGGTATGCCTGTATCATCCCGGCTTTGGTGTCCTCCGGCATAAAATCCCGCTGGTGTTCTTTGAGATACCGCTGCATGGCAGGGCTGAAAGCCAGCTTGAACCTGCCGCTTCGGTAAATCTCCATCGCTTCTGCCCACATCTGGTCGATATAGGCTCTGGAAGCGGCTTCGTCCTCCAAAATGTGAACCTCGGCTTGCTCCGGGTACACCATGACGGGATAAATCGGCGGTTGCCGGAACGGTCAAGGGGGAGAAAGTCAAGGGCGTTGGAAGTGCCGCCGAACACGCACTGACGGGGGCGGTCTGCCGGGTGGGTTTCATAGGGTATCTTGTAAACCTCTTTCTGTCGGCTTAAAAACGACTTGATTTCCTCAATGCTCTTGGCATTGGCGGTTGCCATCATTTCCGACATTTCAATTATCCAGTGACCTTGCAGCTTGCGGTACACGTTATCATCGTCCAGCTTCCGCAAATCATCGGAAAACCACTCGTCCCGGACTGCCAGCAGGCGGAAGAAGGTGGACTTGCCAGCCCCCTGACCGCCTACCAGACACAGCATGATTTCAAATTTGCATCCCGGCTGAAAGGCTCGTGAGATAGCACCCAGCAGGAACAGCTTCAACGCTTCATAGGTGTAATCGTCTGCGTCAGCCCCCAGAAAGTGCCGCAGACAGAAGCGGATTCGCTCTGTCCCGTCCCACACAAGGGTACTTAGATAATCCCGGATGGGGTGGTACTTATTCTCATTCGCCACAATCCCGATGGCGGTTTCAATCTTTTTCTCACTGGTCAGCCCGTAGGTTTCCTCCAGATAGAGAAGCAGATACTTCATGTCTGTATCGGTTAAGGCTGTGCTTTCTCTGTGAAACCGATGGGCTTTATGATGTCTTTCGGTCGGTCAGGATGTTGTAGGCGATAGCCCCGGCAAGCACAGGGTCACGCTGGAATACGGTCAGGCAGTTCCGTATGCTCTGGCGGACGCCGCCTTTCTCGGTAGTTTCCAGCCCCGCCTTGATTTCCTCAACGCTCTGGGGCGGCTGCATGGCGTTCATGGTGTTTTTTAGTTCTTGCTGCGTCTGCGGCTGCAAGCTCTGCCATTCGCTGTTCAAGCTGTATCACATCCTTTCCGTAGTCCGTAATCAAAGCCGCTTTTTCCTCGGTTTCCCCGAACAGCAGCACATCCAGCAGATATTCCACATGGTCTTGCTTCTGTAAGGCTTCCACAAACCGGGGATGAAAGGCTTCCTCCGGGGAGTGTGGGGCATAATCCGTTCTCCATACCCGGAGTAGATGGAGATAATCGGCAAGGATACGGAAGCAGCGGTTCTTTTGCTTCCTGAAACTGTTCCTCCGGGGATTTCTGCCGGGGCTTGGGCTTTTTTGCCTTTCCCGGCGGCTTCCAGTCCTCATAGGAAAGCCCGAAGTCCTGTGCCAGCTGTACGGCGGCTTCTTTCTTTCCCAGCCCATACAGGGCGGCGGCAAAATCAATCACATCCCCATCCGCACCGCAGCCGAAGCAGTGGTAACGCCGATCCAGCTTCATGCTTGGGGTTTTATCATGATGGAACGGGCAGCAAGCCATCCCGTTCCGCCCTACATGGATTCCATAATGCTCCGCAGCCTGTCTGGTTGTGACGGACTGCTTCACAGCTTCAAATACATTCAAATCTATCCCTCCTTAAAAAGAAAAAAGCACCTGACATTCTCTGATTGAAAATGGCAAGTGCCTGTTAAAGTTCCATATCCTGTTGTCTGTGTTTCGCCTGCGCCGGGGCGTTTTTCTGTGCTTTCTTCTCGTCAGCCTTATCCTGCAAGACTTCCTTGATAGGCTGTTTCTTGGGCGGCTCTTTGCTTTCTTCTGTGCCGGGGGTGGCTTTCCGTACCCAGTAGCGAATGTCCCGCAGCTTCTTCAAATCATCCTGTACCTCGGTCAGCGGTTTTTTCAGGGCTGCAATTTCTTCCAGAAGCGTTTCCTGCTCCTGTTGCAGCTTCTTTTGGGTACTGTCCTTATCGTCCGGGTGCTTGGCAAGGTAGGCAGCGGCTTTCGCATACCGGGCAACCTCCGGGTGTTCCTGCTTGAATTTCTCCTTTGTTTTCTTGAAAAATATCTTCTGGTACTTCTCATAAACAGGCTTACATTCCTTGCAGGCTGTCCGGCTGGCAAGAATCCCGTCAATCACTTTGCTGCGGGCTTCCTTTGGCTTCATCTGATTGCGGTAATCTGCGGCTGATTTCCCGGATGCTTCCAGAAATGCTTCTAAGTCCTCCACAGTGGAAAGCCCCTTTTGCCGGAGATAGGACAGGGCTTCGCTGACTGCCTTTAAGTCCTGTGAAGTCCCCCGGTTCTGTCCAGCCCTCGTCCAGTCTTTCCGTTCTTCCTTTCGTATCTCCATATATTTCATCAGCAGATTGGGAAGAAGCGTTGCTTCCTCCGCCGCTTTTTGTGCAAGCAACTCCTTCCGTTTTTCGCCCAGCTCGGCAATCCAGCCTTTGAGGTTTTGGATAAGCTGCCGGATGGACTTCATCAGGCGGTTGGCGGCTCTGATTTCCCGGTTCAGGTTTCCGATATTCGTCTGGATACCACGCTTTTCCATCTGCCGGACAGCCGCTCCCTCATGGACAGTGGGGACTATATCAAACCCCTGTCTGGCATAGGAACGCAAGTCCACACGCTCCGGGCGGTCATTGGCTTCCAGATAGCGGTTCTGGATGACCTCCCATTCATGCCGCCAGATTTCACAATACTTCTGGTCGTTCCAGTCAACCGTATCCTCCTTGTGGCTTTTCCACTGCCGGATGGCAGCTTTATCCGTTCCCCGTTCTCATCAAGGTCATAAACCTTGCGGCTCTTGGGAAGCCATTTCCCATGTTCGTCCATTGCCCGCATAGTCAGCAGGACATGGGCGTGGGGATTGTGTCCCGGCGGATGGGGGTCATGGATGGCAAAGTCAGCAATCATGCCTTTGGAAACAAACTGCTTCTGGCAAAACTCCCGGACAAGGACAGCGTACTGGTCGGGCGGTATCTCTCTGGGGATGGTAAGCACCCACCGCCTTGCAAGCTGGGAGTTCCATTGCTTCTCCACCGCTTCGGCGGCGTTCCACAAGGTATTGCGGTCTGCATACTCCGGCGGGGCATTAGGTGGGAGCAGGATTTCATTGTGGACGATACCACGCTTTTCCGGGTAGTGCTTCACTTGCTGGTCATATTCACAGAACAGTTTTTCGCCACTCTGGTAAGCAGCGGCGGCAACCGCAGACTGCCGCTGGCTGCGCTGCACAATCGAGATTTCGTTGTGTGGACAGGGCATTTCGTGTCCCTCCTTTCGCTAATTGGTGGACGGGGTGGCGTTTTACCACCTCATTTTGGGCAGAAAAAAGCAGGAAACCTTTCTCAGATTTCCTGCTCGGTGTGCCGCTATGTGGGCGGCGGGTATTTAATTGTAAAAGTTCGGGGCAAGTTGACCCGATGTGAAGCTGACAAACTTACAATTTAAAATTTTGTTCTTTTCTCAATCCCCATTTCATAGTATTTCATTCACTATACAAAACCTGTTGTCATTGAAATCATTGCAGTTCTTTTACATAGTCATTGCTTCGTTCATTCCAGCATTAAAGAAAATTTCCGACCACCGCCGCTTGATTAATGTCCATTCCTCTGTGATTGAAATTCATTTGTTCATAAATATGTCTTTGTCCATAAATAGAATTTTCTCAAATTTGTCTTATTCAAATAACCCCAACAAAATCATCAGATTCTTGCCATTCTCCATTGCACAAGTATCAGGATTGCAGGCAAAACCATTTCACCATGACCAATAAAATGTATTCTTCAATACTTCCCTGCAAACCTTTGAACCTTTTTTGCATTGGTCGGATAGCAGAAGTAAGAATAAATATCTTCAACTTGTTCAAGACAAATCAAAGAGCCATTTATATTCAGTTCTTTGTATTGGTCAAAAAAGTAATTTCCATTTTTCACAATCCTTCAACTTTTATTTTTCAATCAAGTTGCATTGTCGCTATGAAATTTCTTTTTCATCATCTCTTGGTGGTCGGACATAACATAACATTTCTTTTTCACAAGCACCAAATTTTGAGAAATTGGATTTCCTTCTTTTTTTAGCGTTATTCCATGATTAGAAAAAGCTTGGTTTCGTTATCAATAAGCAATGAACGGGTCATTCTCCCAAAAACAAACGGGGCAGATATACCCACAATCTTCATTTGCCGGAACATTGTAGGTAAAATATCCGCAGCAAGGACATTGGTATTTTTTCATAAAACCTCACGTTTAATAGTTGAAAAATTCCTGATTTATTTCTGACTTTATTATACTTCATTGCCTATCGAAAAGATAGCGTATTTTATGAAACTTGTCGGCTGGGAACAACTTGCAAGGCAAGGTGTCCCCAGATGGCAAGTCCACAAAAGGGTAGCTGGCGGCAGCCAGCGCAGGGGAAGTGTAGCGTCCCCTGTTTGATTTGGAGCAGACCTTGACTGCGGAAAATCACAGCCCTCCGGCGAGGAGCCTTCGGAGAACGCAATGCACCAACCTCTGGGTGGTGTATAATTGCGCCCTTAGTAAACTAAGGGGTTTCCGGCTTCTCCCGTTCCAGCAGTTTTTTCAATAGTTCCTGCGTGTCCTGCCTGTGAAAAATGAGTTTCAACAACAGCATGACATCATCATCTGTCAGGCGTTCCGGCTCTTGCAGAAAACTTTCCAGCATACCGCCACGAGTACAGAGCCGGTGCGTCCGTTCCTTTCGGGTAAGCTGCTTCAACTGGTGCTGCAATGCCTTTTCATCATTGATGGCTTTCCGCAGTTTCTTTTCGCTTTTCTCCAACTCCCGATTGAGCTTTTCCAGCTTTGAGGTATCAGGCAAGGGCAGCGTCCTCCTTTCCCGGTATCAGCACATAAATCCTGTTCGGTTCTCCCACGCCCTGACGCACCCGCATGATAAGTCCGGCGTTTTCCAGTTCATTCAGAGAACGCTTGACCGTCATGGAGCTGCGGGACAGGACTGCGGCAATGCCTGTGATAGGGAAGCAGACAAACAGGATTCCGTTCTCGTCCTCCTGCCCTTTGGAGAGCATAGCGTCCAGCATCCGGCAGTACATAACCTTTGCGGTGCTGCTGACTGGAAATCCTGTCAACGCTCTGGGAAATGGCATACAGGGCGGCAATGGTGTGTCTATCGTCATAAATTCAAAATTCATTCGGTGTGTTCCTCCTTTTTCTTTGCTCGTTTGGATAAATAACAGGGGCAGTCAATCACAACCGCCCGGAAGCTCTGCTTGCACCCATGCTGGCATTTCCGGCATAATTCGTTGTAAGTGACACGCCCCCGGTCATTGAGGTAAAAGAAAGCTCATGCTTCCTCTTTTTGCTCATTCTCGGCATATTGCGCTTCCTCCCGTTTTAGTGTATGGTTTCGGGGCGATTTTCGGCAAAATTACAGTCATAGAACCGCCTAAAATCTCCCGAAGTATCAGAGATAGGGTAGACTATCCCCTATCAGATTGTCGTGTTTCGGTATCATTTCGGTGTCAGTTCGCCAGTTCTCCCCGGTGTCGTTCCTCCCCTGAATCTCACAGCGGCGTATCGCTCCCTTTGGTATGCTCGTTTCGGTCAGGGTTCCTCCATATCCCTGCCAAAAGTCATGGCACTACATCGCCGGGGAAGCATATCCCACACAGGCTGGTCATTCGATTGGAATAATCCATCGATGAACTACCTGTATCATAGAACATTTTTGTGCCCTGTGCCGTATGTCCACAAAGTAGGAATTCGGGGTAAAAATCAGAAATTTCCACGATTGCGGAATTGATATGGTATAATCAATTCAACGGTTATAAATGTCGTTAGAAAGGGGGAACTGCTTCAATGAACGGAGCTACTACAATACAGGAACGGCTAAAAGATTTACGATTAAACAAAGGATTAAAACTGGAAGAACTGGCTGAGCAAACGGGTATTTCAAAATCGGCTCTTGGCAGTTATGAAAAAGACGACTATAAGGAAATCAATCATGGCAACCTTATCCTGCTGGCAGATTTTTATGGGGTGTCCCTCGATTATCTCTTTTGCCGGACAGAGAACCGGGCGGAGATCAACACGCCATTAAGGGAGCTGCATTTGAGTGATGAGATGGTAGCACTTCTGAAAAGCGGTCGGATTAACAACCGTCTGCTGTGCGAACTTGCCACCCATAAGGACTTTATCAAGTTTCTTGCGGACATTGAGATTTATGTGGATGGAATTGCCACCATGCAGATTCAAAACCTCAACGCCCTTGTCGATACCGTCCGGCATGAAATCATTGAACGGTATCGCCCCGGCGAAGATGACCCGCATTTGAAAGTGTTGCAAGCCGCCCATATCAGCGATGATGAATATTTCAGTCACATGGTTCTGGATGACCTCAACCTCATTATC
>VOFB01004961.1_pt1 | contig 18300 bp, 25 predicted proteins | sample 5384141 | NCBI WGS metagenome assembly VOFB01 (sample SAMN12384721, study PRJNA508395) | human gut metagenome | isolation source: healthy gut A | host: Homo sapiens | reverse complement strand
GGAAGTAATGTTGCAAGGGCGTTTTCAATGGCGGGAGCTTTTGCTTTAGTAAGATTCCGTTCAGCACCGGGAAGTGCTAAAGATATATCAGTAGTGTTTTTTGCAAAGGCAACAGGTCTTGCATGCGGACTTGGTTTTGTGACATTTGCAGGGTGCTTCGCAGTAATAATTCTTCTTGTATTTGTAGTGTTATCGGTAACAGGATTTGGAACAAGAGATGCACATAGAAAACAGTTAAGAATCACAATTCCAGAGAATCTTAACTATATGGCAGTATTTGATGATATATTTGATAAGTATCTTAGTGAAAATGTACTTAGAAAAGTAAAGACAACTAATATGGGTACAATGTTTGAACTTACCTATGAATGCAGGATAAAAGACGAGAGCGAGCAGAAGCAGTTCATAGATGAGTTAAGAGTTAGAAACGGTAATCTTAATATTACAATGGGGATGATGCCGGATTCGGATGGCGGATACCTTAATTAATGCATTAATCATATTATATAATAACAGAACTGCCCGGACAAATTCATGCCGTCCGGGCAGTTTTACATTTTTTTTACAATCTTTTTTATGTCAGGCACTTGTATAATTCGCATATTTATTATATTATAAACAATATACGAAAGGGCGTGGTAGATATGGTAGATAACAACACTCAATTTTTTAAAACTCAGCCAGAGAAGACAATTTCAGTAGAAGGAATACTTGAGCAGGTATATCTTGCACTTAAAGAGAAGGGGTACAATCCGGTTAACCAGATAGTTGGTTATATTATGTCTGGTGACCCAACATATATTACAAGCCATAACAATGCAAGAAGCCTTATTATGAAGGCTGAAAGAATGTCCGAGGAGAAAGGAGTGAAATAATGGGCGTTGATAAGAATGAGGTCGAAAAAGACAATTTATGAACTTATTATTGGTAAGTGTAAAATTGAGGAGTGTATTTGCAAGGAACCAATAGAAAATCTGAGCGTAGATGTGCTTCCGTCAAGTATTGATTTATCAGCCGCTGAGATTGAACTGATTGGCGTTGACAATAAGGAATATATTTTACGAGATGAAGTTGAAAAGATAAAAGATAATTATGACTTTATAATTATTGACTGCCCTCCGGCATTGAGTATGCTTACAATTAATGCAATGACTACTTCTGACTCGGTGATTGTTCCAATTCAGTGTGAGTATTATGCATTGGAAGGATTAAGTCAATTGATGCATACGATTGAACTTGTTCAGGATAGACTGAATCCGAAACTTGAAATGGAAGGTGTCGTATTTACTATGTATGATGCAAGAACAAATTTATCATTACAGAAAATGTAAAGGATAATCTGAACCAAAAATATTTATAAGACAATTATTCCAAGAAATGTCCGACTGGCTGAAGCACCAAGTTATGGACTTCCAATCAATCTGTATGATCCAAAATCCAAAGGAACAGAGAGTTACATGCTTTTAGCAGAAGAAGTGATTAATAAAGGAGAATAAGTATGCCTGTGAAGAAGAGCGGACTTGGAAAAGGATTGGATAGTCTAATCCCAAACAAAAACGTTAAAAGCGCAAAACCTTCTGTAAAAGCGGACGAGAAAAAGGCAGCTCCGAAAGAAGAAATTCTAGAGGCAGGACCGATCATGGTGAAGATAAATAAAGTTGAACCAAATCGGGAGCAGCCGCGAAAAGATTTTGATGAAGATGCATTGATGGAACTTGCAGATTCAATTAAACAGTTTGGTGTATTACAGCCGATTCTTGTTCAGAAGAAGAAGGATTATTATGAGATTATTGCCGGTGAGAGAAGATGGCGAGCAGCAAAGCTGGCAGGATTGAAAGAAGTGCCAATTATCGTAAAAAGAATTTACAGAGCAGGAAATTGTAGAGATTTCCCTGATTGAGAATATTCAGCGTGAAGATCTGAATCCTATTGAAGAAGCAATGGCTTATAAGAGACTGTTGAAAGAATTCAACTTGAAACAGGATGAAGTTGCTGAACGAGTGTCAAAGAGCAGAACTGCGGTTACGAACTCAATGAGATTATTAAAACTGAATGACAGAGTTCAGCAGATGATCATTGACGATATGATCAGTACAGGCCATGCAAGAGCTCTTCTGGCAATCGAGGATGAAGAGCAGCAGTACATGCTTGCCAACAAAATCTTTGATGAGAAGCTTAGTGTTCGCGAGACAGAGAAACTGGTGAAGGCTCTGAAGAATCCGAAAAAGGAAGAAAAAAAGCCGGAAGTAGAAAATCAGTTCGTATACACAAATCTTGAAGAGCAGATGAAAAGTCTGATCGGTACAAAAGTAAGTGTTCACGCGAAAGCAAATGGAAAAGGAAAGATTGAGATTGAGTATTACTCACCGGATGATCTGGAAAGAATCTATGAGTTGCTCATGACAATCCAGCATAATTAAAAAGGAGATGGTAGAAGTGACTGGAGTATTTGGCAATCTGGGAATTGATCCATTCTACGCATTTCTTATTTTACTTATTTTGCAGGTAGCCTTGCTTGTCGTACTGGTGTTAGTGTATGATAAGTATAAACACCTGGAAAAAGTATTTAATACCTTTATGAAGGGAAAGAATGGGAAATCACTGGAGGAATCCATTTTTGAACGGTTTGACAAGATCGACGAAGTCGTAGATCAGGTAGAAGAAAACCGTGAGGAGATTGCAGAACTTTACAATAGAATGAAAACACATTACCAGAAAGTCGGAATCGTAAAATATGATGCATTCCATGAAATGGGAGGCGAATTAAGTTTTGCAATTACAATGTTAGATGAAAACAATACTGGATGGATCTTAAATATAATGCATAGCCGGCAGGGCTGTTATGCATATGTGAAAGATATTGTAAAAAGGTGAGAGTACAATTCAGCTGGCAGAGGAAGAAAGAGAAAGTCTTGAGAAAGCTATTTTTCAAGAAAAATAAATAGTAAAAAAGAAATTAGACAGGAAAGGGTAAATAAACATGTTAGACATCAAATTTGTAAGAAATAATCCGGATGTAGTAAAACAGAACATCAAAAATAAATTTCAGGATGAGAAGCTTCCACTTGTTGATGAAGTAATTGAACTGGATAAGAGAAACAGAGAAATCAAACAGGAAGTAGAAGCACTTCGCGCAGAGAAAAATAAAGCTTCAAAAGAAATCGGAGCAATGATGGCTCAGAAAAAATTTGAAGAAGCAGAAGCACTGAAGAAGAAAGTTGCAGAGAGTAATGGACGTATCAATGAACTTTCAGAGGAAGAGAAAGAAGTAGAAGAGAAACTGAAAAAGAACATGATGACCATCCCGAATATCATCGACCCTTCTGTTCCCATCGGAAAAGATGACAGTGAGAACGTAGAGATCGAGCGTTTCGGCGAGCCGGTTGTTCCGGATTATGAAATTCCGTATCATACAGACATTATGGAATCTTTCAATGGAATCGATCTCGATGCTGCAAGAAGAGTAGCCGGAAACGGATTCTATTATTTAATGGGTGATATTGCGAGACTGCATTCCGCAGTAATTTCCTACGCAAGAGACTTCATGATTAACAGAGGTTTTACTTACTGTGTACCGCCTTTCATGATCAGAAGTAATGTTGTTACAGGCGTTATGAGCTTTGCGGAGATGGATGCAATGATGTACAAGATCGAAGGTGAGGATTTACCCTTAATCGGAACCAGTGAGCATTCTATGATTGGTAAATTCATCGGACAGACATTGGAGAAAGATCAGGTTCCACAGACACTGACAAGTTATTCACCTTGCTTCAGAAAAGAAAAAAAGGAGCTCACGGAATTGAAGAGCGTGGAGTTTACAGAATCCATCAGTTTGAAAAACAGGAAATGATCGTTGTCTGCAAACCGGAAGAAAGTATGGAGTGGTATGAAAAATTGTGGAAAAATACAGTTGATCTGTTCCGTTCTATGGATATTCCGGTTCGTACGCTGGAGTGCTGCTCCGGTGACCTTGCTGATCTTAAGGTAAAATCTGTTGACGTAGAGGCATGGTCACCAAGACAGCAGAAATACTTCGAGGTAGGAAGCTGCTCTAACTTAGGAGATGCCCAGGCAAGAAGACTTGGTATCCGTATCAAAGGGAGAGAACGGAAGCTACTTTGCTCATACATTAAACAACACAGTTGTTGCTCCACCGAGAATGCTGATCGCGTTCCTTGAGAACAATCTTCAGGCAGATGGTTCTGTAAGAATCCCGGAAGTTCTTCAGCCATACATGGGTGGAAACAAAGAAATTACACCAAAGAACAAATAAAGAAATATAAAGCAAATAAAATATGCATCAGTATTTAAAAAGCAATTGGATTTGAAAATATTCAAACAAGAAAAGATCTGAAAAAGCTCTTAAAAGAAGTAGAAGAGAATTTCACACATCAGACAATTGTATCCTACAGACCGGGCGAAGATTTCTGCGAATTCCAGAAAGAGTTCGGTCAGGATGTAGGGATCACACTTTGCGGAGAACTTGATGATGAAGAACATTTTGAAGCTGCATATTATTTCCCATACTTTGAGGGAAGCGGAGTTACAACGTATGCAGAAATCGATGTGCAGAGAAAGATTGAGAAAGAACAGTATGTTGGTCTTTGTGAAGATTCTAAGATCGGAATAAGTCTGATCTTCACACTGCAGAATGGTGTGGAATATATGCGGGAGAAACAGGCTGGTCTTGCAAAAGATGTGCAGACCTCAGTGACATTTTCAGGATTGGCACAAGGTGGAATGATTCTGCTTCCGGTCAATAAAAATGAGCAGCAGATTTTAAATGAAAAGCGTGCGTCAGATACAAGAAGGGAATTGATGAACGCAGCCCGCAAGGGCGACCAGGCAGCAATCGAGACGCTGACATTTGACGATATGGATCTCTATTCCAAGGTGTCAAAGAGATTGGCGAAGGAGGATGTATTTTCCATTGTGGATACGTATTTCATGCCGTTTGGAGCAGAATGTGATATGTATTCGATCATGGGAGAAATCCTGGCGGTAAGAGAGCGGATCAACAGAATGACAGGTGTGAGATTGTATCAGATGCGCCTGAATGTAAATGAACTGACATTTGATATCTGTGTTCCGGCAGAGTCCGTGATGGGAGAGCCGGAGATCGGAAGACGGTTCAAAGGCACGATCTGGCTGCAGGGATATATTAATTTTTAAAGTGAAGAGAAATTGTTGTTGAGCACACGTAGTGTGAAAAGCAACTGGAAATCCACATCCGGAATGTGAAAAACATGGAATAAATGTGGAAAAAAAAAGATTTCATTTAACAGAAGAATGTGGATAACAAAGGCACCATCTCCGGCTGAAAAGTAATTCGGTCAGGAGATGGTGTCTTTTACAATTCGTGCCATTTTACCATGATTCGTGACAGAAGAATTGAAAATAACAGCGCTTTTTTTATAATAAAAATGTAACTGTTCAGAGCCAAATAAAATTTCAAAACAGTCTTAAAAATGCAAGCATTTTACACTTGTTTTATGAAATTCTGCTTGGCTCTGAACAGTTACAGATTACGAGAAAAAGGAGAAAGAATAATATGAAAAAACGAACAATTCTTTTTAGCATTTATTATATCAGCAGTTGCAATGACATCAGGCTGTTCATCGAATGAACCAAAGACAGATGAGGTGAAACAGGAACAGACAAAAACAGAAAGCGTGAGCTCAGGAGTAACAATAAAACCGCTTACCCAAAAGGCAATCGATGAGAATCCTATATGGCAAAAAATGATGCGAATATCCACCATGATTGTTATAATACAGATTCAACAGATGAGGTATTGCCTGTTGATATTTATTCTGAGATCAATGTTTCTTATGAAAAAGTTAATCCTAATGCTTCCCCGGCAGTCTTTTTTGATTCTTACGGACATGCAGTAGTTCCGTTGCTTGGTGGACTGGCAATCCGTGATATTAATGCAGAGGAAACACAGACACTGGGATATTTTTCTCCAAAACAGCATGATAATGGAGATTATCTGATCCAGAGCTCATATTCATTTGTAGATGAGAGCAACCGCCTGGTATGTCCGACAAGCAACAACCACGTGCTTATGTTGAAAGCAACAGATGATGCGGGAAATGTCCTTCCGGAATTTGAAAAAGTGCTGGATATTGATATTAAAGCAGCGGCAGAAGAGCAATTACAGGGAAAACATTGGATCAGAACTTATTATCTGTAGTTTTTGACTATGAAGGAAATTTATGGTTTGCTACAGGCGGTTTCCGTATTTATCCGGAACGTAAACAGCAAGGTGCGATGGGATACATTTCAGAGATGCGATCAACGCAATTCTGAATGGAGAAGAGGTTGATCTGAAAGAATCTACATTTGTATATGAATTAACTCCTGGAGAAGGGGCAGAAAATGGAATAGCTTCTTCGAAAGAGGGTGCGGTCATCTTAACAAATCAGAACTGCTATTTGCTGAAAGCAGATAACGGTGTACAGGTAGAATGGTGTACTCCGTATGAAAGTGCAGGGGCAAAAGACAGCAAAAGAAGGTGATGAAACGACCGGAGGAGGTCTGGCGTGGGGAAGTGGATGTTCGCCGTCACTAACCAGTAACCTGGTCATGTTTACAGATAATCAGGATCCGGTAAATCTGTTGGCATTAGATATGAAGACCGGTGAAAAGGTTGCAAGCACACCTGTTATTGATGAGCTGCCGGAAGAAATGCAGGTATCCGTAGAAAATTCAGCAATCGTATATGATAACGGAGAAGGTACAGTCAGCACAATCGTATGTAACTGGTTTGGAGCCGGAAGTGCTAAACTTGCGGACGCAGACAACGATTCTTCTATACAGACCTATGAAAATATTTACGATGTAAACTGGTTGAAGAAGGGAAATAAGATGGTTGTGCCGGGAGTAGAGCGTGTCGATACCATTAAGACAAAGGACGGATACGAGATGAAGAGTATCTGGTGCAGAAACGATATCAGTGATACATCTATGATGAAGCTTTCTACCGCAACCGGATACATTTACGGTTATGTTCAGGACTTGGACAGTGGCATGTGGCAGTTTATTATGATAGATTTTGAGACCGGTGAGACTGCATTTTCAATGGACGTGTCAGACAAACCAGGATATAACAATATGGCAATCGGCATGTATGCAGGAAACAGTGGAAATGCCCTCTATTGTCCAACCGGATATCTTGAACTTCTGAGATTACAGGATCGATTTGTATATCTTCCGGAAATGCCTTACCGAAAAGTAGATTTGGACAAGGCAATGCGAAATATATTAACGCAGGAAGAATTTACGGAAGACGGAGGTAAGGGCAATGTCGCAGGATGGCTGAATACGATAACGGTAGAAAATGTACATCCGAGTACGACTGTGGCGATACGAATGAAGGGGCTTGCAGGCAAAACAGATGATTTTAAGCTGTTTGCTTATGGAAAAGACGGTAAGCTGACAGAGGTTCCGGAAGATCAGTGGAAGATTCAGACAGAAGATGGAACGACACCAGAGAAGTTGTCGGAAGATACCTTGTATGAAGTACATGTTACAGTAGAGGATGGAGGAACATTCGATCTTAGTGAGACAGAGAAAGAGATCAAGATAGCAGTAGTATTAGGAAATTAAAGAAAAGCAAACGGGGATGGAGAAAGTAGTTTCCTATCCTCGTTAGCTTTTCTTTATCTATTCAGTTATTTCCAGGCAAGCTTCTTTCGTACCAGTTCCGCCACGGCGGATCCCGGCGAATAAAGAGCCTGATATATTATGCCATACACTGAAGATCGCTCCCGGAAGCGTTGCCAGTGGATTGGCTGCAAAATTAGCTGTTGCAAGAGAAATCGCAAGGCCGCTGTTCTGCATTCCGACTTCAATTGCAATCGCAGTAGCTTTATCATATTCGATATGTAAAAAGTTTTGCGGCTCCAAGCCCGATGCCCATTCCGCAGAGATTGTGAAGTGCTACAACTCCAAGTACGAGCAGACCACAGCTTAAGATTTTTTCTGCATTGACAGATACGATTCCACTGATGATCATTACGATGGATACAACAGAAATCAGTGGAAGTACTTCTGATATTTTCTGAATCTGCTTTCCAAAGATCCAGTTTATCAAAATACCAAGAAGGACCGGAATCAGTACAACCTTTACAACAGAAATTACCATTGCAAGGAAAGATACTTCTACCCAGGCACCGGCAAGCAGATACACTAATAACGGTGTTATCAGTGGGGCCGCAAGCGTGGAAGTGATCGTCATTCCAACAGAGAGTGCCACATCACCTCCGGCAATATATGTGATCACATTACTTGCTGTTCCCCCAGGACAACATCCGACCAGAATAACGCCGAGTGCAAGATCGTCGGAAGATGCATCAGCTGGCATAATCCCCATGCCACAACAGGCATGATCGTATATTGTGCAACAAATCCGATCACGATTTCTTTTGGTCTTGAAAAAACTCTCTTAAAATCGTCCATCTTGATTGTAAGCCCCATGCCAAACATGGCAACACCTAAAAGATGGATGTATAATTGGTTGTCCACGCGAATCCATCGCGCCAAAAAATGCGATCACAGAGAAGCAGATGATAATAATTCCAATATATTTTGTAAGAAAAGAACTGGCTTTCCCCACTTTTTTCATCACATTTTCCATATGTTATACCTCGTAGCTAAAGTTGTCGATCAGTCTGGTTTTCCGATGTAAACTGCCATAGCGACCAGAACATCTTTTCTACGATTTCTACCGGTTGCATATCCAGTGCATCTACCATAGATACATAATCAATCTTTGCCAGAGGTTCAGCTTCGATAATCTCGCGCATCTTTGATAATACTTCTTCAGCTTTGCTTCCTTGCAGATCATATTCTGACCGGCTTTACAGCTCTTGAAAGACAAAGTGCGGCTTTTCTTTCTTCTTCACTTAAATATGTATTTCTGGATGATTTCGCAAGTCCGTCCTCTTCACGGACAATCGGGCAGCCTACGATTTCTATATCAAAATTCAGATCCTGGACCATTTTGCGGATGATGGCCAGCTGCTGAGCATCTTTCTGACCAAAATATGCCCTGTCCGGTGTTACAATGTTAAATAACTTAGAAACAACGGTACATACACCTTTAAAATGGATTGGTCTTGTCTTACCGCACAGTGTCTCTGATAAAGTATCAATACTTACAAAGGCATGGGGATCATGGTACATATCCTCCGGTTCCGGATGAAAGATGACATCGGCTCCAAGGCTCTCGCAGAGTTTGCTGTCGCGTTCGAAATCTCTTGGATATGCCTCAAGATCCTCTGTCGGACCAAACTGTGTCGGGTTTACAAAATCAGATACAACAACGATATCATTTTCTTCGCGGCATCTTTTGATCGGACTTGCGTGTCCTTCGTGCAGGAATCCCATTGTCGGTACAAGACCGTTTGTTTTCTCTTCTCTTTTCCGGTTCTTAATTAAATCTCTTTTTTCCTTTACTGTTTTTGTTACCTGCATGGTGTTCTCCTTTTAAAACTAAATTAGGAGATAGCCTCTTGTTCTGAATTCAACAAATTTCATTTTCATTTATAGGTTACAATTACTTTTGCAGTTATGCCATATCTTTCAGTAATCCGTGTTTCTCATAGTTTGTAACACGGCTGATCTTATTCTCATCATCTACAAAAACAACTTGTGGTTTATGTTCTTTGGCTTCTTCAGAATCATAATGTGCATAACACATGATAATAATCTTGTCACCAGTACTTACGCATCTTGCCGCAGCACCATTTAAGCAGATCATTCCGCTTCCGCGCTTGCCGCAGATCGTATAAGTTTCAAATCGGCTTCCGTTATTTACATCCACGATCTGAACTTTCTCATATTCCATAATTCCTGCCGCTTCCAGCAGGTCTTCATCAACAGTGATACTTCCAACATAGTCAAGCTCGGCCTGTACTACTGTAGCACGATGAATCTTTCCTTTTAACATCTCAACTGTCATTTCTTATTGGTCTCCTTACAAAAAAGCATTCGTCAAGGCATACTGATCCCTGCAAATGCTTTTGCTATTCTTCGTATTCCCTGAGTCTTATTTTATGTCTTAAATAAATATAAGCTCGATTTCCGCCACTTCTGGCGAGGTAACTGTTCAATATGAAATTGTTGTGATTCAGTCAGAGTATAGTTTTGTAGTATTCCAAATACTATCTCCGCAAGTATTATGACACCCTGTGAAAGGAATGTCAATATGAATGCCAATATGCGTTGCTGGTCGCACATCGTGAACAGTAACAATATGGTGGACAGCAAGGTTTTTCTTGTATACAGAATAATATCAAGATATAATATAGTCATATTTTGCAACTGTTCAGAGCCAAGTAAAATTTCATAAAACAGGTGTAAAATGCGTAGCATTTTGGAGGTTGGCTCTGAACAGTTATCACATTTTTGATTTCAAAAGGAAAAAAGTATATGACAATAAAGAAAGTGATAAATGCAGGTCTTTTTCTGACTTGCCTGGTAATGTGTCTTTCCGGATGTGGAAAAACAGATCGAGAATCTGACACAGCGGAACATTCGGTTATAAAGCTTGGAAGCGACAGTTATCCCCCGTATAATTATCTGAATGAAGATGGAGTACCAACGGGAATCGATGTTGAACTGGCAACGGAAGCATTTGGACGAATGGGTTATGACGTAGAAATTGTCAATATTGACTGGGAGAAGAAGCAAGAGCTGGTAGAGAACGGTGATATTGATTGTATTATGGTCTGCTTCTCCATGAAAGGACGATTGGATGATTATAAATGGGCCGGTCCGTATATGGTCAGTAACCAGGTGGTTGCAGTCAATGAGAACAGTGATATCTATACCCTGAGTGACCTGGAAGGAAAGACACTTGCCGTACAATCTACAACAAAACCGGAAGGAATTTTTCTGAAAAGAACAGACAGCAGGATTCCAAAGCTTGGTAATCTGATTAGCCTGGAACACAGGAACCGATCTATACATTCCTTGGAAAGGGATATGCAGATGCAGTAGGTGCACATGAGGAATCAGTTATACAGTATATGAAAGACTATGATGCGAAAATCCGAATTCTGGATGAACCACTTATGACAGTCGGAATCGGAGTCGCTTTCTCAAAAAATGAAACTCAGGGATCTGCCGGAGAAACTGGAGCAGACTCTGGATGAAATGAAAGAAGACGGAACTTCTGCAAAATCATAGGAAAATATCTTGATAACCCAGAAAAATATCTGGAGGTGGACCAGCTTGAAGAAGAATAAAAAATCTACTCCAACAGAAAAGAAATTCTGGATTATCAGTATAGCTGTTGGAATATGTCTTGTCGTGTTGGCGGCATTTTTTTCAGCAATGCAGACAAAGAAAAGAAGAGGCTGATCTTTTAGACACGGTAAATTATGTAAAAAGTACAATGTTCCACATATACACATTATAATGAGTCATCAGAATCCAAAAGTCTGCTTCGCGCCATTGAGGGAACCAGGCAGGTCAGCAAAAATATAGCCGCAGAAACAGAAAATAAAAAACACTGGATAATCAGTTATTGAAAGAAAGTGCAGAGCAGTTATGGCTGACGGGAATAGCAATTCTGGATATAGATGGAAATATAGTATGTGAATACAGTGCGAACGAAAGTTTATTGCCGGAAATAAAAGAATGCGTAGAGAAAGAAATCGTACTGGATACAGCAATTTATGATGAAAAGGTGTATGCCAAGAGAATCCATCATAATGACGGGTCTTATATTGATATGGCTGCCTGCACAAGAAAGGATGCACCGGGAGTTGTAGTGACTTACTATTATACTTCCGCAGAGTATGCAACTATACGCTTACGATACAGAGTTTGTTGAATGGCTATCAGAAGGACCGGGATGGGACAATTATCGTAGCAGATGAAGGCGTGATCATTGCTTCAAACAATACCGGGCTGATCGGACAAAGCACAACTGATTATGAAGCAATCCAAAAGCTAAAAAATCATGCAGACAGTAAGCACATGATGGGCTTAACGATCAATGGAGTCCGGTATCACGGTGTTATGCTGAAGCAGAGAGACCATTACATCTATGCTTACGTTCCGGATTCAATTATATTTCAGACACTTCCGCAAAATGTGATCATGTGCCTGTTTATCTATCTGATCGTTGTAGTACTAATCAGGATGATTTATAGAAAATCACAGGAAAACATTCTTAAAATAGAAAAGGAAAAAGAACAGAAGTATCAAAAAAGTCTTCTGGAAGCAGCGGAAAAAGGCTGATGCGGCGAACCGGGCGAAGACAGAATTTCTACAGAGGATGAGCCATGATATCCGGACACCGATCAATGGAATCTGTGGAATGCTTGATGTGGGAGATTATTATCGTGATAATCTGTCGAGACAGACCGAATGCAGAGGGAAAATCCGTGAGGCTTCCAATATTCTCCAGGAACTGGTTAATGAAGTCCTTGATATGAGCAAACTGGAGTCGGGAGAAATTTATCTGGAAGAGAAAACCGTTTAATATCTATCAATTAATAAATGAAGTGATAGATGTAGTTGAAAAGATGGCTGATGAAAGAGAAATCAAGGTGGAACACAAAACACCAGAGATCATTCATAAAAGATCTTATAGGCAGTCCAATCCATCTGAAACGTCTACTGATGAATATTATGAGTAATGCTGTGAAGTACAACAAAGATTATGGAAAGATTTATTTGAGCAGCAAGGAGATTTCTTCTGAACAGGACGAAATTGTAACTTTGGAGTTTAAGTGCCAGGATACGGAATTGGTATGAGTGAGGAATTCAAAAACATCTGTTTGAGCCATTTGCACAGGAGCAGAAAGGCGGAGCATCAAGTTTGGCGGTACCGGTCTGGGAATGCCGATCACAAAGAGTCTTGTGGAAAAAATGGGTGGAACAATTACCTTCACAAGTGAGCAGGGCGTAGGCACTACTTTTGTGATCGCAATTCCATTTAAAATAAATGAAGATGTAGCGGGAGACGAAGAGAAGCAGGATGAAGTAACGGCTTCCATCAGAGGATTAAACATTCTGCTTGTAGAAGACAATGAATTGAACATGGAGATCGCAGAATTCGTCATTCAAAGCGAAGGTGCTTCTGTGGTAAAGGCATGGAACGGTCAGGAGGCAGTGGAAGCTTTTGAGAAAAGCGCTCCCGGTGAATTCGACGTAATTCTTATGGATGTCATGATGCCGGTTATGAACGGATATGAGGCAACAAAGACGATCCGTACAATGGACAGAAGTGACGCAAAGAAAATGCCGATCATCGCAATGACTGCGAACGCCTTTGTTGAGGACAGGATAAAGTCAAAAGAAGCGGGAATGAATGAGCATGTCTCAAAGCCGATCAATATGAAACTATTAGTAAAGATTATTGCTGAATTAGCAGAAAAAATAAAAAACTGCGAGGATAAAGTATGAGCGAAAAACAAAACTACTTATTGTAGATGATTCAGAATTTAACAGAGATATATTAAAAGAGATCCTGGAAGCAACTATGACTATCTGGAAGCTGAAAATGGAAATCAGGCGATCCAGGTTCTGGAAGTGCATCCGGAGATCGATCTGATGCTCCTGGATATCAATATGCCGCAGATGAATGGATTTCAGGTTCTGGAACATATGAGAGAATTTCAATGGATTGATGAAGTCCCGGTTGTCATGATTTCATCAGAAGAATCTGTTGAAATTATGCGAAAGGCATATGATTTGGGGATTACAGACTATATCAGCCGACCATTTGATGCGGTTATCGTAAAGAAAAAGAGTCCAGAATACATTAGGACTTTATGCAAACCAGAAACGACTGATCAATGTGGTTGTAGATCAGGTCTATGAGAAAGAAGAAAACAACACGATTATGATCGGAATCCTGAGCAATGTATTAGGTTCTCATAACAGTGAAAGCAGTGAGCATATATTACATATCCGTATCGCAACGGAGATGCTGTTGAGAGAATTGATTAAGAAAACAGATGCTTATCCTATGACAGAGGCAGATATTTCTTTGATCACAACAGCATCTTCTCTTCATGACATTGGAAAGGTCAGCATTCCGGAAGAAATCCTCAATAAACCAGGCAGACTGACAAATGAAGAATTCAAGATTATGAAAAGCCACAGTGAGATCGGAGCATCTATGATCCGGGATATGGATTTCTCACAGGACAAGCCTCTGGTACGCATTGCATGGGAAATCTGCAGATGGCATCATGAACGATGGGACGGAAGAGGATATCCGGATGGACTAAAAGGGGAAGAAATACCAATCTCTGCGCAGATCGTGTCAATTGCTGATGTGTATGATGCGCTTACAAGTGTACGGTGCTATAAGAATGCATATGATCATGATACGGCAATCCAGATGATTCTGGAAGGTCAGTGCGACAGTTTAATCCGCTTCTTCTGGAATGCCTGAAAGAGATCAGTCCTCAGTTGTCCAAAACATTTAAGAAAGAAAAGGATGACAACAGAGAGTATTATGAAGCGCAGAGGATCTCAGAAGAAATACTGAGGCAAAATGCATTGCCACGAAAGGATTATTCCCAGCGTGTTATTGAGATCATGCAGGAAAAGATAAAGTTCTTTAAGGAGAATAGCGGCAAGATTTCAATGGAGTATAATGCGATCTCAGGAAACCTGGTTTTGACAGACGGAGAATCGCAGAAAGAATATCAGAGAGATAATCTGGAATTTGATTTACATGGAGCATATGATATAAGCGAAGAGGATATTCAGCGCGTAAAAGATTCGCTGGATTCAGTATCAAGTAAAAACAAAGAAGTTTCAATGAAAGTAATGTTAAAAGTAAGAGGTGAAAGGCAGATGTGTGATCTGAAACTGCACACATTATGGTCATCACTGAAAACAGATGGATATATCGGAATTGTCGGGCAGTTGGATATTGTGAAGTAATGTCACAAAAATGGAAGACAAAATAAAAAGAGTCACAGTTATTCCCTGATGGAACAGGCTGCGACTCTTTTCTGTTCAGATATTCAAGCAGCTGCGTAAAGTGTTCTGTAGAGCTTCTTCCCGCCTAAAAGATCTTTACCTTTTGGACGGTATCTCATATCAGATACTGTATACACTGTCACGAATGCTTCCGGATCCTTCTTGATAATATAATTCATCAGTTTCTGATATTCACTTTTGTCCACGATCGTAATGATCTCTGTGTTTCTGCATATTGTATGCGCCTGTCGCCTCGTAGAACGTTGCTCCGCTATGCAGTTCATGCAAGATAAACTGACGGACTTCTTCTTCGTATTTTGTAATAATACATACACGCCGTTTCAGATTCTGGCCAAAGATAAAATGATCCAGCACAATACCATTAAAATAGGTTCCAAGCACACTTAAAACGACAGCTTTCTTGTCATAGATCAGAGCGGAAGAAAGTGCCACACACATGCCCGAGATGGACATTGCTTTTCCCAATTCTATGTGCAGATATTTATTCATGATCTTCGCCACAATATCCAATCCGCCAGAAGATGCGTTCATGTTAAATAAAATACTGAGCCCGATACTTACGACCAGGATATAGCATATTACATCCAGTTCACTGCTGTCTGTCAGCGAGGTAAAATCCGGAAATATGTGTTCAAATACTGCAAGGTACAACGGCAGCAGGATGCTTGTGTAAACCGTCTTTGCTCCGAATTCCTTTCCGCATGTCACAAAGCCTATCAGCAGCAGGACAACGTTCAATATCATTGTGATCGTTGATACATGCAACGGTATATAATGTGACATAACAATTGCCAGCGCGGATATACTGCTGATCGAGGTCATACTCGGAATCAAAAGAAATATACGGCCGCGGCGATAATCCCCACTGCTATTGTCATGATGGCTGTTTCTTTCAAATTGTCTGATGTGAAAATCTGCTTCTCTTGTTTGTTCATTTATCATTCCCCATTTTTAGATACTTAGTATTCAGAAAAATCAGATACCAGTATTTATATTATATCTCTAATATATTCATGGAGACAATGGTTAATTTTATCAGTCGCAATTACAGCGGTCTTGCAGTTTGAAATTGCAAACCTTTATGTGACAAACCTAACTGCCTATGATATTATAAATTTGATATAAGCGAAAATGACTTTTTGCAGAAACGAAAGTATCTGAGTACAAATAAGCAGGAAACAGTATTGTAAGGAAATAAGAATACAGGAGGAAGGTTTTATGATTCGTCTTCAGGATATTGCTGAAATGGCTGGTGTCAGCCGCACTCACCGTATCAAATGTCATAAACGGAAATACGAAAAGAGTTTCCCAGAAAACGATTGATAAGATCACAGCAATCCTTAAAGAACAGAACTATGTTCCACATATGGGCTCGGTGATGCTTTCTGGTCATGGTTCCAGAATCATAGGAGTAGTCCTTAGGTTTTCACTATGCACATGGCATGCAGTCTCTTCAGGATCCGTTTGTAGGTGAATTGGTTGGAACGATTCAGATGGAAACGGAAGAAAAAGGATACTATGTTATGCTTATCGGCGGTGAGAATATTCAGAACGTAGTAGACATTGCGTATCAAAATGGAATGTCGAGGGTCTGATCATCCTTGGATACAATGAAGAGCAGTATCATAACCTTTCGCACAGATTAAACAAAAAATGATTTTGATCGATGCTTATCCGAAGGGGACTTATACATTCCAGAATGTTGGTATAGATGATTATTCAGGCGGGTATCAGATCGGAGAATACCTGTATTCCTGTGGATATAAGAAAGCATTGTTTGTTGCAGAAACAGAGCAGGACAGCGATTACTATCGGTGGACGGGATTTAAACAGGCGATGGAAAAGCAGGGAAAATTCTGTAGTCGTTCCCGTTATATCGTTGTTCCGGGTGAAAAAAATTCGCGTCTCAGGAAATACAGAGAACTTCTTCCACGCTTCCTTGAAGCGAAAGCACTGGCCTTTTTCTTCTGATTTTGATGCAATTGAAGCAATGAATTTCTTTTTTTGATGAGGGAATCAAAGTTCCGGATCAGATATCCATTACGGGTTATGATGACAGTATGTATGCGAGTATGGTTCGTCCAAAACTGACAACAGTTCATCAGGATGTTCCACAAAAAGCGCATGTGGCATTGAAACGGCTGATGAAACTGATTCAGGGAGAAAGTCTGAAAGAATTAAATATAAAAAACCCAGTCTATCTGGTAAAGAGGATTCTGTCAAAGAATGACAGGATCCTTTTTTTTTGCATATATAGGCGAGCAGGTGCAATGACCTGTTTTTCTTTGTATAAACTGTATAAAAAGCAGGAAATAAACTTTGTTACCTTTTTGTAGTTTCAGTTTGTTAATACGAGAAACCTCTTGATACTGCAAGGATGAGGTGAGTATAATGAATGGTGTGGTTGCAGGAGCGGTCAAATAATTAGAAATGAGGAGACTTGGCATGGAGAAAAAAATGGTGGAAAGAAAGTGTAGTATATCAGATATATCCTAAGAGTTTTAAAGACAGTAACGGTGATGGCGTGGGAGATATCAGAGGAATCATACAGAAACTCGATTACCTTAAAGAACTTGGGGTAAATGTTTTATGGATATCTCCGATGCTGGAATCTCCTCAGGATGATAATGGTTATGATATTTCTGATTACCGTAGAATTTATAAAGAATATGGAACTATGGAGGACTATGAAGAACTTTTGTCAGAAGCTCACAAAAGAGATCCATCAGAATCTGATGGATCTCGTAGTCAACCATACATCGGATGAACATAACTGGTTTGTTGAAAGCCGAAAGTCAAAAGATAACCCATATCGTGATTATTATATCTGGAAAGATCCTGTCAACGGAAAAGGAGCAATAACTGGGGTGGTGTATTTGGCGGTTCTGCATGGGAATATGATGCTCAGACCCAGATGTATTACCTGCACCTGTTCTCCAAGAAACAGCCGGATCTCAACTGGGAAAACGAGAAAGTACGTCAGGAAGTTTATGATATGATGACATTCTGGTGTGAAAAAGGAATCGACGGTTTCCGTATGGATGTGATCAGTATGATCTCCAAGGACCAGGCATTCCCGGACGGAGAAATGAACAACAGCCTTTATGGTGATTTTGGACCATACTGCGTACATGGTCCGAGGATTCATGAATTTCTACAGGAAATGAACAGAGAAGTCCTTTCCAGATATGATATCATGACAGTTGGTGAAACTGCTGGGGTTACAATTGAAGAAGCACAGAAATATGCGGGTGAAGACAGAAATGAACTGAATATGGTATTCCAATTTGAGCATGTGGAGAGTGGATGCGGAGATTATGG
>VOFB01004244.1_pt1 | contig 18302 bp, 27 predicted proteins | sample 5384141 | NCBI WGS metagenome assembly VOFB01 (sample SAMN12384721, study PRJNA508395) | human gut metagenome | isolation source: healthy gut A | host: Homo sapiens | reverse complement strand
CTGCTTGGCGTAGTCCGCCAGCAGGCCGTCGAAGGATTCCACCTCGACGTTTGGCAGGTCAGCCGTTGTCCGCTTTAAAATTCCACACGTTCCTCGGCGGTAAAAGCGGGTTTTTTGTTCTGGTTGTGCATTACCGCAACGATCAGCCGGTCAAACATGATCGACGCACGGCGGATGATATCCAGATGTCCCAGTGTGACAGGGTCAAAGCTGCCCGGATAAATCGCAATTTTCATTTATTTCATTCCGTTTCGCCACTCTGCCGCTGCAGAATGGTAATCATGGTAGCGCCGTAGCGGCGTTCCCGCACGACCGCGAAGCCGTGGGAGAATCTGTCCTCTACTGCACTTTCGCATATTATTATACCATTTACAGAGAGAATGTCAAACGTTTCTATCTGTTTCAGCGCATTTTCTAAGATCACGCCGCCGTACGGAGGATCGAGGAAGATCACGTCGTACCGTTCCCTGCCTGCTTTGGAAACAAATTCCGCCGCCTCCGTGCGGTGGAGCGCCGCCTTATCCTTCACACGCGCACTTTCGACGTTTTTGCTCACGATGCCGTAAGCTGTCTTGTTGTGCTCGACAAAATCGCAGTGAGCAGCGCCGCGCGAGAGCGCCTCAATGCCAAACTGACCGGTGCCCGCAAACAGGTCGAGCACCTCGGCACCGCGCACATGATCCTGTATCAGATTGAATACGTTTTCTTTTACCCGATCGGTGGTCGGGCGGGTGTTCATGCCGGGCACGGGCTGCAATTTACAGCCCCGCGCAGTTCCGGATACAACTCTCATGGTAGCCTCCTGCTGAAATCTAACTGTTTGAAAATTAGGAATTACTAATTACTCATTATGAAAAAATTCGTATACGCTCTGTGCCGCATTCCTCGGCAGAATTCTCGCCAGCTCCTGCTCGGACGCCTGCTTGATATTCTCAATGCTGCCGAAGTGCTTGAGCAGGTCGGTTCTGCGCTTATCGCCCACGCCCGGGATTTTATCCAGTGTGGAGCCGCGCACCTTTTGCCGCCCAGCTTGCGGTTATACTCGATGGCGAACCGGTGGACCTCCTCCTGCATGCGGCCGATGAGCGCAAACAGCGCCGGAGTCGCCGAGATGCCGAACTCACGGCCGTCCGGTGCAACGAGGGCACGGGTACGGTGGCGGTCGTCCTGACCATGCCGAAGCACGGAACTGACAGCCCGAACGAATCGAGCACCTCCTTGCAGACATGCACATGACCCAGACCGCCGTCGATCATAAACGCGTTCGGCAGCGGTGCAAACTTCTCGTCGCCGTCCACATAGCGCTGCACGCGGCGCGTGAGCATTTCGCGCATGGAGGCGTAGTCGTCCTGTCCGTTGGCGGCACACGCAATCTTAAACTTGCGGTAATCGCCCTTTTTCGGCTGACCCTCGACAAACACGATCATCGAGCCGACCGTATCCTGTCCGGCGAAGTTGGAAATGTCGTAGGCTTCCAGCCGAAGCGGCAATGCCGCCATTCCGGTGACATTCTGCAGCAGTTCAAGCGATTTATGCCGTCTCTCGGACTGCTTCTCTCTGCGTTCGATCTCCTCGAAAGCGTTTTTTCTCCGCGAGGCGGGTCAGCACCGGCGTTCACCGCGCTGCGGCACGGCCAGCTCGACCTTGCGCTCTGCGATGGATGAAAGGTACTCGCCCACGGCGTCCTGCTCCTCGATTTCATGCGAGAGTAAAACGGTTTCGCCACCGCATTGCGCTGCGCATAATACTGCTTGATAAACGAGGAAAGCACCTCGGCAGGGTCGCTCTCGGTGACGTGGAAGAACGTGTATTCCTTATCCTGCAGCGTGCCGACGCTGTAATGCAGCACGCAGACGCACGCGCGGGTCTGTCCCTGCACAAAGGCGATAACGTCCAGCTCTGCGAACGCACCGGCAACCACATGCTGCTTGGTGCCCAGCTTCTGGATAGCACGCAGGCGGTCACGCAGGACGGCGGCACGCTCAAACTGCAGTTCCTCGGCGGCTTCGTTCATCTTCTCGGTGAGTTCACGCTCGAGCTTTTTGCGTCGCCCTCGAACAGCGAGATCGCCTGTTCGATCAGCGCGTGATACTCCTCCGGACTGACCTTGCCGGTGCATGGCGCACAGCAGCGGCCGAGGTGCAGATTCAGGCAGGGCCGGTCCTTGCCGATGTCCGCGGGAAGGAACGCGCACAGCTTTTGAGGTGCAGTGCTTCTCCGATCGTATCAATCGCTCGTCTTGCCGCACCGCGGCCCATGTACGGACCGAAGTACCGCGCTCCGTCATGTGCAGGCTTGGAGACAATTTTGAAATCCGGGTAGGGGCAGCGTGGTGTCCAGCCGCACATAGGGATAGCCTTTGTCGTCCTTGAGCAGAATGTTGTACTTCGGCTTGTACTTCTTTATCATCGAGTTTTCGAGCACGAGCGCTTCAAACTCGCTGTCCGTGACGATGATATCGAAGTCGTCGATATGACTGACCAGCTGGCGCGTCTTGGCGTTCAGCCGTTCGGGCGGCTGGAAGTAGTTGGACACGCGGTTCTTCAGCAGCTTGGCCTTGCCGACGACGTAAATCACCTTGCCGGTCTTATCCTTGTGCATGTAAACGCCGGGCTGCATGGGCAGCTTGCGCACGCGCTCCTTCAGCTGTTCTCTTGTCATGCGAACTGCCCTCCTTCCCTCAATCGTCATTTGCAAAAAAATAAAAGCGCCGATCAAAACAACCGGCGCTTTTCCCTCAGGACGCGATAACTTAGTCAGTAAAATTGGATGATAAGCTCAACCAGTGCGGAAACAGCCTCTTCCTCATCCGGGCCATCAGCGATCAGGTTGATGGTAGTGCCCTTGGTGATACCCAGGGACAGAATGCCGAGCAGGCTCTTCGCGTTTACGCGGCGCTCTTCCTTTTCTACCAGGATGGTAGACTTGAACTCATTTGCCTTCTGAATGAAAAAAAAGTTGCCGGGCGGGCATATAAGCCTACCTGATTGGTAACCTGTACCTCTTTTGAATACATATCTGCATCGCTCCTATTTCTTCAAATCCGTTGTATATAGTCTATCGCTTTTTTGCATTTTCGTCAAGGATTATTTCCATATGTGCCCTTTGCTTTTTAGATGAATTTTTCAAAAAACGTACTAATTTATAGGGCATTATGCCCTATTCACCGGTTTTTGATTCCTGAAACAGGTATTTTTAGGGCAATACCACATAATTCATTAAAAGAAATCTATGCGTAAACTGTGCGGGATTTCCTCAACGCAATTCGACGATTGTTACGCCCTGCTCTCCTTCACCGTAAACACCGCTGCGGACGCTCTTGACGCGCTTGTTTTCCGCAGATGCTGCTGCACAGCCGTGCGGAGACACGCCGGTTCCCTTGCCGTGGATGACCGTGACAGACGGCAGTCCGGCCATGATGGCGCGCGACAGGAAGTTGTCCACCTCAAAGAGAGCCTCCTCGGCGCTCATGCCGCGCACATCAACCTCGCTTTCCGCCGAGCGGATGTTAAGTTCTCTGCGCGGGCGTCACGCCGCGGCTGCGGCTTGGGCTTAGGCGTGTTCTTCTTCTCCTCGACGAGGCGCAGCTCGTTCTCCTTGACCGTCATCTTCATCGGGCCGGCCTGCACCTGTACACTGCCGTCCTTGTCCGCCGGAGCAAGCACGGTCGCAATGACGCCGCCGACGTTGAGCAGGCGCACACGGTCGCCCTTCTGCACCGAACGAATCTCGTCAGCCTCGACAACGCGCTTCTGGATGCCGCGGCGCTGTTCGTTCTCGGTTTGGGTGATGACACCGCGCAGCGCCGCCTTGGCTGCCGCGAGGTTCTGGTCGGCGTTCTTCTTCTGCGCCTTCTTTTGAGCGTTTCCAGCTCGTCAAACACGGTTTCCGCCGTCATGCGGGCGTTTTTGAGGATGTTGTCCGCCTGTCCGCGGGCGCTCTCCATCATCTTGTCCACACGGTCCTCGGCAGCATCGCGCTCGGCGCGCATCTTGTCGCGCTCGGACTGCGCCGCAGAGCGCATGCGCTGCGCTTCTTCCTTCATCTGCTCGACACGGCGGCGTTCGCGCTCCAGTTCCGCCAGAACGTCCTCGAAGCGGGCGTCCTCGGTGGAGACCTGCTCCCTTCGCCTGCTCGATGATGGTCGGCTGCAGACCCAGACGAGCCGCAATCGCGAACGCATTCGACTTGCCCGGAATGCCGGTCAACAGACGGTAGGTCGGCTGCAGGGATTTGACGTCAAACTCGCAGGAGGCGTTCTCAACGCCGTCCGTGGTCAGCGCAAAGGTTTTCAGCTCGGCGTAGTGCGTGGTGGCGGCAACGCACGCGCCCATCTGGCGGGCATAGCCGATAACAGCAACCGCCAGCGCCGCACCCTCAACCGGGTCGGTACCCGCACCCAATTCGTCAAACAGCACCAGATCGCCCTGCCCGCAGCAATCCATGATGGACACAATGGTCTTCATGTGCGCGGAGAAGGTCGAAAGCGACTGCTCGATGCTCTGCTCGTCGCCGATATCCGCGTAGACATGCTCGAACAGGCCGATCTCCGACTGCTCGTTCGCCGGGATATGCAGGCCGCTGGCAGCCATGAGCGACAGCAGACCGAGGGTTTTGAGCGAAACCGTCTTGCCGCCGGTGTTCGGGCCGGTGATGACGAGCGTGTCGTAATCATAACCGATGGCGATGTCGATCGGCACGGCCTTGTCCTTATCGAGCAGCGGATGGCGCGCGCGAAGCAGCTTGCAGCGGCTGCCGTCCTCAACAAGCACAGGCGCACAGGCGTTCATGTCGAACGACAGCTTGGCACGCGCAAAGATGAAGTCCAGCGTGGTCAGCGCATCGTAGTCCTGCTCGATGGCGCCCTTGTACATGGACACGCGCGACGACAGCTCCGCGAGGATGCGTTCGATCTCGTTTTCCTCTCGGCCTTCGAGCACCTTAATCTGGTTGTTGATTTCCACGACCTGCTGCGGCTCGACGAACACGGTCGCACCGGTGGACGAGGTATCATGCACCAGACCGGGCACATCACCGCGGTGTTCCACCTTGACCGGCACAACGAAGCGGCCGTTTCGCTGGGTGATGATGTTCTCCTGCAAATACTTGAGCGCTCACCGGAAATCATGCGGTTGAGCGTTTCGCGCACCTGCCGGACACGCGGCGCTGCTCACGGCGGATGCTCAGCAGCTCGGGCGATGCACCGTCCGCGATCTCCTCCTCGGAGATGATGGCGGTCGTGATGGATTCCTCCAGGTCGCGGTTGCCGGAGAGCAGACCGAAAACAGGCGTGAGCGTAGTCTTGGTTTCGTGCTCGGCATCATACAGCAGGGCACGGCGCGCGGTCTGCAGCAGACTTGCCACAGCCAGCAGCTCGCGCGGGTTGAGCGTGCCGCCGCGGTCCGCGCGGGACAGGATCGCGCCGACCTCTCGGATGCCGCCAAAGGCAGGGCTGCCCTGCCGAACCATCAGGTCCTTCGCGTCCGTGGTCTGCTGCAGCCACAGCTCGGCCTGCTCGTGGTCGTCCAGCGGACGAAGCGCGCGGCATTTCTCCTTTGCCGCCTGCGATGCCGCCTGTCCGGCCAGTTTTTCCAGTATTTCGTAGTATTCCAGTGTTTTAAGGGATTTTTCGCCTAATTTGTTCATTTCAAATCCTCTCAATTATAATTTAGGAATTATTTCAACCTATTGCGCAGGGTTTCGTTGATGGATTACCAATATACATTCACATACCCACGCAACCCTACGACATTTCTATACGTTTACCCCATCCAAACCAGTACCGCCATGACCGCCAGCGACACGATGACAAGCACCATATTCCCGCGCCAGATGCGCAGCAGCGCCGCACCGGTCTCGCCGCTTTCCTCGGCGGTGTACTGCCACTGTTTTCTCCGACCGGGGTTCCAGCACCAGATAAAGCCGAACTCGGCGGCAATGCGCTGATAGTCCTCATTCGGCAGATTGGCCTTGCAGTCGTTCAGGAAGCACCGTCCCAGCCACAGCATATATCCGATGGCGCACAGTACACCAAGCGGCAGCACGAGCATCTTTGCGCTCGGTATGAGCCAGTACAAGGCGATCGCACAGACGTCTGTAAGAATCAGATTTCTCGTTACCTTCCACATGGAAACCGTTTTGTGTGTCATAGGATGCTCCTTTCTGCTGTTACTTCATCGGCATCTGCAATGACCGATAAAACTGCAGACTCTCGAACCCGCGTCCGAGGTGATACTTCACATACTCCTCGGCCATGCCGCAGAACTGCTCTCTGGCGGGTCCGCTGAGTGCGAACGCATACACCTTGTTCGGCTCGGCTGTCAGCGCATGAAGCATTGCCCGCAGGGTACTGTCCACAAGCTGTGCATAACCGCCGACACGCTTCGCGCACTTTGCGTCCGCGGCTGTGCCCGCCCGAACGGAAAAGCACACCGGCGGGTTCTCTATCACCTCGCCGCACACGCCGCACGAGGTTAAATCCGGCGCATAGCCGCTCTCGGCCATAATGCGCCACTCGAACGCCGCCTTGACAATCTCCGGGTCGCGTTTGCCGCCCTCGAGTGCATACAGCGCGTACAGCAGCAGGCGGCACAGTGCCGGATTGTCGAAATCCGGCACTGTCAGAGCGGTTGTCAGCTCGTTTAAGTAGCACGACAGCGCGTACTTCTCGATATCGCCTGCCAGCACGAAGAATGAGTGCACAAGGTCGGCGTCTCTTAACGTGTACCTGCCGCCTCTGTCCGACAGAATGAACTCCGAGTAGCACAGCTGCCGTGCCGCCGGATTCTGCTTTTTTTTGCCGCGCCGCGCGTTCTTGCACAGGATTTCAATCCTGCGGCCGTCCTCGGTCAGTGCGGTCAGATAGCGGTCTAAGTCACCGAAATCCACCTCACGCAGACCGAGTGCCCGCAGCTTGACCTCGGCCATTTACTGATCCTCGTAGCCGAAGTTGCGCATCTGGTACTGGTTGTTACGCCAGCCCTCCTTGACCTTGACCCACAGCTCAAGGAATACCTTGGCATCCAGCATGCGCTCGATGTCCGCGCGCGCCTGCTGGCCGATTTCTTTCAGCATCGCGCCGTTTTTGCCGATTATGATGCCCTTGTGGCTGGCCTTCTCGCAGTAGATCACCGCGTTGATCTCCACCAGACCGTCCTCGCGCTCGTTCCAGCGCTCAATGCCGACGGCTACACCGTGCGGAACCTCGCGGTCAAGCAGGCGCAGCATCTTCTCGCGGATAATTTCAGCGACAAGCTGACGCTCCGGCTGATCGGATACCATGTCCTCCGGGAACAGGTGCGGGCCTTCGATGGCGTATTTGTCGATTTCGGTGAGCAGCTCCTCTACGCCCTCGCCGGTGCGTGCCGAGATGGGCACAACCGCATCGAACTCATGCACCGCCGCGTAGGTCGCAATGACAGCGAGCAGCTCCTCCTTCTTGATGGTGTCGATCTTATTGATGACGAGGATTGCCGGCATGTGATGCTGCTTGATCTGTGCAATCAGGCTTTCCTCAGCAGGACCGATGTTCGGGATAGGCTCTACCACCAGAACGGCAACGTCCACCTCGGAAACCGTGTCCGTCACCACCTTGCACATGTAGTCGCCCAGACGGGAGCGCGGCTTATGCAGACCCGGGGTGTCCAGCAGAACATACTGCGTTTCGCCGCGGCTGAGTACGCCCGTAATGCGCGTGCGCGTGGTCTGCGGCTTGCTCGATACGATAGCCACCTTCTGGCCGACCAGCTTGTTTGTCAGCGTGGATTTGCCCACGTTCGGCCGTCCTACAACGGATACGACCGCAGTTTTTAATCTTGCTCATTATTTATCTCCAGTACAGTAATTGAGAATTGAGAATGGAAAATTGAAAATGTCGCTATTCTTGCGCGAGTTCCGTCCGCGCTGCGACGAGCTATCCTGGCGCGAATTCTCCATTTCCCATTCTCCATTATTATTGAATTCTTCCAAAATGAAAAACGAACCAAACCGCAAACGGCACGGTGACCACAACCGCCATGCCAAGCCACAGCCTGTACCACAAAAATTTGATGGCTGCCGCAAGCACGCCGTTTCCGATAAAGATACACGCGCCGACCGCGACGCACGCTGCCGCGCACACAAACACACCTGCCGCCGCGATATCCTTCGCGTTGCGTACCATGCCGTCATACCCGCTCGCCTGCTTGTCGCACAGACGCTCGATGGCGGTATTCAGCAGCTCCGCGCCCATAGTAAGGCCGAAGCAGATACACAGGATGGCCGCTTCGGTCATGCTCACGCCGCCGAACACACCGAACAGGATGACGTAGAACGCCGCCGTCATGTGCACGCGAAAGTTGCGCTCGTCACGGATACACAGCCGCAGGCCGCAGAACGCGTGCAGAAAGCTCTCGCTCAGTTTTCGGATATTCTTTTTCATGGCTCAGTCCCGCGTCAGGCCGAGGAACGCAAGGTTGTCCTCTTCCTTGCTGCGCATCAGGCGAGTGTCCTCGTCATTGCGCTCGTGGTCGTAGCCGAGCAGATGCAGCACGGAATGCGTGGTCAGGTAGCCGCACTCTCTTGCAGGCGAGTGCCCGAACTGCTCCGCCTGCTCGCAGGCGCGCGTGTAGCACAGGATCATATCACCGAGCATGACACAGCCGGAGTCCGGTTCGGCCTCTAGCTCCTCCTGCGGCTCGCCGTTGAGAAACTCGTACATCGGGAACGAAAGAACGTCGGTCACGGCGTCCTTATTTCGGTATTCTGCGTTCATTTCGCGGATGGCGTCGGCATCGACAACGGTAACGTCGATTTCGGCGTCAAAGTCCACCTGCTCACTCGCCAGCACACGCTCGGCGCAGGTGCGGATCAGCTCACGCACGCTGTTTTCGTCTGCCACCTCGGTCTCAAAGCCGATATTGATCTGATGATTCATCATTTTCCCTCCTTGCGGCGGGTCGGAAGGCGCTTTCCTGCCGGTTTTGCGGCAGGCTTGCCTTTGCCCTTTTTGTTTTCGTACTCTGCATACGCCTTGACGATGCGCTGCACCAGTTCATGGCGCACAACATCCTTTTCGGTCAGGAAGCACTGGGCGATGCCCTCCACACCATCGAGCACGCGCAGCGCTCGCGCAGACCGGACTGCTTGCCGTCCGGCAGGTCGATCTGCGTAATATCGCCGGTGATGACGACCTTGGAGCCGAAGCCGATACGGGTGAGGAACATTTTCATCTGCTCGCGGGAGGTATTCTGCGCTTCATCGAGAATGATGAAGCTGTCGTCGAGCGTGCGTCCGCGCATGTACGCAAGCGGGGCAACCTCGATGGAGCCGCGCTCCTGATACTTGGTGAAATTGTCTGCGCCGAGCATGTCAAACAGACCATCGTACAGCGGGCGCAGATACGGGTCTACCTTGCTCTGCAGGTCGCCGGGCAGAAAGCCGAGCTTCTCGCCCGCTCCGACCGCCGGACGGGTCAGGATGATGCGGGAGACCTGCTTGTCCCGAAAGGCCGCAACAGCCGCCGCAACCGCAAGATAGGTCTTGCCCGTACCGGCAGGGCCAACGCCCATGACGATGGTGTTATTGCGGATGGCCTCCATGTATTTCTTCTGGCCGAGCGTTTTCGGCTTGACCGGACGGCCCTTCGCCGTGATGCACAGCACATCGCGGCTCATCGTGTGGACCTCGCTCTCGCGGCCGTCCTTCGCCAGCCCGATGACGTACTGCACGGTCTGTGTGCCGATGGATTCCTGGCCTGCCATCGCCAGCAGCGCCGTAATCGCGCGTGCAGCGATGGACACGCCTTCGTCCTCGCCAGTGATTTTCAGCTCGGTTCCGCGGCTGATGACCGAGACGTTCAGTTCGCGCTCGATCTGCTTGATGTTTTCGTCAAATGCACCGAATACTGCCATCAGCAGTTCGGTCTGCTCGATTTGCATTACCTGTTCTATGGTTACACCCTCTTAAATAGTAGTTATATCATTTTTTTCGTAGGGCGGGGTGCCCTCACCCCGCCGAATGTAGATTCATCTGCAACATTTATCCCGTAGGGGGAGGCCATTGGCCTCCCACGCTATGGCTAAACGGATGCACGGGCGACCACCGGTCGCCCCTACAGTTACCCATGTACCGATTGTTTACACGACGGGGTGAGGGCAGAAGGTGAATTGCGGCAAAGCCGCAAGAGAAGCCACTCTGGGGTGCCCCGCCCTACGGTATATTGTGGTTTGTGCAGCAATTATAACATGCGGATTATCGTTTATTTTTTCCGATTACGCACCAGAAACCCACCGCAAAACACAGCCACACCACCACTGAAACCGCCGTCGGCAGAAACATTGCGGCAGCTGTGGACGTCATAAAATTCGTCACGCCGAAAACGGCACGAGAAACACACTAAACGGCAGCAGCACCGAATTTACCGGAAGGATATCCGTCGTCATAAGCAAACCTGATGCCGCACCAATCGCAATCAGCGCCGATGCAATCGTCAGCAGACACATTGCAGTATTGCTTTTCCGCCATTCGTACAGCAGCAGCGATACCAGAACGATAAACACCGCGCTGACGCAGAATTTGCCTGCGCTCGCGGAACCGCCGTGAAGCCAGTCCGAGCCGTTTACGGCAAATGCTGCTGCGCTGCTCAGTCCTGCGAGAATCGTCGTAAGTTTACGGTTCATAGGCGTCTCCTTTTTCTGTCTCTACGGCACCTGTTCCATCTCCACATTTTCCTCCGGAATGGTACTGTCATCCACGGCCTCGGTGCCGATCTGCTCCTCGGCGTGGACAGTGAGGTGCAGCACAGCCGCGCCGTTCTGCTCGGTGAGCGTTTCGCTGTGGCTCGTCACCATGCCGTCGATATCTGCGGCGGTCTCGCCCAGTGCGCGCGAGCATATCCACCCGCACGTCCTCGGCGGTGCGCGTTGTCGGCTCCCGCTCGTAGAATGTATACGTTTGTGTGACCAGCGCCACAGGCAGCACCACGCTGTCCGACAGCCAAAAATGCCTGGTCGTTACTATTTTATCACAAGTACCCCCTGTAATTCCACTACCAATATAGAAATTTAACCGTTTATTTCCCATCACCAGTGCATATTGATGACGATTTTTCCCCGTATACCGCTTGCTCTGCTCGGTGAGCGGCCGCGCCGCCTGAACCGTATGCGTGGTGTACGCCTGCACGGTGCCGCGCGCATGCGCTGTGCGGTACTTTCCCGCCTTCGCGTGTTGGCTCGACAAGACCGCTGATGAGCGTATCGCCGGTCTGCACCGCGTCTCCTGCCCGCACCATTGGCTGTCCCTCGAGCGCACGCACCTGCGTTACCACGCCGTCCCGCGCGGCCACCACCTTGGTAATGGCGTGCTCGTCCAGCACCTCCGGCGGGTCGGTACTGCCGTAGGCGACCACGGTCAGGCTGTTGCCCCGCAGATTGAGCGAAAAGAACGTGATATTCGGCTGCAGCTGCATCATTTTCCACCGTATCTGACGGGTGTTCAGCTTCTTGATGGGCATGCCGATGCGCACGCCCATTTCGCTCAGCTGCTGCATGACAGCCGTTTCGTCTATCGCCGGTGCGATCTCGGTCTGTATCGCCCATACATGCGTGCCGAGCAGCCAGCACAGCGCCGCGGCGAATACGGCTCCGCCCCAGAGCGCCGTGCGCGGACGCAGACGCGCCGCAAGGAACGGCAGACCGCGTTTTCGGAGAATATGCACGCGGCATCCCGTGCGGCCCATGTGCCGCCTGAGCGTCCGGAAATCCCGGATGGACAGAGTTGCGTGCAGCTCATTCCATGCCGTGCGGTCCATCTGCCGCAGCGTGATACCCTGCACCGCGCACAGGGTTGAGAAACCGCGTCAGGCTTGCGCCTGTCACGCGCACGCGCACCTGCCCGCAGGCCAGCAGCCACAGCCGCCCGATCATTCGCGCCCTCCTTCCTCACTCGGTCGTGATGTACTCCACCGACGAGATCACGCCCATCACCGCCAGTTCGTCCATGGAAAGCGCCGTCAGCTCCAAATCCGCACCCAGAATGCGCACCTCGCACCCGCGGCACTTGACGCGCAGGATGCTGTCATCGTATTCCTGTATGCCGCAGTGGTTCTCCACGATCACCCGGCTGTCTCCGAGGATTTCCACACGCGGGCGGTTTGGGTGGAGGTCCTCCATGAGTTCGGCGTATAAGTTATCGCGTGCCATCATTATTCCTCCTTCAATACACGAGAAATAATTGAAAATTGAAAATTGAGAATGGAGAATTGCGGTATCGCGCAATGCGCGATTATTAATTCGGCGCTTTGCGCCGCACATTCATTTTCCATTTTCCATTCTCCATTTTCAATTATTCCCCCTCAAACTATATGCTTTTGGCGTACTGAAACTTTCCTGCTTCTCATACACTGTTTCGAGGTGACGCTATGAAGCTGTTCTTATCGCTGGCTCTTTTTGCCGCGTTTTTGCTTTTGCCCGACTGCCTGCGCGGATGGTGTCCGCGGGGGGCTTTCTTTAGCCGCAGTGCAGGCCTTACCGGCTTTATTTCCGTTTTTTCGTTGTCAGCGGACTGCTTGTCCGCTGTGATACCGCGCGGCTGTCGCCGCTGCTGGCAAAGCCGCTTGCCCGCTTATACGGCCTGCCGCCCGAGGCTGCGCCTGCACTGGTGCTCGGACTCATCGGCGGGTATCCGGTCGGCGCCGCGACCGCATGTGCGCTGCTCTCCGAGGGTGTGCTTTCCCGCGAAGCGGCAGAGCGCGTGAACCGGTTCTGCAATTGCGCCAGTCCGGGCTTCTGCGTCGGACTGGTTGGTCTCGGCGTGTTCGGCTCCGCGCAGGCAGGCGCGATGCTGTACGGGATACATATCGTTTCGGCACTGATCGTCGGATTGTTTTTCGCGCGTACCCCATTATCTGCCTTGTCGCAGCGTATCCATAACCGGAACCGCACCTCATTCCCCTCGATTTTCTGCGCGTCCGTACAGCAGGCAGCGTCCACGGCGCTGACCGTGACGGCATTTCTGACCATGTTTTCCATTCTTCTGCGGCTGCTTTCGCCGGTTTTTGCACTTTGCCGTACGGAAACGTACTGGACGGCATGATCGAGCTGACTAACGGCTTAGACGAGCTGACGGTGCTGACGCTGCCGCGCAGGACGCGGCTGACGCTTGCGTCCTTCCTGCTGGGATTTGGCGGACTGGCTGTGCAGTTTTCAGGTGCGCGCGCTCGCGGAAGCACACGATTTGCCGGTTCGCGGCCTGTTTGCCGCAAAGCTGCTGCACGGCACGCTCGGAGCGGTGCTGACGGCTTTCCTGTTTTCCCTCTCGCCTGCCGTGCTGACGGTTTCCTCACCGGAGCTGACACCGATATCGGTACGGTTCCGGTATACGCTTGCTGTGCTGTTCGTTTCCGCTTTGTATCCAATTTGGGGGTGGAAAAAGCGCAGGAAATGATATATAATATTTATATATATCTTGTGTCCGCCGATACTGATCCTGTCGGACACTTTTTCACCTGATTTTATCACGACTGGAGTGACCACGCATGAGGCTCAAAAAGCTGCTGCGAAAAATATAGAACCGCGCTGCACCTACTGCGCGCACGGCTCTCCGCTGGCGGACGGCGAACGCATTGCCTGCCGCAAACGCGGTGTGGTAAACGGCACCGATCACTGCCGTTCCTTCCGCTACGATCCGCTGCGGCGCACACCGCCCAAGCCGGCGGTTCTGCGCGGGCACTTCACCGATGCCGATTTTTCTTTAGGAGATACCGATGAAGAGAAATAATTTCAAAAACCGTCTTACCGCACTGGCGCTGTGCTTTACGCTGCTGCTCGGTGCGGCGCCGATCACCCGCGCTTATGCTGTGAATGACGAGAGTGATACCTCATCGAGCCAGTCGGATTCCGACAGCAAGGACACCTCGTCCACCGACTCGGGCAGCACGGATTCTGCCGACAGCAAGGATTCCAAGGACGCGACCGCCGACAACGACAAGGACGTTACCGCAGCGGCAAGTGAAGCGCCTGCCGTAACGGCTACCGCCGCCCTGCTCATCAGCCCGGATTCCGACATGGTGCTGTATGAGAAAAATGCGGACGAAAAGCGGTATCCGGCGTCCACGACCAAAATTATGACCGCGCTGCTGACGCTTGAGAATGTCGAGGATCTGAACGAGACCGTCACAGCCGAGCAGGGCGACTTCGCCAAGGTTACAGCAGACAGCTCGAACGCGGACATCAAGGTCGGTGAGACTGTGCGCGTCATCGACCTGCTGTATGCGCTTATGCTTCCCTCCGCAAACGAGGCGGCGTACATACTCGCGCGCCATGTCGGCGGCACGAGCGAGCACTTTGTGGACATGATGAACACCCGCGCCGAGGAGCTTGGCTGCACCGGAACGCATTTCTGCAACCCGTGCGGCCTGCACGAAGAAGACCACTACACCACCGCCCGTGATCTGTACCTCATTGCCCGCGAGGCCATGAAGAACGACACGTTCACCAACATTATCGACACCGTGCAGTACCGTATGCCCAAGACCAACCTGCACGAGGAACGCATCATCTTCACCACCAACCAGCTCATCTTCAGCTCGTTCAATCCGTGGTCGTACCCGTACAACAAGGGCATCAAAACCGGACATACCTCGCAGGCGGGCAACTGCTTTGTCGGCTACGCGGAGTACGGCGATGCCAAGCTGTATTCGGTCGTGCTCGGCAGTGCCGCCTCGTCCAAGGAGTACCCGACGGTAGCGGCCAGCTTCACGGATACCAAATCGCTGTATAAGTGGGGCTTCACCCACTTTAAGACCAAGACCGTTGCGAAAAAGGGCGACACACTCGCCCATGTAAAGGTGGACCTGTCCACGCAGACCGATCAGCTGGTGCTGACCGCGAAAACCGATCTGGTGGCGCTGCTCCCTGCCGATGTAGAGACCGATTCGCTGGAAGCGACACCCAATCTGCCGGAAGCCGTTGACGCGCCCATCAAGGCCGGTGATGTGGTCGGCAGCATGACATACAGCTACAACGGCACGTCCTACGGCACGGTCGAACTGGTCGCGCTCAGCGATGTGGAAATGAGCCGCGTACTCTATTACTCGGACAAGCTGAGCCATTTCTTCCAGAGCACCGTGTTCAAAATCGTGCTGATCGCAGCCGCAATCTTCATCGTGCTGTACATTCTGTTCAACATCACATTCGGCGGAATCCGGCGCCGCCGTCGCCGCAAGGCGATGCGCAAGCGCTACGATAACGATGATTATCCGCGCAGACACCGCCGATAAACAATCGCATACCGGCGGTTCAGCGAACTGCAAATACAGAGGCGGACCCATGTGTCCGCCTTTCATCTTTACCCCCAAAAAATCATACGTCAAAAGGAGCCTTTTCCCATGCAAATCATCGCAGACCTGCATACCCACACCAATGTAACCGACCACGCATTCAGCACGCTCACCGAAATGGTGCAGGCGGCCGAGGACCGCGGTCTTGCGGCTATCGCCATCACCAACCACGGCCCCACCAATCCGGACGGCCCGCACGAGTGGCATTTTTCCAACCTGGACCTTATCCCGCGCAAGATCGGCAAGGTAACGGTCATTCGCGGCATTGAATTCGACATCACCGCTCCGGCAGGCGGCATCAACGTCATTTCAACAAGAGCCTCAAGCCCGTTGAGTTTGCGCTCGCGTCCTTCCACGAGTGCATGTTCCCGCCGGTGGACAGCAGCGTGCACACGGCGGCGCTCGAGGCCATCCTGTACAACCCGTATGTCAACGCGTTCGGCCACCTCGGCAACTCCAACTTCCCGTTTGACCACGAGTACATCATCAGCCGCTGCAACGACCACGGCAAGATTGTCGAGATCAACAACGCGTCTCTGTCCATCCGTAAGGGCAGCCATGACAACTGCATGGACATCGCCCGCCTGTGCATGAAGTATGAGGTGCCTATCTCGGTGGACAGCGACAGCCATATCTGCTACCGCGTCGGTCATGTGGAGGGCGCACTGGAAATGCTCGAGGAAATTGGTTTCCCGGAGGAGCTGATCATCAACAGCAGTGTGGAGCGGCTGAACAACTATTTCAAGGGCCGCGGCCTGCACCTGTTCGACGAGGAGGATTTGCTGTGAGAATCGGTATTGATCTGGGCGGCACGACCGTCAAGGCGGCGCTCTGCACCGAGGACGGCACGCTGCTGTGCAAGGACAGCCTTCCGACCCGGACCGGCAACGCAGCCGGCCTGAAAGCAGATATGAAAACGCTGGCGCTCTCTCGCTGTGCAGGGCGCACAGCTGTGCGGTAGAGGATGTAACGGCGATCGGCATCGGCGTGCCCGGCTCGTTTGACAAGAAAACCTGCACCCTGCGGTTCGGTACCAATCTGGATCTGAATAACGTCAGCTTTGCGGATGCGTTTTTGCCTGAGTTCGGCTGTCCGGTGCATCTGGATAACGACGCAAACTGCGCCGCGCTCGGCGAAGCGACTGCCGGTGCGGCCAAGGGCACGCGCAACATGCTGATGGTAACGCTCGGCACCGGCGTTGGCGGCGGCATTATCATTAACGGCCAGCTGTACACCGGCTGCAACGGCATTGCCGGTGAGATCGGGCACATGGTTATCCGAAAAGACGGCGAGCCGTGCAACTGCGGACGGCGCGGCTGTCTGGAGGCGTACTGCTCGGCGGCTTCGCTCGTGCGGTTTGCCGAGCGTGCGCTCGAAGACGGACGAAAGAGCGTGCTTGCTGTACACAAAGGTCAGCTGAACGCCAAGCAGATCTGCGATGCGGTAGACGCGGGTGACGCGCTCGCGCAGGAGCTGTTCGACGAATACTGCGGCAATCTGGCGAACGGTCTGGCAAGTTTTGTGAATCTGTTCCAGCCGGAGAGTATCGTGCTCGGCGGCGGACTGGCGGGCTACGGCGAAAAGCTGCTCGAGCCGCTGCGCATGCTCACTTTCCCGCAGACCTTCCGCGGTGAGGACCGAAATACCGAGATCGTCTGTGCATCGCTCGGCAATGACGCAGGTCTGGTGGGCGCAGCGATGCTTGTAGAGTAATCGCTTGCGAAGCGAACGAATCTTGCCTGCCCGGCAGGGGGCACAAGAGGGTAGACACCAAGGTTTCCACCCTCTTGTGAATCACCCCTTTCCCTTTGGGATAGTCTAGCGAAAATCGGAGAGCGGCGACCGCTTCGAAAAAGGAGAACGGCAGAGGATTTTTTCTTCCGTAGGGGAGCACAGTGTGCTCCCATTTCTCTACCTCTGCGCAGTGCCAGATACATTGCTTCTACACATACCAGCTACTCTTCGCAGGCGCAACATAACAGTGTTGCGCAACTCGTTTGCGCGTTGTTACGGACGGCATCTACGAATTGTATCTGATGTAAGACTATACCGTAGGGTGCGACGACTCGGCGCACCGTATCAAACAACCTGCACACGCGTAACCGTAGGGGCGGTCATTGGCCGCCCACGCAACAGAAAATCGTCACGTCAATTTTCCATTCTCCATTATTCAACCGCATAAAAAGGGCTGACCCGTCAGGTCAGCCCTTTTCTCTGTCCCGCTGTTTTGTCTGCCGTTACTTGATGATGTTTTTCGCACCAACGCTGCATGATCGCTGCGATCTCGGCACGGGTGGCGGTGCCGGTCGGTGCCAGACGGCCGCCATTCTTACCGTTCAGCACGCCTGCGCCGACTGCCCACTGCAGAGCCGGAATCGCGTATTCACTTGCCTGCTGAACATCCACATAGCTGAGAATATTGGTATTCTCACCCACGCTTACGTCGATACCCTTGCTCTTGGCATAGCGATACAGGATCGCTGCCGCCTGCTCACGGGTACGACCTTATTGGACGCTGCCCAGCCGACTGCTTCGGCATACCATGCGTCAGCCTGCACATCCGAGAAGTTCGCTGCTGTGCCCTTCGGCTTGCCTTCCAGGTTATACAGGATCTGCACGAGCATACCGCGCGTCAGGTTGGCATTCGGTGCAAATGCACGGCTCGATACACCATTCATCATTTGTGCGTGAGCACATAATCAACGGACAGATGATACCACTTTGCAGTATCTACATCCGTAAACGGTGCGGACGGACAATCCCTGCCGCCATCGCACGGCTTGGTCTGCGGTGGTCTTGAAGCCCACGCTGACCCTTTAGCCGACGGCATCTTAAAGGTGTATTTGCCGCTGCCGAGGTCGGTCAGGGCAACCGGGTCTTGCCGTTTGCGTCCGTGACAGTCAGCGTACCTTCTCCGGCAGCAGTCAGCGTTGCGGTGTACGCCTGCGGCCGCCTTTGGTCTTATCCGCCTTGACGATATTCGCCA
>VOFB01004960.1_pt1 | contig 18328 bp, 34 predicted proteins | sample 5384141 | NCBI WGS metagenome assembly VOFB01 (sample SAMN12384721, study PRJNA508395) | human gut metagenome | isolation source: healthy gut A | host: Homo sapiens | reverse complement strand
TGGAATGTGCTTATAGAAAGAGTTCCTGATACCGGAGGATTGGAATGAACACCAGCAGCTAAAGGCACTTTATATCGACTGTATTGATAGTCCGATTCTCGAGCTTACTTTGTTGCCGACGGAGCAGTGTAACTTTTGTTGCCGCTATTGTTACGAATCATTTCCCCAATACATATATGGACGAAAAGTGCCCGGCAAGGTATTTTGAAATTTGTTTCACGTAATATATCACGATATAAAGGCCTGCACATTTCGTGGTTTGGGGAGCCCCTTATTGGGTCTGATACAATTGTCACCCTGTCAGATCAAATGATGGATATTTGCCGCTGCCATCATAAGCCGTATACCGCCAGCATTACTATACTAATGGCTATCTTTTGGATTGTGAAACCTTCCGAAAACTTCTCAGGGCCAAAGTGCTTTACTTCCAGATAACGATAGACGGACTGAAAAACGCATGATTATCAGCGCCCTTTGTGTAACGGAGAGGGTAGCTTTTGACCGTATTCTCTTCAATTTGAAACGATTCGTGATCGAATAACCTCCTCCTGCTTTCGGATTACCCTGCGGACAAATTTTTTCACGGAAATGATAGCGCATATCCCTGCATATAAGGGAGAGTTTTTTGGTACACGTTTCGGACAGGATCCCCTGTTTTCAGTTTTTCTTTCGTCCGGTCATGGATTGGGGTGGTGACCGAATTGATGAGTTCCGGGATTCCCTTATTGGTGAACGGCTGATGACGGATATCTACCAAACCGCGATGGATTACGGACCAAAGCTGAATTTTATCTACGAGGATTTTTAAACCCTGAGGAAGCGTTTGGTTATGCTGCTAAAAAAAATGCTCTATACCATTACCCCAAAAGGGGAGATTTATAAAATGCACCTGTGAGTTTTCCAGTACAACCCAGGCCAGAGTGGGAGAGATAAATGCAGAACAGGGAGAGAATGGATTCTTATCGTTGTGCACAATGGCTTTTGCCAGCCCGATCACTGTGACAATGACAAATGCTTCTTTCTTCCGAATTGCCTGGGAGAGTGCTGTCCTGCGCAGCGTGTACTTCAAAGGGTCCTGCTCAAACCAAGTGCCCTTTGAAAAACGGAATCTGGCGATGACGCTGCGGCTGCTGGATTCCCAGAACAATTCGTTTGAGGAGGTATTGTGATGTCAGAGGAGTTTATTGCCTTTTCGTTCCCGCGCGTCATTGAAATCTTTGCTCAGTCTGGGGTTATGGCAAGGGATCCGGGTCCTGGAGGAGGATTTGGGACCTGAGGGAGTATATTGAAAGACCCATTCAGTTCATATCCGCTGTTGTGAGATCGAAAACCAATGGGATATAGAGCTGCATGACGAGTTGCTGTCACCAGAGAGCCTGGCGTCCGTCAATGGATTTTGCAAAAGCTTGGAATTGCTGCCGCATAGATAACCTTGAATGACCGGATGAAACGAGATGCTTGCTTCACATATCATTTGAGTTTTGGGGAGGTGAAAATATGAAAAGCTGGTGAAGAAGACCCGGAAAGAAGGTTCGTATGGTCTCCCTGTATGCCAATGAGGGCGGCACTAATAAACAGTGCTGGGTTGCTAGTCAAAATTTCCTGAATACGGAAGAGAACAGGAAAGAACGGTGAGAAAAGGGACGGTTTCGAGTAGAGCATCCTGTTGCGGGCCGTCCCTTTTTTCGCTTTTTATCTGTTGAGGAGGGGCTTGCTTTTTGTTAAAAAGTAAGAAGACGCTTTCCCCATTTGGTCTTCCTGTTGCGCTATTCGTGGGGATCAGCAAGCGATTGTTCGCCGCCAGCGCCATCAGTATCGTGCTAGATACGGTGGAACCCCTTTGTTCTGCTGATCCTGCCGAAATTTATTATCGACGAACTGACAGGGCTGAAACGATGGGATATCGTTTTGCACTATATTCTTTTTTGATCGGAGTGACGGCGCTCATTCGGGCGGTCAGGCTGCTGTTTTCCGTTTTTATCAACATGTCTGTCAACCGGGCGGATATGCTGACAGGGGATCCACTATTCCCGCTTTTTTTCTCTCTATGGATTATGAAAAGCTGGAGGACGGAAGCATTCGGATGCCCAACAAAAAGGTGTCTCAAAACGTGCGTCCCAAATGCCTTGATCTGAGGATCGCGGGGATTGCTCACCAGCCTTTTCGACTTTTTGGGTTATTCGTATCTGATCTTTCACTTCATCCGCTGGTCTTGCTTTTGGTGGCGGCTGTGGGTGGCAGCCAATTATGTTTTAAGCTGCGGCGAGAAAAAAATCAGTACGAGTTTCAGAAAAATATTGCTTCTAATACACGGAAATTCGACTACCTTTTCCATACCATGATTGATTTCCGCTTCGCCAAGGAGGCCGGATCAATCGGGTTTCACGTTGGCTGTCCGGAAAATTTGAGGAGGTTTTGTCCCAATATGCCGGATCCTACGCCGGCTTTCAGAGACGTCAATGGCTTTTTACAGTGCCGTCGCCTCCCTAATAGGGTTTTGTCAGACGGTTGTCATGTATGGCTATGCGGCGCTGCAGGCAGTCCGGGGAGCGATCAGTATCGGCGATTTCAGTGTGTATCTGGGCGCTATATTCAATTTTTCGGGGTCCTTTTTGTGGATCTTTTTGCCCGCCTAAGCCATTTACTCTATCTGTCCAAGTATGCAGAGGACTATCAGAGTTATACAGCATTGGCGCGGCCTGTGCACTTAGATAAAGGAGATCCGCCTTCCGGAAAAGGAGAACCGACACGAATTTGAATTCCGCCATGTCAACTTTCGCTATCCGCATACGGAAAAACTGGTGCTCAGCGATATTTGTTTGACCATTGGGACTGGTGAAAAATTATCCATCGTAGGAATGAACGGTGCAGGGAAACCACGTTGATTAAGCTGTTGTGCCGGCTGTATGAGCCCACGGAGGGGGTGATTCTGTACAACGGTACAGATATTTCCACCATCCGGCACGAGGATTATACTCGCTTGCTTTCTGTGGTGTTTCAGGATTTCCAGTTGTTTTTCATTCTCCGTTGCCGAAAATGTTGTACTCAGCGGGAAAAAAGGATCCGGAAAAGGTGCTGGACGCCCTACGAAAAGGAGGCCTTGAAGACAAGCTGAGTACCCTGCCGCACGGAGTGGATACGGCGGTAAACAAAGAATTTTGAAGAGGACGGTGTTGAGTTTTCCGGAGGGGAGGGGCAAAGTTGGTAACGGCGCGAGCTTATTATAAAGATGCGCCGGTGGTTATCCTGATGAGCCAACAGCCGCGTTGGACCCGCTGTCGGAAAACGAGGTGTACATGAGATTTCATGAGATCATGCAGGGAAAAACGGCGATTTTTATATCGCACCGACTGGCCTCCACCCGCTTTTGTGACCGGATCGCTGTTTTCGCTGACGGCCGGATTATAGAATACGGTACCCATGACCAGCTGATGGCGTCCGGGGACTGTACAACGAAATGTTTTCCAAGCAGGCGGAATATTATAAGAACAAGGAGGCATCCGTATGAAAAAAGACCGGCTTGCTTTCCAACTGCCTCTTTATAGTTCAAACGGCCGTCCGTTTAAATCCCAACCCTGCTTGCCGCCCGGATTCCCTGGTGCTGGCTAACGCGGCACAGCCTTTTATCCCCATTGTTTTTTTTGAGGCTTATTTTGAATGAGATCACGATGGATCAGGATATGCGCCGCATTTTGTGGTATGTGCTCAGCATGGCGGCAGCAACGCTGGCGGCGGAGCGATTTCCGGTGCACTGGGAGCTTGGTCTGCCACACTGACGGAAACCACGCTGCGCAGGATGAGAAATCGGCTGGGCGAGGCCATTATGGAAATGCCGTTTGCACTTGTGGAGGAGCCGCGCGTCCGTGACTTTATTTCTCTGGCGAAAGAGGAGGCAAAATTTTCAGAGATTCTGACAGCCTGGCTTCGCTGGTTACCTCCCTGCTGACTGTGATCGGTCTTGTTTCATTATTGTTACGGTCCAGCCGCTGATCTTTTTATTGGTGCTGGCGGTGGTTGCGGTACGCCTGCTGGCGGATTGGAAGAATCGTAAACTCTGGGATAAAATGGAGGTCGCGTTATGAACCCATCATGCGAAAAGGTGGGATATTTCTTCCAAGTCATGAAAAAACACCGCCTATGGAAAGGAGGTGCGCCTGAATAAACTGGAGGAGTGGTTGTATGAGAAGGTCAACCACCATAGCGAAACCAGGCGTCCACGCGCCACAATACCGAACTGCAGAAAAACAATGCTTTTGCGGAACTGGACTGTCATTTTGCAGGAGAGCGTCGTGTGGCCCCTGTTGGCATACCCGCGTGGTGTTCACCGGCATGCCTATCGGTGATTTTTCCATGTACATGACTTCGATCAACACTTTCTTACCAATGTTCGGTCGATTGTTTCAGCTATCCGCAATCTCTGCAATACGGGTTAAAGTTGGCGAATTCGCTACTGCCTGAACAGTCGGGGAATTCGAACAATCGTTGCTTCCTCCGGGCGGGAAACCGCCTGCGTTGTCTTCTCCGCTGGTGCTGGAGTTTCGACGCGTATCGTTTGCCTATCCGCATACCGAACGCCTGATACTCAAAGATGTTTCTGACGCTACGGGAGGGAGAATCCCTGTCGATCGTGGGGATGAATGGTGCGGGAAAGACCACGTTTGTCAAGCTTCTTTGCCGTTTGTACCAGCCGACCTGAGGGGAGATCCTTCAACGGGATAAATATCGCCCATATTCCCCCTCGGAATATCTCTTCGTTATCTCGGTGTGGTATTCCAAGACTTTTCAGCTGTTTGCATTTTCATGAGGGGAAAACACTCACCCCTGCAGGCAGTGAAAACGGTAATACTGTCGAGGCCTGTGTTGAAAAAAGCGGTCTGACGGAAAAGCTAGCTTCTCTGCCGCAGGGGCTTCGAGAATCAACTTATCCAAAGAATTCTGACGAAAAAACGGCATCGAGTTTTCCGGAGGAGAGGCGCAAAGCTGCCTTGGCCAGGCCCTGTATAAAAACGCACCGATCATGGTGCTGGATTTTGAGTCACTCCGCTTTGGAACCTTGGCGGAATATGAGGTTTATCACCGATTCCACGAATTCGTCAGGGGAAAATGTGCGGTTTATATTTCATCGGCTGTCCTCCACGCGTTTTACCGACAAGATTGCGGTGTTTAGCGAGGGGCGTCTGGCGGAGTATGGGAATCATGAGGAGCTGATGAAGATTGATCAGGGAATCTATGCGGCGCTGTTCCGTATGCAAGCACAATATTATGTATAGGGAAGTAGGCAAGCACTTTCATGAAAAAATAAAAATTGTAATTGTTGATAGTGGCGTTCGAACTGACCATCCAAAGTTTTGTGAGGATACTATTGTGGGGTTCCGGGTACCGAGAAGATGGCTGCGTTGAAAAGGGATTGACCGATGATTATGGACATGGCACTGCAGTTTATGGCATTATCCGTAAAGCGCTGCCGTATGCCGATATCCTTAATATTCAGATCCCTGGCATTGAGAATGGAATTGAGGAAGAAACGCTTTGCCGATTATTGTATTACTTAGCGGATAAGGTCCCGGCTGATGATCAATTTGAGTTTTAGGGCTCAGTCTGTGTGGAAAGCGATCGGATCTGTATAACGCCTGCCGCCGTTTGGAGCACAGGGTACGGTTATTCTTTCCGCTTTTGATAACGGAGAGGCGATTTCCCTGCGGCTTTTCCAATGTAATCGGAGTGACATCGGGCATACTCTGCCGGCGACCGGAGGAGTTTGAATATCAGGAAGATTCGATTGTCAATCTGGCGGGGAAAGGATCCATACAGCGATTGGCATGGACATCCCCTGACTATCTGTTAATGGGAGGAAACAGCTTTTTGCCTGTGCTCACGCTACTGTTCAAGCGGGCTGCCTATATGGCAGAGGGGGCCCGGACAAAAGCGGAGGTGTTGGAACAATTTAAAAAGGGATGCTGTCCGGAGAGAGACCTTGCCGCAGCGGGAGCCACCACCGCTTTTCTCTATTTCGGGCGGCGCTGTTCCCCTTTGGAAAGGAGATGCACAGTCTTCCGGTTTCACGACATGTTGTCCTTCCGGATAGCCAAGATATACGATGTAAAGTACACGGCGACGATCGGAGCTTCTGTCCGTCATTTGATGAAGGATACACGAATCCGGACATCATCATTGAAAACATAGAACGGGTGGATTGGGAGGATTTTGACACAATTATCCTTGGTCATATGGGTCAGCTGGCGCAATTGGTAAAAGCAACCGGATTTAGCAATGGATCTTGCCCGAGAAGCTCTCTTACGAGGGAAAAAGTAGTTGCCTTTGATGATCTGCGAATTGTGGAGACCGGTTTGCCGATGGATAAAGTATACTGTCCTGTCGTTAGGAAGGAGCATATGCCAGGGAATCGATTTGGGAAGCTATACCGTTGCCCGAAGCCTGTCCTGGGGATTTCGGGACAAGCTCCCCGCCAGGGGAAATTTACGCTTCAGCTTTATCTGCGAAAAGAACTGATGTATCGGGTTATCGCGTAGGACAGCTGGGGAACCGAACCCAGTTCTCTCCTGTTCGGCATGGATGAGGTGTACCCCCATGGGGTACCATTCTTCGGTCTATATCCAGGGGTTTGATGCGGTCCGCTATCTGGAACGATTGCAAATCCGGAAAAAGGAAAACGACCTGATATTGGTGAGGGTCGCAATCGAACCCTTTCCTATGACACCGGGAACATTGCATATTATGCCTCTCCCCCAGTATGAGTTGCTGATGGGAACGCTGCCCGATGCAGTCGTTCTGTGTGTTAATCCATTTTGACGATAGGGATTATATCCGGCGGACCATCCAGTTTATTGAATCTGCCACGGAGGGAAAGGTAATCGCGCTGTGCCTTTTCCCTATGGAGTTGAAATCGGAAACATTGGGAGCATACGGTGGCAAACGGCCAATTGCGTTGGAAAAACGGATGTTTTAAGGCAGTCATTGCAAGAGGAATATGCGCGGTCCGTTTTCTTCTTGGAGAAGAGTCAGATATAAGGGAATTGACTGATAGCGTCATCAATTTTTTGCAGAAAATTAACCAGAGGAGGAATCCGGAATGGGGAAATTTACCTCCCGGTTGTTAAAGACCCGCCGATTAATACCTATCTGCATTACGCCTTTCCTTTCAGCCTTTTGATGCTGAACAGTTATTATAATGACTGGATATTGAATAACTTTATTCAGGTAGCCTATTCACCTCAGGATAAGTGCCCTTTTGATTATCATGAGTTTTTTTATGACAAATGGCCTTGCCTGACGGTATGCTGTATGAAGCCAGATATGGTAAGGGAGCAACCCAATATTTTATCCTTTATCCGGCGGATGTTGGAGGAAGGATGGTACTGCTTTGCCTGGGTAGACTGTTATTTTATACCGGGTGTACCCTTGTATAAGAAAAGAAGGGATACAGAGGGGCTTCTGATTTACGGATATGATACGACATCGAACCATATTTTCAGGCTCTCACATACAAGGTAAGGGGGGAAAAATCTAAAATATGGGGATACCCTGTAGCCGTTCATGACTTTTGCCGTTCGCTGGAATCGCAAAAATTTCGACGATCTTCAATTTGTCAAGGTGAACGCAGCATGTAGCAAGTTGACTATAATATCCTATGGATCCGCAAAAAGCTGATTGCCTATCTTCATTCACAGAATTTGGAAATAGACAACATGAAATATCACAAGCAGGGAAGAGATTACATGTCGTTTGGCGTTCAGGCCTGTGAGGAAGCGATAAGCCACCTGGAAGGATTAAGGCCTGCCGATATTTTTTTAGATCTGAGGATTCTCATTTGTTTCAGGGAACACAAACGGATCATGATGTTCCGGATTGACAAGATTCTGGAGAGCTATGCGATCCCGGATATCCCTTTACCGCAGATGATCGAAGTTTATGATACAGATGGCGGATGAGCTGCTTTATTATTGTATGAAGTGCGGCATGAGAGGATATAACGATCCACAGACGCTATCCCGCATTTCAGATGTCGCTCACCGTCTGCGGAGATGGAGAGGGAGATGCTTATTCCCATTATCGAATTTCCCTGGGAAGAGCTTTTTGGCCTGAAAAAAACCCCGCCTTCCTACAGGAAGGCGGGGTTTTTATCAAACAGGCCGATGTTACATATTTTCTTCGATATAGGAAACCAGCTCGCCCACCGTGCGGATATGCTCCGCCTGCTCGTCGGGGATTTCCACGTCAAATTCATCCTCCAGAGACATGAGCATATCCACAACGTCCAGGGAATCCGCATTCAAATCGTCCGCAATATTGGTTTCAGGGGTAATGGAGTCCTCTTCCACGTCGAATTGGCTGCTGAGAATCGCCTTTACCTTCTCGAGTACCATCCAACTCATCCTTCCACAGTATTCGTTATTGGCGAGGCGCTGCCGCCTCCGTCGGCTCCTGTTGGACAGGCAGAAGTCTTTGTGCTATAGTAGACACGCCCAGGGGCCAATTCCATCCCACATATTATAAGCATTCGTTCCGTTTGTCAATCACCTTTTGGAACAATTTTTTTATCTCCGCTGGGATGTATCGGAATAGATATAAAATTTTGCGGGCTGTCCGGCCCCGAATGACAGGAGGAAATTGCAATGCCGTATGGAAAAAGAAAGCGGGCAGTTATCCCCCCTTCGCCCTTTTGATCGATGGGATGCAGGGACACAATTTTGCCCCTGCCCGACTGCCTGAAATTTTTCTGGAATGTATGGGGAGGAGGAAAGCCTGAATTTCTGGGACATTGCCGCCCTCACGGGGGATACGGTAGCGCAGGTATATGACCGTTTCCTCCGACCGCCGCGAATACTGTGTGTCCGGCTATCTGGCGGGACGCTCGTATATGGCATATGTGTTCGATGTTCTGGGCTACGGCCTCCGAATACGCGGAATCCCGGGATATCGCCGCCGATCCGGCCCGGTACCGTGAGAAGGTGGCGGCGTTCATCGACCGGGGATCCCCGTCCTGGCGGTTACCAATCTGAGAGCGGTTCCCGGCTGGGAATCCGATGTGGGCACCCATGCCCTTGTGGTGGGGTATGCGGACAGCGGCCGTATCCTGAAGTTGCTGGTGAGGGATACGGTGGTCATCGACTATGTGATGCCGGAGGAGCCTCCCCTGGAGCTGGCTTTTATCGGGGAGAAACAGAGGCAGGTATCCTTAGCGGCGCTCTACCGGGCGGCAATCCTCCGCATGCCTTATTGGCTGACCCTGCCGGAACGCGAAGGAAAATGCTTCGGACCGGCGGCATACCGGGCTTGGGCAGACGATATCGAAGCCGGGCGTTTTGAGGACGAAAGCCTTCCCCTGTGGGAGAATTACGGCGTATATGTATGCAATCTGGCCACCAGCGGCGGCTTGCCGGTCTACCTGTTTCGAAGGCTGGCGCAGGAGGATCCCGCCCTGGCGGAGCTCTCGCGGCTGGGGGAAGAAATAGAAAGCTGCTGCCCACGGAAACACCTGCGGGTGGCCGCAGCCTTCTGTGGATTCGCCTAGAGGAGCTGGGCGGCGGCATGGATATGCAGCAGGTGCGCTGACCATGGCGATAGGAAGAAACGCGCCGCCGTGGCCGCCACGCTGCGGGAATACGCCGGCCGGCTGGATCGGGTGCTGGAGCTGCTGCAGGAGGGCTTGTGCTGCCTCGCCGGGGGAATCGGAATAGGCTTATCTATACGAAAAGCACAAATGCCGGAGAGACCGGCGGAAGGGAGCGTTTTTGATGCCGTTACATTATGGGCTGATCGGGCACCCGCTGGGCACAGCTTGTCGCCGTTCATCCACCTCCCGCCTGTTTGCGCTGCAGGGGCGGGAGGGGAGCTATACCTTGCAGGATCTGGAGCCCCTCCCGCCTGAAGGAGGAGCTGCCGGCCCTGCTGGAGCAGATGGCGGGGCTCAACGTACCATCCCCTATAAGCAGGAGGTTCTCCTTTCCTGGATACGCTGGAAGGCCGGGCGGCACTGTACCGTTCCGTGAACACCCATCGCCGTGACCGGGAACCAGGGACGGCCGGTGTACACGGGCTACAATACCGATGCCGACGGCTTCCGCCTGTCGCTGGCTGCGGCGGGGATTCCCTTTGGCTGGAAGGGTGGCTCTGCTGGGCTGCGGCGGAGTGAGCCGCACTGCCTGCGAGGCCGCCTGGCGGGATGCGCGGTGGTGGATGCGGTACGGGATCCGTTATCTCCTCGGCCCTACAGCCCGGGAGGATGTGGAACGGCTGGTGCCCGGCGCCTCCTTCGAGCTGGTCTCCATGGGGGGGGCTGTCCGGTGATTTCGATCTGCTGCTGATCAACGGCACGCCGGTGGGCATGACGCCCCATCCGGGAGTGGGTGCCCGTGGGCCGGGAGGTGCTCTCCCGGACGGCGGCGGTGTTCGATGCCATCTCCATCCTGCCCGCACCCGCCTGCTGCAGCTGGCGGAAGCGGAGGGGGCCAGGACACTGGGGCATGCCCATGCTGGTGTGGCAGGCAGTACAGGCCCATACCTGTTGGTACGGGAGCCTCCTTTCGGCAAGAGGATATCGAGGCTCTCGCCAGGAGGCGGAGGGAGGAGCTGGCCCGCCGTTTTGGCGGGCCGGGGGAGGCACGCTGATGGAACAGGGACGCAAACATCATTCTCTGTGCGGCTTCATGGGCTGCGGCAAGACCACGGTGGGAAAGCGGTGGCCGCCCGAACGGGACGCCGTTTCGTGGATATGGACGAGTTTATTACCCAGCAGGCGGGAATGTCTGTTTCGGAAATATTTGCCCGCTTGGGCGAGGCAGATTTCCGGCGGCGGAACGGGAGGCCTGCCGGGAGCTGGCCGGGGAGCGGGACTGCGTCATTGCCACCGGCGGTGGCGCACTGACCTTCCCGGAAAATGTGGAAGCCCTGGCAGGTTCCGGCCCTATCGTGCTGCTGGATGTGGCGCCGGACGGTGCTGCCGCCGCCTGGTGGGGACAAAACCCGGCCGCTGCTGGCCGGGCCGACCGGGAGGAAAAATTTTTGGTCCTGTACAGGCGGGTTGCGGGACCGCCGGGCGGCGTCGGTACAGGTTTCCATCGGGCGGGGGTATCCCCGCAGCGGCAGGCGGAGCGGGTGCTGACGGTATTAAAGGGAAGAGGCCCCGAAGAATCCGCCAAAATGCGATGGAACCCAGACAAAATTCCTCTCAAAAAACGGTTGGACAAAAGGGGATGACCTTTATCATGAAACAGAGCAGAAATGCAGGAGGATTCTTTATGAGCCTGACCGCCGCGCAAAATCGATTTACCGGTTTTTGGCTTCAGCTATTTTTACGGCTGGGGCTATTTTTTGCTGTGGAAAATGCGCAGACCGTGAAGAAACATGTAACAGCCGAAACCGAAGACGGCCGATTTGGGCGGATTCAGGCAGACGGGCAGCGAAGGCCCGTTTGGGCCGCTCCATCCCCTTTTTTGCGTGCAGGACGGCAAAGAAAGGATGACAACCCGATGATTATCGTACTGAAGCCGGGAACCTCCCAAAAGCAGGTGGAGGATTTTCCGCCGATTTGAAAAGCGCAACCAGGTGAAGGTGAACGCCTGGTATGGCGAGCATTCCACCGTTCTGGGGACACTGCCGGCGGGGATATCGAGGCCATCCAGGCCAACGAGCTGGTGGAAAGCGTCAAGCGGGTGCAGGAGCCGTACAAAAAGGCCAACCGGAAATTTCATCCGACGACACCGTGATCGATTTGGGAAATGGCCCGCCATCGGCGGGGGCCGTCGGCCATAATCGCCGGCCCCTGCTCGGTGGAAGTGAAGATCAGATCGCGGATATCGCCCGGGAGGTCAAGGGGGCCGGTGCCGCTTTCTCCGCGGGCGGCGCTTTCAAACCCCGCACTTCCCCTACGCCTTCCAGGGCCTGCGGGCGGAAGGACTGGAGCTGCTGCGCCACGCCCGACAAGACCGGCCTGCCCATTGTCACCGAAATCATGTCGCCCGCCCATTTGGTTCTATTCGAGGATGTGGATATCATCCAGGTGGGCGCGCGGAACATGCAGAACTTTGAGTTGCTGAAAGAGCTGGGCAAATGCGATAAGCCCATTCTGCTCAAACGGGGCTGGCCAACACCATTGAAGAACTGCTCATGAGCGCCGAATACATCATGGCGGCCGGCAACGAAAAGGTCATCCTGTGCGAGCGCGGGATCCGCACCTTTGAAACGATGACGCGCAACACGCTGGACATTTCGGCCGTTCCCCTGCTCAAGAGCCTGTCCCATCTTCCGGTGGTGGTGGACCCATCCCACGCGGGCGGCATCGCCTGGCTGGTGGAGCCGCTGGCCCTCGCCGCGGTCGCGGCCGGCGCGGACGGCCTGATTATCGAAGTACACAACGACCCGCCCCGCGCCCCTGTCCGGACGGCGCCCAGTCGGTTACCCCTGACGAATTCCGCCGCATCGCCTCCCCCGTGGAGGAGGTGGCGGGCGTCTTCGGTAAGACCCTGTCCCGCCGGGACGATCAGGAATGAGCGGTGAAGCGGAGAGAACCTCCGATTTATTCATGGGGCCTCGGGGTTGATCGGCGGGTCCCTGGCGTTGGCCCTGACCGCCAGCGGACACTACCGGGTAGTGGGATGCGACCGGGACGCCGAAACGCTCCGCAAGGCGCTGGCCGCCGGAGCCCTGGCCGGAGACGGCACGGAGGGAGGCGCTGGCGCAGGCGGAGCTGGTGATTCTGGCCCTGTACCGCCGCAGGCAGCCGCGGCGTTTCTGCGGGAGCAGGCGACGAATCTCCGTCCGGGGCAGTGGTGACGGATGTGTGCGGCGTCAAGGCTCGGTGGTGGAGCAATGCTCCTCTGGCCGCCGGGCGGGGGGGCTGTTTTTGGGCGGCCACCCCATGGCGGGCAAGGGAGGTCAGCGGCTTTTCGACGCGGCGGAGGCAGGGCTGTTCCAAGGGGCCAGCTATATTGTAACGCCGCTTCCCGATACCCCGCCCGCTGCGGTAGAGACGGTTCGCCGGATGGCGGAGGATGTGGGTTGTACCCGCGTGACCGTCACCACGCCGGAGCATCACGACGCCCTGATCGCCTTTCACCTCCCAACTGCCCCACGTGCTGGCGGGGCCTACGTCAGATCCCCTGTTTGTCCGGAGCACAAGGGTTATTCGGCAGGCAGTTACCGGATGTCTCCCGGGTCGCGCCGGTGGATGAGGGGCTGTGGAGTGAGCTGTTCCTTCTCAACCGGGACAACCTCTGCAGGGAGATCGACACCCTCATCGGGCACCTGCGTTCCTGCCGGGCGGTGGCGTCCGGGACCGCCTGCGCCGCCTGGCGTGCTGCGGAGGGCCGGAAATGCAAGCAACGGGTGGACGGCGGCCGGTGAAGGGCCCCGAAAGGCGGATGATGGATGAAACGCATTGGTAAACGCCGGCCGGCCCTGCCTATGTCCGGTTTCCGGGCTGCTGTCCCGGACGAAGTCAGCCGGGAGGTGAACGGCGGTAGCCGGGTGCTGATCGTGTCGGATACCCATGTCAGGGCCGCTATTGCAGGGACCGCCGCCGCCTCGTTGGAGGCGGCGGGCCGCGGTGTCCCGGTTCGTCTTCCCCGCAGGGAAGGCCAGCAAGCGCCTGGACACCGTCCGGGATGTGCAACGCCCCCAGGCAGCCGGCTCCCTTTTAGGTCCGGATTTGATTGTGGCCCTGGGCGGCGGCGTGACCGGCGACATGGCGGGCTGCCGCCGCCACCTATCTGCGGGGGCATGGTTTTGTGCAGATTCCCACCACCCTGCTGGCCATGGTGGATTCTTCGGTGGGAAAGACCGGCGTGGATATCCCGGCCGGGAAAAACCTGGTGGGCGCCTTCTGGCAGCCGCGGCTGGTTATCGTGGATACCAGCACCCTGGAGACCTGCCCCCTGCCTTTTTCACCGACGGGTGGGGAAATCGTCAAAATATGCCTGTATCCGGGATCGGGGCTGTTTGACCTGCTGGAATCCGGCGAGGCGCTGACCCTGCCCGTCTGGAGGAACGGTGCTGCGCTGCATCGACTGCAAGCGCGGGGTGGTGGAACGGGATGAGCGGGAGGCGGGGGAGCGCAAGCTGCTCAATTTCGGTCACACCCTGGGTCACGCTTTGGAGCGCTATTATCACTATAAGAGGCCCCACCCATGGCTGCGCTGTGGCGGTAAGGATAGCCCGTATCACTGCGGCGTCAGAGCCAAGGGCCTGACGGTCCCCGGCACGGGAGGCGGCTGCTCCGCGTACTGAAGCGGTAATGGTCTGCCTGCCGACGATCCTGCGAACAACGCCGCTTTACTCCCGGCGTATCCATGGACAAAAAGCGGGACGGTGTGTCCATCGACCTGGTGATCCTCCGCGAGATCAGGGGACGCCTGTGTTTACCGCCTTCCCTTTGCTTCCCTGGCGGCCTTTCTGGCCCAGGGAATCCCCATTAGATCAGGAGGCGATCACCCATGAGCGATGTCATTTCTTCCTTTGCCGTCACCGGGGCGGTTTCCTCCCCCTCAAGTCGGAGGCCCACCGCGCCCTGATTGCTGCGGCGCTGGCGGGAGGGAACGATTCAGGATCTGCCTCAATCGGCAGATATCGAAGCCACTCGAAAGGGCCGTCAGCGGACTGGGCGTGTGCGTGGAAGATATCCGGAAGGGGTTTCCCTGTCCCGGCGGATTCCTTCCCTTGCAGGGGAGGTGGAGGTGGACTGCGGCGAATGCGGCACCACCCTGCGCCTGATCCTGTATGCGGCCCTGGGCATCCCGGCGCGCTTTTACGGGCAGCGGGCGGCTTCCCCAGCGTCCCCTGTCCGTGTATCAGGGAAAGCTGTTGCCGCAGCACGGTGTAACGCTCCAGACCGAACCGCGGAGGCCGGGGCGGGGGACTGCCTGCCTGCGGCTTTCGGGCAGGCTCACCGGGGCGAATATTGCCTGCCGGGCGACATCTCCAGCCAGTTTGTTTCCGGTCTGCTATTGGCCCTGCCTCTCTGCCGGGAGGACAGCGTTATCCGTCTGACCTCTCCGCTGGAATCGGCGGGTTATGTCCGCATGACGCTGGAGGCCATGCGCCGGGCAGGTGTTCAGGTGGAGACGGAAAAGGACGGCTGGCGCATTCCTGGCGGACAGGTTTACCGGCCCTTCCGCTATACGGTGGAAGGGACTGGTCCCAAGCGGCCTTCCTTTTGGCGGCGGGGATTGTGGGCGGTGAGCTGATCGTTCCGGGGTTGAATACTGCTTCTTTCCAGGGAGACCGGGAGATTTTGGATCTGCTGAGGGCTTTCGGCGCGGACATCAGCGTCGACCGGGCGAGCATCCGCTGCCGAAAAAGCGCCGCTGTGCGGCATCACCATCGATGCTTCCCAGATCCCCGATCTGGTTCCCGTTCTGGCGGCGGTGGCCTCCCCTGGCTCAGGGGACGTATATCCTGGGGGCGGCCCGGCTCCGTTTGAAGGGAGAGCGACCGCCTCGCCGCCATGGCCCGGGGACTCAACGCCCTAGGGGCAGAGGTGGAGGAGCGTCGGCCGGGCTGATCGTGTACGGCAAGCCGCGGCTGACGGGTGGAACCGCCTCCGCCTGCAACGACCACCGGGTGGCCATGAGGCCTGGCGGTGGCGGCGCTGGGGTGCCGTGAGCCGGTGACCATTGTGGGGCTGACTGCGTTTCCAAGAGCTGGCCCCTGTTTTCCACGATTTTATACGAATGGGAGGGAAGGCCATGTCTTCCAGCGCGGGTGATACTGTTAAACTGTCTGTATTCGGCGAGCCACGGCGCTGCCGTGGGCTGTGTAATCCAGGGCTTGCCGGCGGGGGAGCCGCTGGATCAGGAGGCCATTGCCCTTCAGATGGCACGCCGGGCCCCGGCGGACAAAACCGCTACTCCCCGAAAGGAGAGCGACACCCCCGCATCCTCTCCGGGTGCTGGACGGCCGGACCACCGGCGCTCCGCTGTGCATGGAGATCCTCAACGAGGATCAACGCTCAGGGACTACGCCGATCTGGCCCGCCTACCGCGGCCCGGCCACGCCGATTATACCGGCCACGTGCGGTATCACGGCTACAACGATATCCGGGGCGGCGGACATTTCAGCGGCCGGCTGACCGCGCCGCTGGTGTTTGCCGGGGCGGTCTGCCGTCAGATCCTCCGCCGCCGGGGGCATTGCCGTGGGCGGCCATGTGGCGTCAGTTCACGGAGCAGAGGATGCCCGCTTCGATCCCATGAATGTGAACGCGGAGCTGCTGGACCGGCTGGCCGCCGTGCCCTTCCCGCTGCTGGATCCCGGAAGCGGGGAGCGGATGCGGAGGAGATCGAATGCGCCCGCCGCGACCTGAACAGTGTGGGAGGTGGGTGGAGGTGGCCGCCTGCGGGTTGCCTGCCGGGATAGGTTCCCCATGTTCGACGGTATCGAAAACAAGCTGGCCGCGCTGTTTTTCGGCATTCCCGCGGTTAAGGCGCTGGAGTTTGGCGACGGTTTCGGCTTGCGGGCCTGCGGGGCAGCCAGGCCAACGACCCCTATACCCACAATGAGGGCGGCGAAGTGGTCACCACCAGCAATCACAACGGCGGCCTGCTGGGGGGGATCACCAACGGCATGCCGCTGATTGCGCGCCTGACGGTCAAGCCCACCTCCTCCATCTCCCAGCCCCCAGCAGACAGTGGACCTGGTGACGGGCCGTCCCGCTACCCTGCAGGTCAAAGGGCCGTCACGACCCCTGTATCGTGCCGCGGGCGGTGCCGGTGGCGGAGGCTATGCTGGCCTACGGTCTGCTGGACCGGCTGGTATCCGAAGGGCGGCTGGACGGGTGAGCCGTGCCGATTTACAACAGAAGGGGCAGCAGGATGGACGTGGAGGATCTCTCCGCAATCCATCAGGATATTGACAAAATCGATCAGGAGCTGGTGCGGCTTCTCTGTCAGCAGATGGACTGTTCCCGCCGGGTGGCGAAACCAAGCGCCGTCAGGGACTGCCCATTCTCAACCAGGAGCGGGAGGACGCCATTCTGGCTGGACAAGGTGGCGGCCATGGCCCGACTGGGACACGGAGGGGGACGGATATGACGATGTGGTGCGTCTGATTTACGGTGTTACCATGGATGCCTCCCGAGCCATCCAGCACCGCCGCCCGGCGGCTGGTGAAGGCTGCGCCGCCATCTGGCGGCGGCCCACCGGCAGCTGCCGGCTCCGGCGTCTGCCCGGGTGGTGTGCGCGGGCTGTGCCGGCGCCTATGCGGGACGAGGCGGCGGGCCGCCTGTTCCCCGGCTGCCGTCCCCAGTTCTGGAGGGCTTCGCCGATGTATTCCGTGGGTGCAGGAGGGCCGGGCCGATTTCGGCATCGTACCGGTGGAGAACCTTTACCGGTTCGGTCCACGAGGTATACGATTTGGTGATGAAATACCGCTTCACCATCGCCGGCGCCACCGAGGTGCCCATTCGGCATCATCTGGCGGCCCAGGGGCGCCCGGCTGGCGGGGATCCGTACGGTTTATTCCACCCCCTGGGTTTGCTGCAGTGCAGCCGGCGCCTGACGGAGCTGGGGGGAAACCCGCACCTACAGCAATACCGCCGCCGCCGCCCGTATGGTGGCAGAGCTGGGCGATCCCACCGTGGCGGCGGTGTGCGCCGGGCGGCAGAACTATACAATTTGGATATATTGGAGGATAATATACAAAAATACAGATACCAACCGTACCGGTTCCTGGCATTACCCCCAAATGGTGATTCCGGCCGACGCCAACCGTATCAGCCTGATTTTTTCGCTTCCTCACGTCACCGGTTCCCTGTATCGGGTGCTGGCCTGTTTTGCTGCCGCCGGGCTCAACCTGACCAGGAGTGGAGAGCCGGCCGGCTCCGGCGGAGATGGCGCAGCAGCTGGGCGGCGGCGACGGCAAAGTTCACCTATGTGTTTTATCTCGATTTTGAGGGAGCCTATCCTCTCCCGGCACAGTGGATATGCTGTGTGCTCTTTTCGGATGAGCTGCCCTTGTTCTCCTTTTTGGGAAATTATCACGAGCAGGGGCCGGAGGAATAGGGGGAATTCCATGGAGAGACGGTACATCCGCCGCGTGTTTCTGAACCGGGCCGGTTCCGGAGGATTCCTTATCTCCGCCGCCTGCCGGCGGTGCGGTACCTTCTGGAGGGGAAGACGCTGGATTTCGACAACGATGTCACCTTCTTGGTCGGGGAAAACGGCACGGGGAAGTCCACGCTGCTGGAAGCGGTGGCGGTGGCCTACGGCTTTAATCCCGAGGGGGCACCCGGAATTTCCGTTTTTCCACCTGTGCCACCCATTCGCCTCTGTACGCTTATCTGACGCTGGAAAGGCCGCCTTTGCCAAGGATGGTTTTT
>VOFB01004177.1_pt1 | contig 18330 bp, 34 predicted proteins | sample 5384141 | NCBI WGS metagenome assembly VOFB01 (sample SAMN12384721, study PRJNA508395) | human gut metagenome | isolation source: healthy gut A | host: Homo sapiens | reverse complement strand
ATAACTAATGATTTAGGAGATAAAATTCAGCTTGTCGGAGATGATCTATTTGTAACAAATATAAAAAGATTAGAAAGAGGAATAAAAAGAAAATATAGCAAATGCAATACTAATAAAAGCCAAATCAAATAGGAACATTAACAGAAACATTAGAAACAATAAAAAAGAGCAAAAGAAAAAGGATATAAAACTATAATTTCACATAGATCAGGAGAAACAGAAGACACAACAATTGCAGATTTAGCAGTTGCAGTAAATGCTGGTCAGATAAAAACTGGAGCACCTTTGTAGAACAGACAGAGTAGCAAAATATAACAGACTATTAAACATAGAAAACAAAAATAGCAATTAAACATTGCTATTTTTTATTAGATATAGTAAAATATATAACAAATAAAAAAGAAAAATAAAAGACGAAATAGGAGAAAAAAATGATAAAAAATGGCAAATATACGAAAAAAACGAACAAACAGAAAATAAAATAAATGAATTAGTAAAAGAGAAAAAATAAACAAATTATTAGCCACAATACTAGTAAATAGAAATATGACAGAACCAGAACAACTAAAAATATTTTTACACCCAACAAGAAAAGATTTCCATAATCCATATTTAATGCCAGATATGAGAAAAGCAGTAGACAGAATAAAACAAGCAATAAAAAATAAAGAAAAAGTAATAATATATGGAGACTATGACGCAGATGGTATAACAAGTATAACAGTATTAAAAAGTTTCCTAGAAACAAATAACTTACAAGTAAATTATTATATACCAAACAGGCTAGAAGAAGGATATGGACTAAACAAACCAGAAGTAAAAAAATAGCAGATGAACAATACACATTAATGATAACAGTAGACTGTGGAATATCAGCAATAGAAGAAATAAAATACGCAAATGAGCTAGGGTTAGAAACAATAGTAACAGACCATCATGAAGTAGCAGAAGAACTACCAAAAGCCCTAGCAATAGTTGATGCCAAAAGAAAAGACAATCAATATCCATGTAGAGACCTTTAGCAGGAGTTGGAGTAGTATTTAAACTAATACAAGCACTGTCAATAGAATTAAATTACCAGAAGAAGAATATCTAAAATATTTAGATATAGTATGTGTAGGAACAATATCAGACATAGTGCCACTAAGAGATGAAAACAGAGTAATAGCTAAACTAGGGTTAATGCTAGTAAACCAAACAAAAAACATGGGATTAAGTCATTACTAATATCATCAGGATATAAAACAATAGATTCAGGAGCAATATCATTTGGAGTAGCCCAAGAATAAATGCATGTGGAAGAATGGGACATGCAGAAAAGAGCATTAAAACTATTTTTATCTAAAGATATAAATGAAGTAAACAAACTAACAGCAGAATTAAATGAATATAACAGAATAAGACAAGAAACAGAAAAAAATATATGAAGAAGCACTAAACTTAATACAAAAAAACATATCGAAGAAAAAAAAATACAATAGTAGTAGCAGGTGAAAGATGGCACCATGGAGTAATAGGAATAGTAGCATCAAAAATAACAGAACTATATTTTAAACCAAGTATATTGCTATGTTATGAAGACGATTTAGCAAAAGGTTCAGGAAGAAGTATACCAGGATTTGATTTACACGAAACACTTATGAAATGCACAGACACAATAGAAAGATTTGGCGGACACAGTATGGCAATAGGAATAACACTAAAAAAGACATGGTAAAAAATTTAGCCAAAAGGTAGAACAAATAGCCAAAGAATCAAAAATAGAAGAAATAGTGCCAGTAATATATATAGACAGCAAAATAGAACTAAATGAAATAAACAAACAAATGGTGGAGAGCCTAAAACAACTAGAACCATTTGGAGAAGGTAACAAAATGCCAATATTTGCAATAAAAAATCTAAAAATCGATTCAATAAGAGCATTATCAGAAGGAAAACATCTAAAATTAACATTAAGAGAAAACAACACAATAATAAATGCAATAGGATTTAACATGGGAAACCTAGCAGATGACTACAGAATAGGAGACAAAATAAATGTAGTAGGAGTTTTAGAAATAAATCACTTTAATGGAATAGACATGTTACAAATAAATTTAAAAGATATAATGAAATCAGTATAAAATAAAATTATATAAAAAACTTAGAATTTGTGTATAAAAAAGAAAAAATTTTCTCAAAATAAAAAGGGGATGAAACATAAATGCAAGAAAAAATGCAAGAAATAACAATACAAGATATAATATCAAAAAGAAAACAACATTCAAGAAGAGTAGACACAAAATTAATAATGAAAGCATACAATTTGGCAAACGAAAAACACAAAGACCAAAAAAAAGACACTCAGGAGAGCCATATATAATCCATCCAATGAATGTTGCATACATACTAGCAGATGTAGGATTAGATGACAGCACAATATGTGCAGCATTATTGCATGATGTAATAGAAGACACAGATGTAACAGACCAAGACATAAGAAAACAATTCGGAGACGAAATAGCAGACATGGTAGAAGGAGTAACAAAACTAGGTACAATGAATTTTGTATCAGTAGAAGAAAGACAAGTAGAAGACTACCGAAAAATGTTTTTAGCAATGGGAAAAGACATAAGAGTAATAATCATAAAATTAGCAGACAGGCTTACACAACATGAGAACACTAAAATTTCTAAAAAGAGATAGACAAATAGCAAATGCTAAAGAAACAATGGAAATATATGCTCCACTTTTAGCAAATAGGTTAGGATTATACTCAATGAAATGGGAGCTAGAGGACTTATCATTTAAATATTTATATCCAGAAGAATATCATGAATTAGTAGAAGGAATAAACAAAAAGAAGAAAGACTACAATTCATAGAAAAAATCATGGCAGATATACGAGTACAACTAAAAAACAACATATAGATGCAGAAGTAACAGGAAGAGCAAAACACTTGTATAGCATATACAGAAAAATGAAAAGAGATAACAAAACATTAGATCAAATATATGATTTATTTGCATTACGAATATTAGTAAATTCAGTAAAAGATTGTTATGCAGCATTAGGTGTAGTACATGAAATGTACAGCCCAATGCCAGGAAGATTTAAAGACTATATAGCAGTGCCAAAACCAAATATGTATCAATCAATACATACAACACTATTAGGAGAAAAAGGAACACCATTTGAAGTACAAATAAGAACATGGGACATGCATAGAGTAGCAGAATACGGAATAGCAGCACATTGGGCATATAAAGAAGCAAGTTATTTTGGAAAAAAACAATCAGTCAAAGTAGAAGAAGACAAATTAGCCTGGTTAAGAGAAACACTAGAATGGCAAAAAGATATGCAAGACCCACAAGAATTTTTAGACACATTAAGAACAGAATTATTTGTAGACGAAGTATATGTATTTACACCAAAAGGAGAAATAAAAGTACTACCAAGAGGAGCAACACCAATAGATTTTGCATACAGTGTACACGCAGAAGTAGGAAATCATATGACAGGCTGCAAAATAAACAGTAAAATGATGCCAATAATAACACCACTAAAAAGTGGAGACATAATAGAAATCCTAACATCAGAAAACTCAAAAGGACCAAGTAGAGACTGGCTAAAATTTGTAAAAAGCACAGGAGCAAAAACAAAATAAAAGCCTGGTTCAAAAAAGCCCTTAAGAGAAGAAAACATAGAAAAAGGAAAAGAACTAATAGAAAAAGAAATAAAAGATTAGGATTTACACATGCAGACTTATTTAAAAATCAATATATAGAGCCAATGCTAGAAAAATACAGATATAAAAATTTAGAAGAAATGTATGCAGCAGTTGGATTTGGAGCAAATTCACCAGTAAAAATAATAGCAAGAGTATTACAAGAATATAGAAAAGAACATCAAGAAATAAATGTAGAAGAAAAAATACAAGAATTAAGTAAAGACCAAAAGACAGAAAAGCCAAAGCAGCAGCGGCGAGCTCAGGAGTTGGTAGTAAAAGGAATAGACAATTGCTTAGTAAAACTATCAAAATGCTGTAACCCCTTTTACCAGGAGACGAAATTGTAGGATACATAACAAAAGGAAGAGGAGTATCAGTACACCGCAAAGACTGTGTTAATGTAAAAGATTTGTTAACAGAAGAAAACAGAATGATAGATGTAGAATGGTATAAAAGAAGCAAAAAGAAAGTTACCAAGTAGAAATAGAAGTATTAGCAAATGACAGAAGCGGACTATTAGTAGATATATTAAAAACTAAAAAGACACAAAAAGCAAAATTAATGGGAGTAAATACAAGAACAACAAAAGAAAAAAGAATAGCAATAATGGATATATCAATAGAAATAGACAACTTAGAAGAATTAAACAAAGTACAAAAAAGTAATTAGAAAAGTAGACAGTGTATATGAAGTAAGAAGAAAAGATAAGGTGTTTTCGGGGCCGGACTCAAAAAACACCTTCAAAAATGAAACAATAAAAATATAATAAAATTAAAAAAAAGATGAGGTGTTTTTTGAGTCCACGAAAACATTGAAAAGGAGAAAAAATGATATTAAAGAACTTAAGATTAACACATTTGTAGGAGAACCAACAAATTGTTACATAATATATGATGAAGAAAGTAAAGAAACAATGTGTATAGACCCAGCAGGAGATGTAGAAAAATAGAATATATGATAAAAGAAATATTAAAAGGAAATTTAAAATACATCTATTTAACACATTGCCATGGAGACCACATAGGGAGGAGTAACAGAACTAAAACAAAAATGTGGAGGTAAAATATTAATCAAAGAGAAGACAGCAAAGGCCTAAATGATAAATACATAAATTATCAGGAATAATAAATCTACCAGAAATCGAATTAGAAGCAGACTCAATAGTAGATGATGGAGACTTAATACATTTAGGAAATTAGAATTTAAAATAATACACACACCAGGACACACAAAAGGAGGTTCATGTGTATACTGTGAAAAAGAAAAATGTCTATTTTCAGGAGATACAATGTTTTCTGGAACATGGGGAAGAACAGATTTACCAACATCTAGTAGAGAAGAATAATGCAATCAATCACAGAAAAAAATTACTAAAATTACCAGATGAAACAATAATATATCCAGGACATGGAAAACCTACAAAAATAGGTGATGAAAAAAGAATTTATTTAGAACTAAAACCAAAGCAGTAACTCTAGGTGTTTTCGGGGACGGACTCAAAAAACACCTAAAAAACAAAAGTAATATAAAAATATAATAAAATTAAGAAAAATGTAAGGTGTTTTTGAGTCCGACCCCAAAAACACCTTCAGAAAGAAAGTGTTTTGAACTTAACCTAAAACACCTGGAAAGAAGTGAAAAATGAAAAAAGTAGAACCAAGAACCTTAGCGGGATTCATGGAATTACTTGCCAAGTGAGCAAATATTATTTGAACAAATGAAAAACACAATAGAAGAAACATATCGACAATACGGATTTTTGACCAATAGACACACCAATACAAGAATTATCAGAAGTATTATTAGCAAAAGCAGGAGGAGAAACAGAAAAACAAATCTACAGATTTGAAAAAGGAGACACAGATATATCTTTAAGATTTGACTTAACAGTACCACTTGCCAAATATGTAGCAAAAAATTATGGAGTACTAAGTTTTCCATTTAGAAGATATCAAATAGGAAAAGTATATAGAGGAGAAAAAAGTACAAAAAGGAAGATTCCGTGAATTTTATCAATGTGATATTGACATAATTGGAGATGGAGAGCTAAGTATTTTAAATGATGCAGAATTGCCTAAGTGTCATATATACAGTTTTTAAAAAACTAGATTTGACAACTTTACTATAAGAATGAACAACAGAAAATTATTAAATGGATTATTTGAAGAAATTGGACAAAAGAAAATAGCACAGAAATTTTACGTATAATTGACAAAATAGATAAAATAGGAAAAGAAGCAGTACAAGAAGAGCTAATAAAATTAGGAGTAGAAAAGACCATGTAGAAAAAAATAATGACATTTATTTTAATCAAGGAACAAATCAAGAAAAATTGAACAGCTAAAAAACCTAAAAATTCAAAATGAAGAATTTAATCAAGGATTGGAAGAAATGAAGCAAGTCCTAAAATATGTAGGAATTTTTGGAGTACCAGAAAAAATTATCAATTAGATTTAACAATAGCAAGAGGACTAGATTATTATACAGGAACAGTTTATGAAACTTTTTTAAATGATTATAGAGAATTAGGAAGTGTATGTTCAGGTGGACGCTATGAAAATTTAGCAGATTATTACACAGATAAAAAACAACCTGGAGTAGGAATATCAATAGGTTTAACAAGATTATTTTACAAATTAAATGAATTAAATTTAATAAAAGCAGACAAAAAATCTATAGCAGACGCATTAGTTATTTCTATGGTAGATAATATGGAAATCCCTATAAAAATTGCTACAAAATTACGAAGTGAAGGCAAAAAATTGAAGTTTACATTAAATAATAAAAAATTAAAAAGCAAAATTCAAATATGCAGACAAACTAGAAATTCCATATGTAATAATTATAGGAGAAGATGAAATTGCAAAAAATATAGTCAAAGTTAAAAACATGAAAACAGGAGAAGAATAATGCAATCAAGATGAAATAAAAATTTTATGAAAAATGTGAAAATTTTATCTTATGATTTTAAAAATAAAATATTATATCAAAATATATATCAACATTTAATTATTTATATAATAAAGTAATATTATTACCAGTTTTTCAATAAAACCATCATCTTTCAAAGACTTAAGTTCCCTCATCATAGCACTTCTATCAACACTTAAGTAATCAGCCAAATCAGTCAAAGAAAAGGGAAGAGCTAAAACTTTTACAAAAGTTCTAGTAGACAAAATATTAAAATAACCAAGCAACTTTTCCCTAATAGACCTTTTAGTTAACAGTTCAACGCGGCTATTTAAACTAATAACTTTTTGCATAACTAAATTAGGACAAATTATCATTCAAATATTGATGAAACTTACAATTAGATTTACATTTTTTGAAGATTATCATAAATAAAAAAAAAAACATCACAACTCTGTTTAGCAGTAACAAAAATTCATTATTTGTAGTAACAACATAAAAAACCTCACCAAAAATATCGTTTTTAGAAAAACGTTCAACAATAGTTTTATTACCATTAAAATCATATCTAAGCAACTCAGCTTGAACAGAAACCAAAATGCAAAACTGATTACGTTTTTGAATATAAGTTATAATAGTCTCACCTTTTTTTAAAATGTTTTTTTTGAATCATAGAACAATTATGCTCACAAAATTTATAAAATTTGACATAGATAAGTAATTCATTCATTATAAAGTTCCTTTCAGGTAATAATTTTATGAATGAAAAAAATTATTGAAATTATAACATCAAATTGTTGCTTTTTGCAACAGAAAATAAAAACAAAAATATTTAGACTAATTAAGAAAAGGAATGAATAAAAAAATGAAAAGTAAAAAAGAAAGATGGAAGAAAAGATGTTGAAAACAACAAGAGAAAAATACAGAACAAATAGCAATAGAAAAAGCAAATAAAAGATATGTGCAACAAAAAGGAAAAATAAATAAAAATGAAATAAAACAAATAATAGATTACATAGAAAAACAGATAAAAAAAGAATGTTAGTCGAAGATATACAAGATATAATTGAACAAAAATTAATGCAAATGGATAAATATGAGTTAGCAAAAAAATATATAGTATATAGATATACAAGAGCATTAGTAAGAAAAGGCAAATACAACAGATGAATCAATATTAGGAATGATAAGAAATGGAAACAATAGAAAATGAAAAAGGAGACAAAATATTAAAAAATATGACAGCATCAATACAAAGAGAATATATAGCAGGAGAAGTATCAAAAGACTTAACAAAAAAGAATGTTATTACCAGAAAAAATCGTAAAAGGCACATAAAGATGGAATTTTATATTTTCATGACTCAGAATATTTTTACAACCAATTTGCAGGAATAGTTTTATAAATTTAGAAGATATGTTAGAAAACGGAACAGTAATAAATAATATGGAAATTGAAACACCAAAAAAGATTTGAAACCGCATGTTTAATAATGTCCCAAATCATAGAAAATATAGCAAGTAATCAATATGGTTCACAAGAAGTTGATTGCAAATGTTTAGGCAAATATTTGAAAAAAGTGAGGACAAAACTAAAAACAAAAGAGCTAATAGAAGAGGAACTAAAACAAGGAATAGAGATAATCAAAATATCAATTAAACACACTAATGGCAATACATGGAAGATTATCATGTGTAAAAAATATATTTACATTTAAGAAGATGACCCATATTTAGAACAAAATAAAAAAATACAAAAGAATTTTTAAAACAATATAGTAATAATACAGAACAATGTTGTCAAAAATATATTTACAAAAGTGAAAAAAAGAAAATACACAACCAGGAACATTTAGCAAGGAAAAGTAAGTATAAATTTATCACAAATAGCAAATATATCAGAAGGAAATGAAAAAAGATTTTGGCAATTATTAAAAGAAAGATTAGAACTATGTTATGAAGCTTTAATGTGTAGACATTATGCCTTAAAATGAAAACAATATCAGATATAAGTCCTGTACATTGGCAATATGGTGCAATAGCAAGACTAAAAAAAGGAGAAAAAAAAACAGATTATTATATGATGGAAATTCAACAATCTTTTAGGATATATAGGTATGGAAGAAATGAAAAAAATCATGAAATCAAAAAAGATTTAGAAAGTGAAGTAATTAAATTTATGAAAAAAAAACAGTAAAAGATTGGACAAAGCAGACAAACATAACTTTTATAGTAGAAAATTAGGTATTACAAAAAGTTCGGAAAAGTATTTTACTTAATAAAAAATTAATAACATCATAAATCTATTATTTAAGAAAGGTGTTAAAGAAGAAAAATGAAAAATAAAATCTTAATAATATTTTTTTAAAATAATAAATGTAATATTAAAGATTTTGGGAAAACAAGGAGGAAATGTAATAGGAAAAATAGCAAAAAAAACTGAATCAAACATATTAAAAATCTTTAAAGTCAATTGTCCAGTAATAGCAGTAACAGCAACAAATGGAAAAACATCAACAAATAATTGCATAAGTTACACATTAGAACAATCAGGATATAAAGTAGTAAGCAACAAAGAAGGAAACAACATGGAAACAGGAATAATATCAACATTAATAAAAAACTTGCAAAATAAATGGAGAAATAAAAGCAGACTATATAACATTTGAAGTAGATGAAAGTTATGTACCAAAAATTTTCAAAATATTTAGACTAGACACATTAGTAATTCTGGACTTTTTAGAGATCAATTAGATAGAAATGGAGAAGTAGAAACATTAATATTAAAAATTCAAAATTTTTAAAAACATATAAAGGAAAATTAGTATTAAATCATGATGACCCAAATGTAGCAAGACTAGGAAAAGCAAATAAAGAAAAAAGTATATTATTATCATGTGGAACCATATGAAAATGCAACAAAAGACATGAAAGAAGCAGGAGAAGGAAAATTCTGTCCATTTTGTAAGACAAGATTAGAATATGAATATTACCAATATTCACATATAGGAAAATTAGATGTCCAAAATGCAAATATGGAGAAGAAGAAAATTATAAAACAGCAACAAAAGATAGACTTAAAAGAAAGAAGCTTTGAAGTAGAAGGAATAACATATAAAGTCCATGATAACAGCATTTACACAATATACAATTATGTAGCAGTTTTAACAGTAATGGATTTTATCATATAGATTTAGAAAGTGTAAAAAATCATTTTTAACATTTGCATTAAATAACGGAAGACTAGAAAAGCTAAACATAAATAATGTACCAACAATTATAAATTTAGCCAAAAATCCAACAGGTGCAAATGTAAGCCTTAGACTTTTAAAAGAAGATAATGAAGAAAAAAAAATTATTTTTGTATTAAATGATAATGTTGCAGATGGCTTTGATGTATCATGGATATGGGATATCAATTTTGATGAATTATCAAAATATAAAGTTAAGTAAGAATAATAACCGCAGGAACAAGAGCATATGATATAGCAATTAGAATAAAAACATCAGGGTTTGACTACACAAAATCAAAACCATATTTAGATTTAGAAAGATGTTAAAGACTTATATAAAACTAATATAAAAAATATGTTATAGCAAATTATACGGCTTTACAACCTACAAGACATACAATATTAAAATTAAAAAATGATTAAATTTTTTATGTTTATTTATTCCATATAGGAGGTTCTTTTCCTATAATGGAACAAAAAGACATTATAACATTTGTACATTAAGAAAGGAAGGATGAAGTAAAGTGGAAGAAAAAGAAATAAAAATATTATATTTATATCCTGATATGTTAGAACTATATGGAGATTATGGAAACATACAGGTATTAAAATACAGAATGGAAAAAAAAGAAATATTAAATGTAAAATAGACAAATATTCAATAGGAGATGAAAAGCCTAATTTTTGTGATTATGATATTATTTTTGCAGGAGGAGGAGCAGATAATGAGCAAAGTATTTTAGCAGAAGATTTAGTTAAATATAGTGAAGAAATAAAATTAGCAGTACAAAAAGGAGTATTCTTTTTATTAATTTGTGGAGCTTATCAATTATTTGGAAAATATTATAAAGGAGTAGAAGGAAATATAATTCCTGGATTAGATGTTTTTCCATATTATACAGAAGCGGTAGAAGATAGAAAAAAAAAGATGTATAGGAAACATTATATTAGAAGTAGAATTGATAAAAGGAAAACCAACAAAAGTTATAGGATTTGAAAATCATGGAGGACAAACATATCAATCAACCTCAACATTTGGAAAAGTGTTATTTGGAAATGGAAATCAATTTGGAGAGATAGAAAAAGAAGGATTTTTCTTAGGGAATGTAATAGCCACATATTTGCATGGACCATTACTTTCAAAAAATCCAGAAGTAGCAGACTACATTATAAAATATTGTCTAGAAAGAAAATATGACCAAGATGCAGTAAAACTAGAAAATTTAGATGATACATTTGAAATAAAATGTAGAGAACAATTAATAAAAGATTTTTAAAAAATTAGCACTCTACTATTGACAGTGCTAAAATAAAGTTGTATAATAAAAAAGTACTGAGAAAATATATAAAAAAAGATAAAAAGGCAAAATAAATATATGGGATAAAAGCACAGTCTGTTTATAGGAATTGTGCTTTTAATGCAAAAAAAATTATAAATCTTTTTCAATTGGATGTTAGAAGGAGAAAAGGATAAAAATGAATATTCAAAAATTTACACAAAAATCATTGGAAGCTATACAAAATGCACAAAGTATAGCATTAGAAAATCAAAATTCGCAAATAGAGCAAGAACACTTAATGCTTTCTTTATTAGAACAGGAAGATAGTTTGATAAAAGAATTGTTAAAAAGATGGGAATCACAAATGGCTTTGAAGAAACATTAAAAAATAAAATTAATATGATGCCAAAAATGTCTGGAGGGGCTAGACCAAGTGACAGCATATATGTTTCAAGAGATGTAGAGTTAACATTAAATGACGCAGAAAAAATTGCATCAAAAATGAAAGACGAATATGTATCAGTAGAACATATAATGTTATCAATATTTGATAATGCAAATGGGCAGATAAAGGATTTATTTAGAACTTATGGTATAAATAAAAAATGAGTTTTTAAAAAAGCTTTATCAAGTGTTAGAGGTAATGCTAGAGTAACAACAGACAATCCAGAAGAAACATATAATGCACTAAAAAATATGGTCAAGATTTAGTAAAAATGGCAAGAGAACAAAACTAGATCCAGTTATAGGAAGAGACACTGAAATAAGAAATGTAATAAGAATATTATCAAGAAAAACCAAAAACAATCCATGTTTAATAGGAGAGCCAGGTGTAGGAAAAACAGCAATAGCAGAAGGGTTAGCACTTAGAATAGTCAGAGGAGATGTACCAGAAGGATTAAAAAGACTGTACAATATTTTCTCTAGATATGGGTTCACTTGTCGCAGGAGCAAAATATAGAGGAGAATTTGAAGAAAGACTAAAAGCAGTTTTACAAGAAGTAAAAAGAGTGAAGGAAAGATAATATTATTTATAGATGAAATTCATACAATTGTTGGAGCTGGAAAAACTGATGGTGCTATGGATGCAGGAAACTTATTAAAGCCAATGTTAGCAAGAGGAGAATTACATTGTATAGGAGCAACAACACTAAATGAATATCGTCAATATATAGAAAAAGACCAAGCACTAGAAAGACGTTTTCAACCAGTAATGGTAGATGAGCCAACTGTAGAAGACACAATATCAATACTTAGAGGATTAAAAGAAAGATATGAAGTATATCATGGTGTAAAAATTGCAGACAATGCACTTATTGCTGCAGCAACTTTATCACATAGATATATTTCAGATAGATTTTTACCAGACAAGGCTATTGATTTGATAGATGAAGCATGTAGTATGATTAAAAACAGAAATGGAATCAATGCCAACAGAACTAGATGAAATATCAAGAAAAATAATGCAATTAGAGATAGAAGAAACAGCATTATCTAAAGAAACTGATGAAATGTCAAAACAAAGATTACAAGATATTCAAAAAGAGAAGGCAGAATTAAAAACAAAATTTGATTCTATGAAAGCAAAATGGGAAAATGAAAAACAGTCAATAGGAAAAGTACAAAAATTAAGAGAAGAAATAGAAAAAAGTAAATAGTCAAATTGAACAAGCTGAAAGAAATTATGAATTAAATAAAGCTGCTGAACTTAAAATATGGAAGATTACCAGAATTGAAAAAACAACTAGAAGTAGAAGAGGAAAAACAGAAAAAAAAAAAATGACGACAATAGCTTATTACGTAATAAAGTAACAGAAGATGAAATCACAAAAATAATTTCAAGATGGACAGGAATTCCAGTAGCAAAATTAATGGAAGGAGAAAGAGAAAAACGTATTGCATTTAAGTGATATATTGCATAAAAGAGTAATTGGTCAAGATGAAGCAGTTGAAAAGGTTTCAGAAGCAATTATACGTTCAAGAGCAGGAATAAGTGATCCACGTAGACCAATAGGCTCATTCCTATTTTTAGGACCAACAGGTGTAGGAAAAACAGAATTAGCAAAAGCATTAGCAGAGAGTTTATTTGATGATGAACATAATATTGTTAGAATCGATATGTCAGAATACATGGAAAAATATTCGGTTTCTAGATTAATTGGTGCGCCTCCAGGATATGTAGGTTATGAAGAAGGAGGACAATTGACAGAAGCAGTAAGACGTGCCCCTTATTCAGTAGTATTATTCGACGAAATAGAAAAAGCTCACGAAGATGTATTCAATATTTTATTACAAGTATTAGATGATGGAAGAATTACAGACTCTCAAGGTAGAACAGTAGATTTCAAAAATACTATAATAATTTTAACTTCTAATTTGGGTTCAGAATATATATTAGAAGGAATTGGAGATAATGGAGAAATATCAAAAGAAGCACAAGATAAAGTTAATACTTTGTTAAAACAGAGTTTCCGTCCAGAATTTTTGAACCGTTTAGATGAAATAGTATTTTATAAACCATTGAAAAAAGCAGAGATTTCTAAAATTTTGGATTTATTAATTATAGATTTGGAAAAAAAAGATTGGAAGATAAACATATTCAGGTTAGAATTAACAGATTCTGCTAAAAAATTATTTGATTGATAATGGCTATGATGAAATTTATGGTGCTAGACCTTTAAAGAGATTTGTTCAGAAATTGTGTAGATAATGAGTTATGTTTGGTTAATAAGAAACGATAAATTTAATTCTAAAAGGTCGCATTTTTGCGACCTTTTTTTAGAATTAAATTTCAATCTTAGGTTGATACCTTTCAAGCCACATATTTAACTTGGCACAAATAAGCCATAAGTTGTGGACCAGTCATTAATTGGCCAAACCATGGGCGAGAAAAGGAATTGCCATCAGTTGCAAGGATATCTAAAATGTAATCTTTGTTTAAAATATAATTAATAGGAGCATTTGGTTTTTTCATAATTTCAGAAAGCATATATTTCACAGTGTTTAAGTACGTTGGATTATGAGTTTTTGGATAAGGAGATTTTTTTCTATCAACAATTTCTTTAGGAAGAAAATCACGACAAATATATCTAAGTAATCCTTTTTCACGACCGTTTAAAGCCTTCATTTCCCAAGGAATATTCCATACATATTGGGCTAATCTATAATCACAGAAAGGTACACGAAGTTCAAAACCATTATACATAGCCATTCTATCAGAACGGTCAAGTAAAGTTTGCATGAACCAATTTAATGTTAAATATGAAATTTTTCTTTTTTCAGCAGTTTCTTTAGAATCTGCATCAAGAATATCAACTTCAGATAAACTTTCATTGTATCTGAAATCAATATAATCTTTTAAATTAATTTTTGATGCAATTTTTGTGTTTAATAATTTTTGTCTTTCTTCTATAGCAATTGACCATGGAAATGTACCACTATTTAGACTATCTGTATGGAAAAACCATGGATAACCTCCAAAAATTTCATCGGCACATTCTCCAGTTGGTGAAACTGTCATTTCTTTTTTTTTACATTTTTACAAAATAAAAGTAGAGAAGAGTCAATATCTGCCATACCAGGCATATCTCTTGCAATCATAGCATCTTCTAAATATTTTGCTAATTCGGGAGTATCAATAACAATAGAATGATGGTTAGTATGAAGATTTTTGTTCATAAGTTCTATATAATAATTATCAGAATTTGGCTGAAAATCACTTTTTAACAAAGTTTTTATCATTATCTACATAATCAATAGAGTATGTATCTAAAGGTGGTAAATTTTGCTTTTGGCAGTAATCAGCAGCAAATTTTGTAATAATACTAGAGTCTAAGCCTCCAGAAAGAAATGTGCATAGAGGAACATCAGACACTAATTGACGAGTTATAGCATCATTTAATAAAAATTTTACTTTTTTCACAAGTTTTTTCTAAACTATCAGTATGAGGCTTGGAAATAAGTTTCCAATATCTTTTGAATATGAAGTCCAGAGCCATTGTATATTGCAAAATGTGCAGGTTTTAGTTCATAAATATTTTTAAAAATAGTTGTTCCAGAAGTATGAGCAGGTCCTATTCCAAATAATTCACCCAGACATTTAGCATCAATAATTTTTTTCGATACATGGATATTTAAAAATTGCCTTTTAGTTCTGAGGCAAAAATTAAAGAGTTATTAAAAAAATGTATAGAATAAAGGTTTAACTCCAAAATGATCTCTTGCTATAAAAAGTTCCTGTTTTTTTTTGATTCCAGATGGCAAATGCAAAATACCATTTAGATGATGTATAACATCATTTCCGTAATGAATATAGCTTTTTATCAGAATTTCTGTGTCACAATGTCCTTCAAATGTAAATCCATTTTTATTAATGTTTTTTTAATTCTTTTGTATTATATATTTGACCATTATATACAATTACATAATCACCATAATTGTATTTTTCAATCATTGGTTGCTTTCCGACCTTTAGGGTCTATAACAATTAATCTTTGTGTGCCATACAGATAGAATCATTAATGTAATATCCTTCTTCGTCAGGTCCTCTTTTAGAAAGAGTATTATTCATTTTTTTTTTATAAATCAATTTCTTTAGTATATTCAAATTTTTGTTTTAAATTTACAAATCCTACAAATCCACACATAGTTACCTCCATTTATTTATATTATATATATTATGATAAAAAATATATATGTTATAAAAGAATTGACATAATTTTATACAAATGATAAAATAATAAAAACTTTGAAAGGAAAAAATTATGAAGAAAAAGAATCGGATTAAAAAATTTTAGTAACACAAAATGAGATGGCAATAATTGTAGATGATTATGCATATGTTAGTAATGAGAAATCAGAAGAGTTTAAGCTAGAAAAGTGTACGGTTTCATATATAGAAAGGATTTGTAATAAATTCAATAAAAAGACTAAAGTAAGAATGTTGGAAAAGGAAGTATTAAGCGAAGAAGAGAATTTTAAATTGAGAGTGACTCAGGATACATTTTGGATAGTTGAACTATTATTGATTTTTTTTTGTTCAGCAGCTCAAACTGGAATGTTAAGAGAGGTATTTAGAGCACTTTTAATTTGTACATTTGTATTAAATAGAGTTTTTTTGAAAATAGGATGAAAATAAAATATTTAAAAACAGAAAGAACTATGGCAAGGCGGAAAGGAGCTTTATGTAAGACAATTAATGCATATAATAAATTAAAAAAAGTACCTACTGTAGAAGAGATAAAAAAGCATCTTTTAAAGTACCATTTTTTTATTTATATAGATGATATTATACATATATCATTTTTTGTTCTGTGGATATTGACAAAAATATACTTTGTACAATACTTAATAATTCAATTGCAATAATTTTGGTTTGCATAATATTGATATTATTATATTATAATATAGTTGGAAGAAGCCAGTTAGCTGAACCAACATGGTATGAAATTAAAGTTGCTCAACAACTGATTAAATTTTATGATGAAGATTAGAACTTTTTATAATTTTTTTACACAAAATATTTGACTATTGTATGATATTTTGTAAGTGAGTATTTTTATAGACAAAAGCGGACATTAATAGCATTTGCTTTTAAAGTCCGCGTCTTTGTTCGTGTGCGAAAATTTATGAAATAAATTTTTGTACTAAGGTTGACAAAGTTCGACATAGGATATATAATTTTTTTGAAAATTAAGTATAAAGATATATAGCTTATTCGATTAGAGGAAGGAAGTAGTTTTGATGAATTTATTACAAAAACTATAAAGCATTTTTGTTTAATAACACGACATAAATGGGTCGTTTTTAAATTGTGTTGTAAAGTAGGAGAAGTAAAAAGAGGATTATTACATGATTTGTCAAAATATTCGTGGACGGAATTTTCTGAGAGTGTAAAATATTATAATGGAACTCGTTCACCAATAAGAGAATGTAAAGAAAAAATGGATATTCAAAAGCATGGTTACATCATAAAGGACGTAATAAACATCATCCTGAATATTGGTATGATACTAATGCACCAGAGCCAACACCAATAATGCCTTATGAATATGTTGCAGAAATGTTATGTGATAAAATGGCAGCTGGAATTATATATCAGGGAAAAAATGGACAAAAGAATATGAACTTAGTTATTGGTTAAAAGAAAAAGATAAAGTTTTAGTTAATCCAAAAATAAAAGATTTAGTAACAGATTGTATGACTCAAGTTGCAGAAAAAGGGATTAATGCTGTATATACAAAGAAAAATTTTAAAGAATTATATAAGAAATATTGTAGTTAGAAAAAAAATATTACTTTTAAACATTGACAAAATAGAAAAATACTAGTATAATTTTAAAGTGCACAATTTGAAGGATCATGTTTAAAGTTATCAATTTGTGTATGTAAAATAGATAAACAAAATAAGATATATACATATCTATTAAGGAGGGATTTTAATGGCACAACCAAAAAGAAGATGGTCAAAAGCAAGAACACATGCTAAAAGATCAACATGGAAAAAAGAACAACCAACATTTTCTACATGCCCACATTGTCATGAACCAGTATTACCACACAGAGTTTGTGGAAATTGCGGATATTATGATGGAAAACAAGTTATTGCAAAAAAGAATCTGAAAATGCATAATTATTAAAAGAAGGGACTATTTTATGTAGTCTTTTTTTATAGGAAAGTTCGATGAACTTTCCTATAATAAAAATAACAATGCACAGAAAATTTATTTTTATAAATTTTCGCGCACGAACAAATAAGCGGACTTTAAAATGTTATGAATAAGTGCAAATGCTATTAATGTCTGCTTTTGTTCTTATACATAAAAGTTTCAAAAAAAATATGATTTTTTTATTGAAATAAAATGAAAAATATGTTAATATTATATTATGTAACTATTTAAAAGTCTCAATAAGATTATATGGAGGAAAAATATGCAGAAGAAGTATGCAGCATTACAAAAACATTCGAAGAATGATTGCAGGGGTGGCTATGAGACATAAAATTGAATATAGTGACGACAAGGTAAACGAGGAGATAATTATCTTTGGAGAGCCAGAAAAGGTAAAAAAGAAGTTGCGGAATATATTAAGAATGCATATGGAATAATCGGATAATTTTAATAACCGATTGAGAGGGTCATTAGAAAGCTAAAGAGCAATCTAATGACCTTTTAAAATTTTTAAAAAAAGTATTGCTAAAT
>VOFB01004388.1_pt1 | contig 18351 bp, 37 predicted proteins | sample 5384141 | NCBI WGS metagenome assembly VOFB01 (sample SAMN12384721, study PRJNA508395) | human gut metagenome | isolation source: healthy gut A | host: Homo sapiens | reverse complement strand
AAAAGAAAATGTTTCAAAAGACGAAGCAGAAGAATTAAAAGCAAAATTTACAGAAGTTGGAGCTGTTATCGAACTTCAATAATTTTGAAAAAGGCTAAAAGGCAGTACAAAACTGTATTTAGCCTTTTCTTTCTATACGTTCGGAGGAATTTACTAGAATATAAAAAACACTTTACATATATAGAAAGGATTAAAAGTATGAAAATAGGAATAATAGCAGCAGAACAAGAAGAATTTGAATCAATACTAAACACAATGAAAGAAGAGGACAGAAAAGCAATATATGAATTAACATTTGTAAAAGGCAAAATAAAAGAAAAAAACATGTATATTAGTAAAAGGAGGAGTAGGAAAAGTAAATGCAGCAAGAGCCACACAAATCCTTATAGATAACTTCAAGCCAGACTATATAATAAATGTAGGAGTAGCAGGAGGGCTAAACCCAATGCTAAAAATAGGAGATATAGTAATAGGAGAAACACTAGTACAACATGACTTTGACATTACAGCATTTGGACATGCGAAAGGTTATATTCCTGGTGTTGGAGAGAAAATATATGCAGATGATTATCTAGTAAAAAAAATTGAAGAGGCTATAGGAAATCAAGAGGAAAAAGTTTATAAATATGAAAAGGGAGTAATAGCATCAGGAGACATTTTTTGCACAGAAATACCAATGAGAGACAAAATATATGCTAAATTTAATGCAGAATGCGTAGAAATGGAAGGAGCAGCAATCGCCAAGTATGTTCTTTGTGTAATGTGCCATTTGTTGTTATAAGAAGTATATCTGATACACCAAATGGTGAAAATGAAGTAACATATGAAAATTTATAAAATTGGCTTCAGAAAGATGTGCCAAATATTTTAAAAGATTTTGTAAAAACTATTGAATAAAAAACAAAAATTAGTATATAATCTATATGCGGACAACGTTTAAGACAAAATAAAAAAAAAAATAAGGAGTGGTTTTTATGGACAGAAAAATAAAAGTAGTTCAATATGGAACTGGAAAAATGAGTGTATATACTATGAGATATGTATATGAAAAGGGAGCAGAAATAGTAGGAGCAATTGATGTAAATCCATCAGTAATTGGAAAAGATATTGGTGAGGTTATTGGAACAGAAAATAAAGGAATAAAAGTAGTAGCAATAGACCAAGCAGAAGAAATGTTAAAAGAAACAAAGCCAGATATAGTAATAGTAACAACAATGAGTTTATTCTCAGATGTAGAAGAAGCACTAATGTTATGTGCAAAATTAGGAATAAATGCAATAACAACATGTGAAGAAGCATTTTTCCCAATGAACTCAAACCCAACAGCAACTAAAAAAATAGATGAAATGGCAAAACAAACAGATGCAATAACAGGAAGTGGATATCAAGACATCTATTGGGGACAATTAATATCAAGTATAGCAGGCTCAACACATAAAATAACAAAAATTAAAGGGAAGTTCAAGCTATAATGTAGAAGATTATGGAATAGCTTTGGCTAAAAGCACATGGAGCAGGATTGAACATTAGACGAATTTGACAAACAAGTTGCTTCAGTAGATAGAATTTCAGACGAAGAAAGACAAGAATTAATAAATAGTGGAAAATACTTACCATCATATATGTGGAATGTAAATGGTTGGTTATGTGCTAAACTAGGATTAACAGTAAAATCACAAACTAAAAAACAGTTCCACAAACTTATAAGGAAGACATAGTTTCATCAACTTTAGGAACTACTGTAAAGGCAGGACAAGCAACAGGAATGAGTGCAATAGTTACAACAGAAACAGAGCAAGGAATAACAATAGAAAGTGAATGTATAGGTAAAAGTATATGCACCAGATGAATTTGATAAAAATAATGGACAGTAGAAGGAGAACCAAACACAACATTAGTAATAAACAGACCATCAACAGTAGAATTAACTTGTGCAAGCATTGTAAACAGAATTCCAGATGTTATAAATTCTAAACCAGGTTATGTTCCAACAGAAGAATTTGGAGAATAAACTATAGAACAAAACCTCTTAATGAATATGTGAAATAATTTATAATAATAAAAATTATAACAAAAATGTAAAAACAACAAATTTCGACAAAAAAGAAATGCAAAAAAGCCTTGATTTTAAGGCTTTTTTGTGTTATACTATTCATAGTTGGTAAAAAATATAAGTGAGGTGAAAAAACTTAAAGGAAAAACCTTAAGTAAAAATATGGAAAAAAAAGAAGGAATGATATCTTTTATTAAGACAATTATTTGCTAAAATCAAAATGAAGAAGAAAGTTTAGAAAAAATAGATAATATAGATGAAGAAACAAGAAAAGAACTAGAAAAATCATATAAACATATAGATAAAATGATGGAAAAATATAAAATTGAAAATTTTGAAGTATCACAAAAAGAAAAAGCACCAAGAATAAAAAATCAAGTTTAGAAAATTCAAATTAATCATCCACAAATAAATCAAACACCAAAAAAAAGAAATGGAACAAGAACAAGATGGAGATGAAAGAGAGTAATTAAAAAAAGTAAGGAGTGTATTAATATGGCAAATTCAGATAATACTACTGCTTTGGCTGAAAATAAAGTACTTATATTATATCTATTAAATCAAATACCAAATGGAATAATAGAAAATGGACTATATAAAATTGTAACTTCAATAAACAATGTAAATTATTTCTTTTTAAACAAGTATTAACTGATTTAATAGATACAAAATTGGTAGGTAAATAACAAAAGATGAAGATGAGACAATTATTAAAATAACTTCAGAAGGAAAAAATGCATTATCTCTTACACAAGACGTACTACCAGGAATAATAAAACTAAAAAGCAGATAATATTTTTTTAAGAAGAACTATCTTCAGTAACTGAGGAAACATCAGTTACTGCAGAGTTTATTCCAAAAATGAAAATGATTATACTATAAAATGCAAAAATAGTAGAAAATAACGAAACAATATTTGAAGTAAGAACAGTTGCAGGTTCTAGGGATAGAGCTAAAAAGGATAGTTGATAATTGGAACTCAAATGCTTCAAAATATATCCAAAATTTTAGATATTTTATTGGAAGATAAAAAAAGATTAAAATTGTAAAATTAAAAAAACCTAAATTGGAAATATGAATTTAAAGTTTTCAGCTTTTTTAATATAAAATAAATTGGTTAGCAAAGAATATATCAAATTTGATTTTTTTCCGATTTGTTGCTATAGAACAAAAGCGGACATTAATCGGGCATTAACCGAACATTTTAAAGTCCGCGTCTTTGTTCGTGCGCCAAAATTTATGAAATAAATTTTCTGTATACATTTGAGAATTAATATTTAGGAAATCAAGAAGAACAGAAAAAAAAAACTATTTCTTTCAAATAGTTTAAAAAATAATATGTAAAGATGTGATTCAAAACAAAACCCTTCGGGTATGAACCGAAAAAACTAACTTTCGCCAAAATTTATTAAAGTGTGTTTGGATATTTGTCAATATTTTTTAAAAATACCTTTAAAATTAAAATAATAAATAAAATGGAAAGGAAAGAATGAAAAAAGAAAAGTAGTTCTAGTAGGAACAGGATTTGTAGGAATGAGCATGGCATATGCAATGTTAAATAGAGGAGGTGTAGATGAGCTAGTATTAATAGATATAGATAAAGACAAAACAATAGGAGAAGAAATGGATTTATCACATGGATTGCCATTTGCACCACAAAAATGATAATAAAAGCAGGAGATTACAAAGAATGTAAAGATGCACAGGTAGTGGTAATAACAGCAGGAATACCACAAAAACCAGGACAATCAAGATTGGAATTGCCCAAACAAATACAAAAATTATGAAGGAGATAACAGAAAGCATAATGGCAAGTGGATTCAATGGGATAATAATAGTAGCAAGTAATCCAGTAGATTTGATGACATATGTAGTAGCAAAAGTTTCAGGATTGCCTAAAAATCAAGTATTTGGCTCAGGAACAGTATTAGATACAGCACGATTAAGATATTTAATGGCTGATTATCTAACAGTATCTAGTAAGAATGTACATGCTTATATAATGGGAGAACATGGCGACTCATCATTTGTACCATGGGATCATGCATATTTAGGATGTAAAAAAATCAAAGACATAATGAAAGATAATAAGCATCCAATGGAAGATTTAAAAAAGATACATCAAGGTGTTATAAATGCAGCATATGAAATTATAGATAAAAAAAAATCAACATATTATGGAATTGGTATGGCTCTTAGTAGGATAGTTAAGGCTGTTTTAGAAAATGAAAATGCAATATTAACAGTATCAACATATCTAAAAGATGGCCAATATGGCCAAGACGACATATATATAGGAGTACCAGCAGTAATAAATAATCAAGGAGTTAGAGAATTATTATATTTAGAATTAAATAAAGATGAACAAAGCCAAATTAGATAATAGTTGTAAAATTATAAAACAAATGAGAGAAGAAAATATAGAAAATTTAATCAAGTAAATATATGTTTTTTTATATAGATTTATAGTAAATGCTTTATTTGTTGAATTTTATTGACATTTAGAGGAAAATATCTTATAATTATTATGTTAAGTATTTTAAATGCATTTGCCAGAGTGCATTATATCTACTAAAAAATTTTGGAGGATAAAGAAAATGGTAAGAAAATTAATTATTAGGATTGCAAAAGATGAAGCTGGAGAAAGTAATTTCTCAAATTTATCGTCTGAGGAACTTAATGAAATAAGGACTGAAATTATACGGGTTTTGTATGCAGCAAAATTTTTAAATGGTGTAGTTATTACTCAAATGACAGAAAGAGTGATTATTTTAGGAGCGTTAAAAGAAGGAATTTTTCATTTGAAAAGAGGCGGAAATTGCGGACGAGCTGTCAAGAAAATATTTAATAAAAAAGAGTTTAATTACAAGGCAGAATATGATCCTGTAACACAGGAAGAACCATACATTTCTATTGAGATTGACGGAGAATAAATGTAATAATCTGGCACAAAATAGCATGAGAAATCATGCTATTTTGATATTAATGGACAAGTTTATAAAATTTTTGTAAAATTATTGACATAAATTACTAATAGATGTATAATATATAAGCATGAATAAAGCGAAGAAGCTGAATGTGGCTACATTCTTACGGAATTAAGGATGGAGGGAACTTCAGTGGAGTAGGTCATGGCAAAGACCAGGCGGTAAGAAAAAAAAGCACTTATCCCAAGAGAATCATGCAAATTTTTGGGATTTTATATTTGAACTACTCAAAACACCAGAGTGCGTTTTAACTTGCCACGGTAATTTTAGTAGCAAATGCTGCTACAATGGGAAAAACCAAATAAAAATTTTAAAAGGAGGGAAAATTACAATGGCAAAAGCAACAGTTGTAACAAGTGAAAAAATTAGAATAAGACTAAAAGCTTATGATCATGTAATTTTAGATCAGTCTGCTGAACAAATAGTAGAAACAGCTAAAAAACAGGAGCAAAGGTATCAGGTCCTATTCCATTACCAACACAAAAAGAAGTTGTAACAGTTATACGTTCTCCACACAAATACAAAGATTCAAGAGAACAATTTGAAATGAGAACACATAAAAGAGTTATAGACATTCTTTATCCAACACAAAAAACAGTTGATAGTCTAATGAAATTAGAATTACCAGCAGGTGTTGATATTGAAATCAAATTATAATTTTTAAAGTTTTAAGAACAATTTTGATAGGCTCAAAAAATAAGCCTATTGTACAAAACAAAACCAAGCTGGTATCACATTAAATAAATGCGAATATAAATATCAGCCAATAGTTAGGAGGAAAAAATGAAAAAAGGAATTATCGGTAAAAAAATCGGTATGACACAAATTTTCGATGAAAAAGGAAATGTAGTTCCTGTAACAGTAATCGAAGCTACACCAAATGTAGTAGCACAAGTAAAAACAGTAGAAACAGATGGATACAATAGTATTCAATTAGGATATGGAGAAGTTAAAAGATAAACATATCAATAAACCAGAAAAAGGACATTTTGCAAAAGGCTGGATTAACAGCTAAAAACATTTAAGAGAATTCAGAGTTGAAGATGTAGAAAATTACAAAGTAGGAGACGAAGTTAAAGCTGACATTTTTGAAGCTGGAGAAAAAATAGATGTTCAAGGAACAACAAAAGGTAAAGGATTCCAAGGTGTTATTAAAAGACATGGTCAACATAGAGGACCTATGGGACATGGTTCTATGTATCATAGAAGACCAGGTTCAATGGGTGCAACATCAACTCCAGGTAGAGTTTTCAAAGGTAAAAAATACCAGGTCATATGGGTAGAATAACTGTAACAATTCAAAACTTAGATGTTGTTAGAGTTGATATGGATAAAAATGTAATATTAGTAAAAGGTAGTGTTCCAGGTGCTAAAGGTGCTATCTTAAAAATAAAATCAGCTGTAAAGGCTAGCAAATAAGGAAGGAGGAAACTAAAATGCCAAAAGTAGATGTATATGATATGAAAGGTAAAAAAGTAAGTGACGTAGAATTAGCTGAAAGTGTTTTTGGAATTGAACCAAATGAAGCTATTGTACATAGCGTATTAGTAAATTATTTAGCAAATCAACGTCAAGGTACACAAAGTACTAAAACAAGAGCAGAAGTACGTGGTGGTGGTCGCAAACCATGGCGTCAAAAAGGAACAGGTAGAGCTAGACAAGGAAGTATAAGAGCTCCACAATGGATTAAAGGTGGTATTGCTTTAGGTCCAAAACCTCGTTCATACAGCTATACTGTTAATAAAAAAGAAAGAAGATTAGCTTTAAAATCTATCTTAAGTTCAAAAGTAGCTGAAAACGAATTAACAGTTGTTGATAAATTGGAAGTTAAAGAAATTAAAACAAAAACTATGGTAAAAGCTTTAGCAGATTTGAAAGTTGAAGGAAAAACTTTAATTGTTTTACCAGAAAACAATCAAAATGTTTTCATGTCAGCTAGAAATATTGAAGGAGTTAAGACAATTGCTCTAAACAATATTAATGTATTTGATTTATTAAAATATACAAATCTTATTTTACCATTAGACACCGTTAAAAAATAGAGGAGGTGTATGCATAATGTTAGCAGAAGAAATCATTATAGCTCCAGTTGTTACTGAAAAAAGTAATGATGAGTTACAAGAAGGTAGATACACTTTTAAAGTAAATAAAAAGGCTACTAAAGTGCAAATTGCACAAGCTGTTGAAAAATTATTTAATGTTAAAGTTTTGAAAGTAAATACTATGCATGTTAATGGAAAAACTAAAAGAGTTGGTTACCATGTTGGTAAGACTTCTGATTGGAAAAAGGCTATTGTTACTATAGATACTAATCCTTCAGATGTTTCTTACTTGGGTAAAGGTGGTAAAGAAGTTAAAGTTTCTAAGAAGTATAAAGATTCTATTGATGAGTTCATGGGCGCTTAGAAAATTAATTAAAAGCAACAATCTGCACATTTTCAATATTTAATACAAACTTCAGCATACAAACGTATAGCTTCAGCTTGTATCAAATATTAAAAATGCACATCTTATCACTTTTAATCAATTTTTAAATTATAAGCGGCGTCTAACTGCGTTGCTAATTTAAAATAGAGAGAAAATATCTGGAAAATACCAGGAAAATAAAGAATATCTGTATGCGGAGCAGGAAAAATATCCGTAAATATGTAGAGAAGCGAATTTAGTAAAAATTAGTTTTTATGAAACGGTTTTATAAATTCAAGAAAGGAAAGAGAAAAATGGGAATGAAACATTTTAATGCCTATACACCATCAAGAAGAAACATGACTGTTTCAGACTTTGCAGAAATAACAAAGAAAACTACTGAAAAATCTTTATTAGCAAAGAAAAAAGAAAAAAGCTGGAAGAAACAGTTATGGTAGAATAACAGTAAGACATCAAGGTGGAGGAAACAGACAAAAATATAGAATAATAGATTTTAAAAGAAGAAAAGATGATATGGAAGCAACAGTTATCGGAATTGAATATGATCCAAATAGAAGTGCTAACATAGCATTAATCCAATATGAAGATGGAGAAAAAGCATATATCTTAGCTCCACAAGGATTAACAGATGGAGATAAAGTAGTTTCTGGAGATTCAGTAGATATTAAACCAGGAAATTGTATGCCAATAAGTTCTATCCCAGTTGGTACTTTAATTCACAATATTGAATTAAATCCAGGTCAAGGTGGAAAATTAGTTAGAACAGCAGGACAAAGTGCTCAATTAATGTCAAAAGAAGGTAAATATGCTCATGTAAGATTACCATCAGGAGAAATGAGATTAATCTTAGCTAGATGTAGAGCAACAATTGGTGTAATTGGAAATGCAGATCATGAAAACATTAAAATCGGTAAAGCTGGTAGAAAACGTCACATGGGATGGAGACCAGAAGTTAGAGGATCTGTTATGAACCCAGTAGATCACCCTCATGGTGGTGGTGACGGTAAAGCTCCAGTAGGACACGCAGGACCATTAACACCTTGGGGTAAACCAGCTCTAGGATATAAGACAAGAAATAAAAAGAAATCAACAAATAAATTTATAGTTAAGAGAAGAAAGTAATTGAAAGGAGGACATCTAAATGTCTAGATCAAGCAAGAAAAAGCCATTTGTACAAGAAAAATTATTAAAAAGAATAGAAGACATGAATGAAACAGGAGCAAAAGATGTTTTGAAAACATGGTCAAGAGCTTCTACAATTTATCCACAAATGGTTGGACACACAATAGCTGTCCATGACGGTAGAAAACATGTTCCAATTTATATTACAGAAGAAATGATTGGACATAAATTAGGAGAATTTGCTCCAACAAGAACATTCAAGGGTCATGCAGGAAAGACAAGCAAAGTTAAATAACATAAACATGAGTTAAGGAGGTAAAAAAGTGCAAGAACAAGAAATCGCTGTAAAAGAAGCAAGAGCAACTTTAAAATATTCTAGAATTTCTGCTAGAAAAGTTAAAATTGTAGCAGATTTAATTAGAGGAAAAAGATGCAATGGAAGCTTTAACAATAGTTAAATTTACACCAAAAGCATCATCAGAAATATTAGAAAAATTATTGAAATCAGCTATCGCAAATGCTGAAAATAATCATGATATGAAATCTGAAAATTTATATGTTGCTGAAATATATGCAAATCAAGGACCAACATTAAAAGAATTAGACCAGCAGCAAAAGGTTCAGCAGTAAGAATTAGAAAAAAAGAACAAGTCATATAACAATAGTATTAAAAGAAAAGGAGGCTTAATAGGATATGGGACAAAAACATCCAACAGGATTTAGAGTAGGTGTAATCAGAGATTGGAACTCAAAATGGTATGCAGATTCTAAAAATTTCTCAGACTATTTAGTAGAAGACCAAAAAATACGTAAATTTTTAAAGAAAAAATTATATCTTGCTGGAATTTCTAAAATCGAAGTAGAAAGAACAGCTAAAGCTATAAAAGTAAATTTATATGCTGCTAAACCAGGAATTATAATTGGAAAAGGTGGAGCAGGAGTTGAAAGCGTAAGAGCTGAACTTAAAAAATTAATTGGAAAAGATATTAACATAAACATAGTTGAAGTTAAAAATGTTGATTTAGATGCACAATTAGTTGCAGAAAACATTGCAGGACAATTGGAAAGAAGAATTTCATTCAGACGTGCTATGAAACAATGTATGCAAAAAGCTACAAAAGCTGGAGCATTAGGAATTAAAACAGCTGTATCAGGTAGACTTGGTGGAGCTGACATGGCTAGAACTGAATTCTATAAAGAAGGTAATATTCCATTACAAACTCTAAGAGCTGACATAGATTATGCATTTGCTGAAGCAAATACAACATATGGAAAAAATTGGAGTAAAAGTTTGGATTTATAAAGGAGAAATTCTTCCAAGTAAAACAGTGGAAGGAGGCGCTGAATAATGCCATTAATGCCAAAAAAGAACAAAATTTAGAAAAATGCAAAAAGGTAGAATGAGAGGAAAAGCTACAAGAGGAAATAAAATATCAGATGGTGAATATGGAATTCAAGCTGTAACAGGAGGTTTAATTACAGGAAATCAAATAGAAGCAGCTCGTATTGCTATGACACGTTATATAAAAAGAGGTGGAAAAGTTTGGATTAAAATCTTTCCAGACAAACCAATCACTTCTAAACCAATTGGAACTCGTATGGGTAAAGGAAAAGGTGCTCCGGAATATTGGGTAGCAGTTGTAAAACCAGGCAGAGTAATGTTTGAAATTGCTGGTGTACCAGAAGAAACTGCAAGAGAGGCACTAAGACTTGCGATGAATAAACTACCTATAAAAACAAAATTTATCGCTAAAGAAACAGAAAAGGTAGGTGAAAATGATGAAGATAAATAAAATAAGAGAAATGTCTTCACCAGATTTAGAAAAAGAATTAGGTGAACTAAAAACAGAATTATTCAAATTAAAATTTAGTTTAGCTACAAATGGATTAGATAATCCAATGAAAATAAAAGAAGTTAAAAAGATATAGCTAAAATAAATACTGTATTAACAGAAAGAAAAATAGCAGACTCTAAAGCTCAATAATTAAATTATAAAAAAGGAAGTATATAAAATTCCCTATCAAAAGAAGGAGGATTCATAAATGGAAGAAAGAAATCTTCGTAAAAGTTATGCAAGGTACAGTTGTATCAAATAAAATGGATAAAACTGTAGTTGTAGCTGTAGAAACAAGCGTAAGCCATGGAGTTTATGGTAAAACAGTAAAAAGAACTTACAAATTAAAAGCTCATGATGAACAAAATGCTTGCCAAATCGGCGACAAAGTTAAGGTTATGGAAACAAGACCTCTATCAAAAGATAAAAGATGGAGAGTTGTAGAAATTACTGAAAAAGCAATAATAAAATAAGAATCAAATAAAGTAAAAAGAATAACAAAAAAGAAGGGAGGAACCACAAAATGATACAACAACAAACAAGATTAAAAGTAGCTGACAACACAGGTGCAAAAGAATTAATGTGCATTAGATGTTTAGGTGGTTCATATAGAAAAACTGCTAACATTGGAGATGTAATAGTTGCTTCAGTTAAATCAGCAACACCAGGAGGCGTTGTTAAAAAAGGTGATGTTGTAAAAGCTGTTATCGTAAGATCTAAAAAGAGGTTTACGTAGAGCAGATGGTTCATATATAAAATTTGATGAAAATGCAGCAGTTATTATAAAAGAAGATAAAACTCCAAAAGGAACACGTATCTTCGGACCAGTTGCAAGAGAATTAAGAGAAAAGGATTATATGAAAATATTATCATTAGCTCCAGAAGTTCTATAGTCTATATACAACATAGACTGTTGATTTATAGAAAATTTTTAAAAAGGAGGGAAATCTCTCATGAGAATCAAAAAAGGTGATACAGTTAAAGTGTTATCAGGAAATGATAAAGATAAAACAGGAGAAGTACTAGAAGTACTACCTAAAAAAGATAAAGTTATCGTTAAAGATGTAAATATCAGAAAAAAACACACTAAAGCTAGAAGAGCCGGAGAAGAAGGCGGAATTATAGCTTCAGAACATCCTATTTCTAGTTCAAAAGTAAATGTTGTATGCCCAAAATGTGGTAAAAAGCAACAAGAGTTGGATATAGTGTAGAAAAAGATGGTAAAGTACGTGTTTGCAAAAAATGCGGTGCAAATTTAAAATAAGAAAGGAGGATTTAAACAAAAAATGGAAAAATTAAGAGAACAATATGAAAAAAGTAATCCCAGCATTAATGAAAAAATTCAACTATAAATCAGTTATGGAAGTTCCAAAACTAGATAAAATAGTTATAAATATTGGTTTAGGTGATGTAAAAGAAAATCCTAAATCATTAGAAAATGCTATAAAAGATTTAGCTCAAATTACAGGTCAACAACCAGTAATTACTAAAGCTAGAAAATCAATAGCTGCTTTTAAATTAAGAGAAGGTGTAAATGTAGGTTGTAAAGTAACATTAAGAGCAGACAAAATGTATGATTTTGCTTATAAACTATTTAATGTAGCACTTCCAAGAGTTAGAGACTTTAGAGGAGTATCAAATAATTCTTTTGATGGTAGAGGTAACTACTCTATGGGTATTAAAGAGCAATTAATATTCCAAGAAATTGAATATGATAAAGTTGATAAAATTAGAGGTATGGATATCATATTTGCAACTACTGCTAAAACAGACGAAGAAGCAAAAGAGTTGCTAAAGCTTATGGGAATGCCATTTAAAGCTTAAAAAGGAGGAAAATAAAAACTATGGCTAAAAAATCAATGAAAGTAAAACAAGCTAGACCACAAAAATACCAAACAAGAGAATACAATAGATGTAAATTATGTGGTAGACCACATGCTTATATCAGAAAATATGGTATTTGTCGTGTATGTTTTAGAGAATTAGCACATAAAGGAGAAATACCAGGTGTTAAAAAAGCAAGCTGGTAGAATTGATAAAGTAGTAAAAAGGAGGTAAGAGAAAAATGACAACTACAGATCCAATTGCAGATTTGCTTACAAGAATAAGAAATGCAAATAGTTCAAAACATAAAACAGTAGATGTACCTGCATCAAACATTAAATTAGGTATTGCAGAAATATTATTCAAAGAAGGATATATAAAATCTTTTGAAGAAATAAAAGATGACAATCAAGGAATTATAAGAATTACTTTAAAATATGATGAAAAAGGAACAAGAGTAATTGATGGATTAAGAAGAATCAGTAAACCAGGACTAAGAGTATATGCTTCTAAAGAAGATTTACCACAAGTTCTAAATGGTTTAGGAATTGCTATAATCTCTACATCTAAAGGTTTAAAAACAGATAAAGAAGCTCGCCAATTAGGTGTAGGTGGAGAAGTTTTAGCATATGTATGGTAATTTATATAAAGACATTTAAAATCAGAAGGAGGGATAAAAAATCATGTCAAGAATTGGAAATAAACCAATAACAGTACCAGATGGTGTTGAAGTAAAATAGATGGACATAAAGTTACTGTAAAAGGACCAAAAGGTACATTAGAAAGAGAAATACATAAAAATATTTCTTTAGCAATGGAAGGTAATGAAATTAAAAGTAACTAGAATAAATGACGAAGCTCAAAATAGAAGTTTACATGGATTAACAAGAACTTTAATCAATAACATGATTATAGGTGTTAAAGATGAATATTCAAAAGAATTACAAATAAATGGTGTTGGATATAGAGTTCAAAAACAAGGTAATGACTTAAATCTAACATTAGGATATTCACATCCAGTAATATTTAAAGCTCCAGAAGGAATTACTTTTGATGTGCCAAATGCTAATACTATTATAGTAAAAAGGTATTGATAAAGAATTAGTTGGACAAACAGCAGCAGTTATTAGAACAAAAAGACCACCTGAAGTTTATAGAGGTAAAGGTATTAAATATGCTGATGAAGTTATTCGTCGTAAAGAAGGGTAAAACAGGAAAATAAAATTTCGATTAAATCATTCATCTTGCACATTTTTAACATTTATTGCAAAAAACTCTCGGCATACAAACGTATAGCCTCGCCTTGTAATAAATTTAAAAATGCACAATATAACTAATTTAAAATAAAATTTATCTAGAAAGGAGTTTTAGAAATGGTTAAAAAGACAGATAGAAAAATGGAAAGAGCTAGAAGACATTTAAGAGTAAGAAGAAAAATATCTGGAACACAAGATAGACCAAGATTGTGTGTATATAGAAGTAATAAAAACATTTATGTTCAAATCATTGATGATGTTGCTGGAAAAACATTAGTATCAGCTTCTACTTTAGATAAAGAAGTTAAAACAAAATATGCAAACAAAGAAGCTGCTAAAGAAGTTGGAACACTTATTGCTAAAAAAGCAAAAAGAACATAAAATTGAAAACGTAGTATTTGATCGTGGTGGATATATATATCACGGAATAGTTAAAGAATTAGCTGAAGCAGCTAGAGAAGGCGGATTAAAATTCTAATTATTATCTAAAAAAGGAGGAAAGAAAACCAATGGAAGAAAAAACGAATTAAAAGAGAAAGTTGTTGCTATCAATAGAGTTGCAAAAGTTGTTAAAGGTGGTAGAACTTTCAGATTTAGTGCAGTTGTTGTCGTTGGTGATGAAAACGGACATATTGGTGTAGGTAATGGTAAAGCAGCAGAAGTACCAGATGCTATCAAAAAAGCTATCCAAGAAGCTAAGAAAAACTTAGTTGAAGTACCAATAGTTGGAACAACAGTACCTCATGAATATATAGGAACATTCGGAAGTGCGAAAGTTATGCTTAAACCAGCATCAGTTGGTACTGGAGTTATCGCTGGGGGTAGCGTTAGACCAGTATTAGAGCTTGCAGGTTACAAAGATATAAGAACAAAAGTTATTGGAACAAACAATCCAAGAAACGTTGTATATGCTACAATCGAAGGTTTAAAATCAATGCAAACAATAGAACAAGTAGCTAAAAAAAAAGAGGAAAAAAAGTAGAAGATATTTTATAATTGATATACGAAAATAAAAAATAAGGAGGTGCACAGCTAAAAATGAAACTAGGAGAATTAAAACCAGCAGTTGAAAAAACAAAAAGAACAAGAGTTGGACGTGGAATAGGTTCAGGATTAGGAAAAACATCAGGTAGAGGTCATAAAGGACAAAAAGCTAGATCTGGTGGAGGAGTAAGACGTGGATTTGAAGGAGGTCAAACACCATTATATAGAAGACTTCCAAAAAGAGGATTTACAAACATCCATGCAAAAACTTATACAGAAGTAACTTTAACAATGTTAAATAAATCAAAAGCTACAGATGTATCAGCTCAAACTCTATTAGAAGAAGGTATCATTGGAAAAATCAATGATGGAATCGTTATATTAGCAACTGGAAAATTAGATAAAAATTAAACGTAAAAGCCACAAGATTTACTACAAAAAAGCAAAAGAAGCAATTGAGGCTTTAGGTGGAAAGGCTGAGGTGATTTAATTGTTTAAAACAATCAAAAATGCACTAAAAACGCCAGAAGTAAGAAAAAATTATGGTATACACTTTTACTTATAATTATATTTCGTTTAGGATGCTATATAACAGTACCTGGTGTTAATAGTATTGCATTGTCAGAAGCAATGAGTTCTGTTGATGGAGTTGCAGGATTAATTAATATGATTTCTGGAGGAGCTTTTTCAAGATTCTCAATATTTGCAATGTCTATCACACCATATATTACAGCATCAATCGTAGTACAATTATTAGCAATGATTATTCCATCTTTAGAAAGATTAACTAAAGAAGGTGGAGAAGAAGGAAGAAAAAAAATTGACAAATATACTAAAATAATAACAATAATTTTAGCTTTAGTAGAAGCTATAGGATTGTTCTTATCTTATAAGAGTGCAGGAATATTTGTTAATACAGAATTCTTAACAAGTGCATTAGTAGTTGTTGGGTCTTGTTGGAGGTACTTCACTATTAATGTGGTTAGGTGATCAAATTACAAGTAAAGGAATTGGAAATGGTATTTCAATTATTATATTTGTAGGTATTGTTTCAGGATTACCAAGTTTTGTAACAACATTATGGGGATTAATTTTTACAGAAAGTGGATTTAGCACAACTGGATTATTATTATCTATAGGTATTATTATAGGTGCAATAATCTTAATTGCTGGTGTTGTATTTGTTCAACAAGCAGAAAGAAGAGTACCTGTACAATATTCTAAAAAAGTTGTAGGAAGAAAAATGGTTGGTGCACAAAATACACATATTCCATTAAAACTAGCAATGGCTGGAGTTATGCCAATTATATTTGCATCATCATTTATGACTTTCCCAGCTATGATAATTCAATTGTTTGTAAAAGATATTGCCTCACAAACAGGATTTTTAGCAGGACTATATAAATTTTCTATTGCTACATCTTCTTCAAGTGTAGGAATAGGATATTCTATAGCTAATGCTATTGTGTATTTATTATTAATTGTTGGATTTACATTTTTCTATACTTATGCTACATTTAATCCAGCAGAAATATCAGCAACAATTAAGAAAAATGGTGGATTCATACCAGGAATTAGAGCTGGAAAACCAACAACTGAATACTTATCATCAATTATCTCTAAATTGACATGGTTTGGTGGTTTGTTCTTAGCAATAATTGCTATTTTACCAATGTTTTTAAGATTTACAAATCTTAATATTGCATTTGGTGGAACATCTATATTAATCGTTGTAGGTGTTGCATTAGAAACAATACAACAATTAGAGTCACAACTTGCTATGAGACATTATAAGGGATTTTTGGAATAAAATTATAAAAAATACTATATCATTTAAGGTATAGTATTTATTATATGAAGTGCGGAGAACTTTTTATAATATTAAAAATAGAGTTAGTGTATGCAAACCTCCTAAAATAATAAAAAAGTGTTAAAATTACATTTTTATGTACGAAAAATGTAAAAAATACAAAAAAACAGACGATATATTTTTTTATAAAGATGTGAGCTAAATACATATAGAAAAATGTATTTTTACTTGATTTTTCTAAGGCTTTGTAGTAAAATAGGTTAGTAAAATCAAGAGATAAGGAGAGATGAGGATGATAATAATAATGTTAGGAGCGCCAGGAACTGGAAAAGGAACAGTGGCAGGAATGTTAGAAAAGGAATCGGAATAAAACAAGTATCAACAGGAGACATATTTAGAAAAAAATATGCAAGAAGGAACAGAAATAGGAAAAATAGCAGAAAGTTATATATCAAAAGGACAATTGGTACCAGATGAAGTAACTATAAAAATTGTAGAAAGAGATTAGAAGAAAAAGATGTAGAGAACGGAATAATATTAGACGGATTTCCAAGAACATTAGAACAGGCAAAAGCGCTTGATAAAATATTAGAAGAGAAAAATAAAAAAATAGATATGGTATTAAATTTAGTAACACCAGAAGAAGAAATAATAGAAAGAATAGTAAATAGAAGAATATGTTCAAATCCAGAATGTAAAACTGTTTATAATGTATTATTAAACCACCAAAAGTAGACGGAATTTGTGACAAGTGTGGATCAGAATTAATTCAAAGAAAAGATGACAATGAAGAAACAGTAAAAGCAAGAATTAAAATCATATACTGAACAAACAAGTCCAGTAGTAGATTATTATGAAAAAAAGGAATATTGAGAACAGAAAATGTTACTAAAGAAAATAATCATTTAGGAAAACAAGTAGCAGATGAAATAATTGAAGAGGTTAATAAAAAAATAGATTATTCAAATCTATAAAAATAAATTTTGTAAAAAAAGTGCCAACTTAAAACAATTAAATAGATGTAAATTTATTAATGTTCATTTTTGTTTTAATATAGAAAGGAAGAGACCATAAATGGTAACAATTAAATCAAAAAAGAGAAATAGAATTAATGAAAGAAGCATGTAAAGTAGTAGCTTTAACTTATGAAAAATTAGAAAAAAAGATAAAACCTGGAATGTCAACTTAGGAAGTTGACCAAATTGCAGAAAAAACAATGAGAAGTTTAGGTGCTGATACCAGCAGAAAAAAAGGATATGACTCAGGAATAAGAGGAGTGCCTAAATTTCCAGCATCTATATGTATATCAATAAATGATGAAGTAATACATGGAATACCTTCAAAAAATAGAATAATAAAAGAATGGGGATGTTGTTAGCATAGATACAGTTGCTTTAAAAGATGGTTTTAATGGTGATGCTGCAAGAACTTTTATAGTAGGAAAGTCATCTAAAGAGGCTCAAAGATTAGTTGAGGTTACAAAACAGGCATTTTTGAAGGGATAAAATTTGCTAAACCTGGATATAGAATAGGGGATATATCACATGCAATAGGAGAATATGTTCGTAGTCAAGGATATTCAGTTGTGAAGGAATTTCAGGGACATGGTATTGGTAGAGAAATGCATGAAGATCCAGGTATACCAAACTATGGTAAAGCAGGTAGAGGAATGAAAATTGAACCAGGTATGACACTTGCAATTGAACCTATGGTTATCCAAGGGAACCCTAATATTTTAGAACTAGATGATGGTTGGACCATAATTACTGAAGATGGTAGTTTGGCAGCTCATTATGAAAATACAATTTTAATTACAGAAAAAGAGCCAAAAATATTGACAATTCTATAAAAATGTTGTAAAATTAAGTAGTTAATATGCAAAATAGGAATATTTTGCATAAAATGCTCTTTGTGAGGAGGGAAAATGATGGCAAAAAGAAGATGTTATAGAGGTAGAGGGAACTGTTGTTGAAGCTTTACCAAATACAAACTTTAAAGTTGAACTAGAAAATGGGCACCAAATATTAGCACATATTTCTGGAAAACTAAGAAT
>VOFB01001496.1_pt1 | contig 18357 bp, 18 predicted proteins | sample 5384141 | NCBI WGS metagenome assembly VOFB01 (sample SAMN12384721, study PRJNA508395) | human gut metagenome | isolation source: healthy gut A | host: Homo sapiens | reverse complement strand
ATTTACTGCACTCATACGGTGAAACTGAATCCGAATAGTCACGCAGTGCATACAAAGTTGCATTTAGTTCATCGGACGCTTTTACAATTGAAGAAAGTGCTTTCTTGATTTTATTTTCATCAGCCCCAAACGGAATGACACCTGTTACCGTCATTTCGTCTGTTGTAAGCGTTCCCGTTTTATCAAGACAAAGCACATCGACTCTTGCAAGTGTTTCAATGCAATACATTTCTTGTACAAGCACCTTTTTAGATGAAAGCCTGATAATTGATACTGCAAGAACAGAACTTGTAAGAAGAATCATTCCCTTTGGAATCATACCGACAAGCGACGCAACAGTGCTGATTACAGCAGACTGCAATGTTGCATCGGGCAGGGTGAATTGTCGAATAAAAAATGCAATGCCGATTGGGAAAAGTACAAATGTACAGATTTTGATAATGAAATTGAATGACTCCATAATCTGAGAATTTACTTTTTAATATATTTGGCTTCGTTATTTATCTTTGCGGCATAGCAATCGGCTCCGACCTTTACAGCCTGAGCATAGCATTTTCCTGCCGCAATAAAACTGCCCGAGAGAAGTTCATCTCCGACATTTTTTTCAATGAGATTTGATTCGCCTGTAAGCAAACTTTCGTTGACTCTGCAGTTGCCGTCGCATACAATGCAGTCGGCAGGAATCTGGCTTCCTCTTGAAAGCACAAGAATATCATCAAGAACAATCTCATCTTTACTTATTTCTGCAATTTTACCGTTTCTGAGAACATTGATTTTTTTCTCAGACAAAATAGTCAGCTTGTCAACGCTTATTTTGGAACGAATTTCCTGAACTATACCTATAATTATATTTGCGATAACAACACCGATAAAAAGCATATTCTTGTGTGAACCCACAAAAATCAATGCCGCAAGCAAAATTACATTTATCAGATTGAAAAGCGTAAAAATGTTATCACAAAATATTCTTTTGATTGATTTGGTTTTAATATTAGTTGAAACATTTACCTTTCCTTCATCTATACGCTTTTGAACTTCGGAATCGGTAAGACCGACAAGGTTAGAATTTGTGTTTTCCATATATACCTCATAATAAGAAAATGATATAATTTCAGAAAATAATTTACAATGCACGGCTGTTTATCGCCTTTTCGGAAAATCCTCTGCCAGTAACATTTTTAATATTTTCATCAACGCACTAATCTATATTATAAATGCAAATCATAATAAAGGCAACGGAAAGAAGGTGAATTTTTGCGAAAATTTAAAGAAATTATATCAGTTGCCCTGATTTTCACATTATTATTTACTGTTTCGACTTTTTCGCCCTATGCCGCTGATGATAAAAATGAGGTTTACATTGGCGGTGAGGCTTTCGGAGTTAAATTTTATGCTAACGGAGCAATGATAATCAAGCTTGAAAGCTACTACGACGGTGAAAAATATGTTTGCCCCGCAAAAGACGGCGGACTTAAAGTTAACGATATTATAAAGAAAGTAAATAATACAAAAATCAGCACAAATGAAGAATTAAAGTCTGAAATTGAAAAATCAAACGGCAATGAAATTACTGTTGAAATTGATAGAAACGGCAAAACCGAAAACAAAACCGTTTTGCCGATTAAAAATACCGTGGGAGTATATCTCCTCGGTGCGTGGGTTCGTGACAGCTGTGCAGGCATCGGAACTATGACCTATTATGATGACAGCAATAATTATTTTGCCGCACTCGGTCATGGAATATGCGACTGTGACACAGCTGCTTTGTTACCGTTAAAATCGGGAGAAGCGGTTCGGGCTGAAATCAGCGGCATTGAAAAAAGTGTCTGCGGAAAAGCCGGCAGTTTCTGCGGATATTTTACCGATGTTAAGTTTGGTAATTTGAGCGTAAACTCCCGTTTAGGAATTTTCGGAGATTTAACGAGTGAAAATTATAAAAGAAACAAGAAATATCTGATTGCAAATGACGATGAGGTGAAAACAGGAAAGGCTGTTATGGTAACAACGCCTGTCGGAGATACGCCGCAGGAATATGATATTGAAATCAAAAGAATATGCAACCGTGATATGACATCAAATGAAAATTTTGTCATAAAAATAACCGACAGCAGATTGCTCGAAAATTGCGGCGGTATTGTACAGGGTATGAGCGGCAGTCCGATAGTTCAAAACGGCAAAATTATTGGCGCTGTTACCCATGTTTTTCTGAATAATCCAAAAGAGGGTTACGGTGTGTTTGCACAATATATGGCAAATCGCTACAATAATCAACACTAAATATATGATGGTTTGTTCATTTTGATTTAGTAACGCAAATTATAAAACTTTTTTCTCAATTTTTCAAAAAAGTTTTATGGAAGGTATTGCCAACTTTACCATTTTGTGGTAATATTAGTACAACAAAAATTACTGGGGGAAATCACAATGAACAACAAAATAAAACTAATCGTAACCGATGACGCTTCCGAATTTACGCAGGAAAATCTTAATATCTTACAAAGTAAGAATATTTCCGTTATTTTCTGTGCAAAAGACGGAGAAGAATTGTGCGATAAAATTAAAAGAGAAAGCCCTGATGTTGTACTGATGGATTCATTTATGACAAGGCTTGACGCAATAGGTGTTATGAGAAGCATTACACGAGAAAGCACGAAAGTGCCTGTGTTTATGGTATATTCGTCATTCCACAGCACTGTTCTTGAGCGTGAAATTATGAATTCGGGCGCATCATATTTTGTGCTGAAGCCGTATAACATTTCCGAATTAAGCACCATTATCAGCGATTTATCGGATTTGAGCAAGAAAAACAATTTTGGCAGAGGCAGAGTTATTGACGCTTTCGGAATTGAAATGAAAGTGACCGATATTCTCCATGAAATAGGAGTTCCGGCTCACATCAAAGGCTATCACTATCTGCGTGATTCAATCATTATGTCTGTTGAGCATCCTGAAATTATCAATGCCGTGACAAAACAGCTCTATCCGTCGGTTGCCAAAAAGTACGAAACAACTTCTTCACGGGTTGAAAGAGCTATAAGACACGCAATTGAGGTTGCATGGGATCGAGGTGACATTGATGTTCTGAACTCATATTTCGGATATACAATTCACAACGACAGAGGTAAGCCCACAAACAGCGAATTTATTGCCATGATTTCTGACAAATTAAGACTGCAGATTAAAAATGCAGGCTAAAAAAAGAGCCGCTCGTTAAGAGTGGCTCTTAATATATTATTTAGTTTTGCCGATATCGTGTCTATAATGAGCGCCTTCAAAGGAAATTTTTTCTACTGCGGCATATGCCTTTTCAAGTGCCTCATCAAGTGTATCCGCTGTTGCAGTAACACCGAGAACTCGACCGCCGTTAGTATAGAACTTTCCGTTTTCGTACTTAGTGCCGGCATGATAAACGATTGCACCATCGACACCGCCGTTATCATTAAGACCGAACATCTCTATACCCTTTTTATATGAAACAGGATATCCGCCGCTTGCCATAACAACACAAGCCGCAGCACCGTTGTCCCATTCAATGTCAAGGTCGGAAAGCTTTTCGTCAATAACAGCCTCGCAGATATCTACAAGGTCAGTTTTAAGTCTTGGAAGAACAACCTGAGCCTCAGGATCGCCGAAACGGGCATTGTATTCAATAACCTTTGGACCGTTCGGTGTAATCATAAGTCCAAAGTACAGACAACCCTTAAAAGGTCTGCCCTCTTTATTCATCGCCTCAATTGTAGGGATAAAGATTGTATCCATACATTCCTTGGCAATCTCATCTGTATAATATGGGTTCGGGCTGATTGTGCCCATGCCACCTGTGTTAAGACCTTCGTCATTATCAAAAGCACGCTTGTGGTCTTTTGAGCTGACCATAGGTTTTACGCACTTGCCGTCTGTAAATGCAAGAACAGAAACCTCGGGACCTGTAAGAAACTCTTCGATAACGATGTTGTTACCTGAGTCGCCAAACTTCTTGTCCTCCATAATTTCTTTGACTGCTTCAATTGCCTCATCAACAGATTGAGCAATAATTACGCCCTTGCCGAGTGCAAGACCGTCAGCCTTTACAACAACGGGAGCGGTATTTTCGTTCTTTATATAGTCAATTGCTTTCTGAGCGTCATTGAATACTTCATACTTTGCAGTAGGTATGCCGTATTTCTTCATGAGATTTTTTGAGAAAACCTTTGACGCCTCAATAATAGCGGCATTTGCATTAGGACCGAATGCTCTGATTCCAGCCTCCTGCATAGCGTCAACCATACCGTCAGCAAGCGGATCATCAGGAGCTACAAAAACGAGGTCAATCGCATTGTCCTTTGCAAACTTAACCATATTTTCTTTATCCATAACTCCGATATTAACAAGCTCGGCATCTCTTGAAATACCGCCGTTGCCGGGAGCGCAATAAAGCTTTGTGCATTTAGGACTTTCAAGAAGCTTTTTAATTAAAGCGTGCTCTCTGCCGCCCGAACCAATCATTAAAATTTTCATAACCGCACCTCTATCAGTGATGGAAAAGACGAATACCCGTAAATGACATTGTCATATTGTACTTATTGCAGGTTTCAATAACATTATCATCACGAATTGAACCGCCGGGCTGTGCAACAAACTTAACGCCTGAACGCTTTGCTCTTTCAATGTTGTCACCGAATGGGAAGAATGCGTCAGAACCGAGTGAAACACCGTCAAATGTTGCAAGCCAAGCCTTTTTTTCTTCCTTTGTAAGAGGTTCGGGCTTAGTTTTGAAGAACTGCTGCCATATACCGTCGGCAAGCACATCCTCATAATCATCAGAGATGTAAACATCAATAGTGTTATCTCTGTCGGGACGGCGGATGTTGTCAACAAACGGAAGGTTCATAACCTTCGGATGCTGTCTGAGATACCAGATATCAGCCTTATTGCCTGCAAGTCTTGTGCAGTGAATTCTTGACTGCTGACCTGCGCCTACACCGATTGCCTGACCGCCCTTTGCGTAGCAAACAGAATTAGACTGAGTATATTTAAGAGTAATAAGAGCAACAAGAAGGTCACGCTTAGCTTCCTCTGTAAAATTCTTATTATCTGTTACAATGTTCTGAAGGAGCATTTCTTCGTCAATTTTGAGTTCATTTCTGCCCTGTTCAAATGTAATGCCGAAAACATCCTTATGCTCAATAGGAGCAGGAACATAGTTCGGGTCGATTTTTACGACATTATAGTTGCCTTTCTTTTTTTGACTTGAGGACTTCAAGAGCCTCGGGAGTATAGTCAGGAGCAATAATACCGTCAGAAACCTCTCTCTTGAGGAGGATTGCAGTCTGAACATCGCAAGTATCGGAAAGAGCCACCCAGTCACCGTATGACGACATTCTGTCTGCACCTCTTGCCATTGCATATGCGCTTGCAATCGGAGAAAGTTCAAGGTCATCTACAAAGTAGATTTTCTTGAGTGTGTCAGAAAGCTCTGTTGCAACTGCCGCACCGGCAGGACTTACATGCTTGAATGATGCAGCCGCAGGAAGACCTGTTGCCGCTTTGAGTTCCTTTACGAGCTGCCATGAGTTAAATGCATCAAGAAAGTTGATGTAACCGGGTTTGCCGTTGAGAACCTCAACAGGAAGATCTTTGCCGTCCTGCATGAAAATTCTCGAAGGCTTCTGATTCGGGTTACAGCCGTATTTTAAAGCAAGTTCGTTCATTGGATTCATCCTTTCCGAAAAATAAATTAGTTGTTTTTATTGATAATTCTTGACTCTGCCTTATTTGAAGCAATGTCAATATAGCGTACAAAAAGTGAAACCTTGTTATCCTCATTGAGAGAATTCCAGATTTTCTCGGCAAATGTGTCAATATCATCGTTACCGATTTCTACGAGTGTAGGTTCACCCTCAAAGCTCGGAAGCGGATTGCCGTCACTCATATATGTGTGAATGAATCTGCCAAGACCATTTATCGGCTTGTCGTATGTAAATGTGTATCTTTCGCAACAATCAGGGATTGCCATCTGCACTTTTGAGAATTGACATTGCATAGTTCATCTTGCCGTTTTCGCACTCAACAATACCTGAAATTCGTGGAGTGTAGTTAGGACCGTCAGGCTCAAACTCTCTTGTTGTGAGTGACTGTTCAAATGTCTGACCTTCATTCATAAGGTCATAAACAGTATCTGTCTGGTCACCGTTAGTAACGATAGTTTTGTTGCCGAGAACTCTTACGGGAGAATAGATGATAAGTGACGGATCAACAAGCTTTGACGGATCAAAAGCCTGAGTTTTGATGCCGTCCTCGGTTTCTGCAAACACTCTGTTTCTGCTGTTTTCGCTTCTGCCCATAATGAAGTATGCAATAACAGCCTTTGAGCCGTCTGCACTTTTGCCGATTACAATGCCTCTGCCCGGATATGAAGTTGAAGCAATGTCATTGTAAAGTGATACAGGTTTCATATTTTTCCTCCGTTAGTCAAGAATTTCGGTTTTATTGTCTTTTACTATAATTTTATCTTCGCAGAAAAGCGAAACCGCCCTTGGAAGAATCTTCCATTCAGCCTGTTCCATAACTCTTTTCTGAAGAATTTCGGGTGTGTCACCGTTCTGAATTTCAACGGCTTTCTGAATGATAATGGGACCGCCGTCGCACACTTCGTTTACAAAATGTGCGGTAGCACCCGTTACCTTGACGCCTCTGTTAAGAGCCTCCTCATGAACTCTGAGTCCGTAATAGCCCTCGCCGCAGAATGACGGAATAAGCGACGGATGGATATTGATTATTCTGTTTTCAAAAGCAGAAATAAACTGCTTTCCGAGAATAGTCATAAATCCCGCAAGAACAACAAGGTCAACATCCTTGGATTTCAAAAGCTCGGTTACAGCAGAATCATACTCATCAAATTCGGCATAGTCTTTTCTCCTGATAACCTCAGTTGCAATCGAATTGTTTTTTGCTCTTTCAAGTGCATAAGCGTTTGGATTCGAGGACACAACAAGAGAGATTTTTCCGTTTTTAATCTCTCCCCTGTTCTGAGCGTCAATAAGTGCCTGAAGATTTGTGCCGCCACCCGACACAAGAACTGCAATATTTTTCATTATTCAAACACTACTCCGTCATTACCGCTGATTACTTCACCGAGTACAACAGCGTCTTCACCGTTAGCCGCAAGAACCTCAAGAGCCTTGTCTGCATCTTCCTTGGCAACGGCGATTATCATACCTACACCCATATTGAATGTGTTGAACATATCGTGCTCGGGGATATTACCTACTCTCTGCATAAGCTTGAAAATAGGAAGAACAGGAATATTGTCCTTTTTGATTTTGGCTGAAAGACCGTCTGTAAGCATACGGGGAATGTTTTCATAGAAACCGCCTCCCGTAATGTGTGAAACAGCCTTTACATCAACCTTATCCATAAGAGCGAGAAGAGGTTTTACATAAATTTTTGTTGGAGTGAGCAATGTTTCACCGAGAGTTTTGTCAAGCTCAGGATACTCGGCATTAATTGTTTCCTCGTTGATATCAAAGATTTTTCTGACAAGTGAAAAACCGTTTGAGTGAACACCCGAAGAACGGAGTCCTAAAAGTACATCACCCTCACAAAGCTTTGAACCGTCAATCATCTTTGGCTTGTCTGCAATACCAACGCTGAAACCTGCAACATCATATTCATCAACAGGCATAAGACCCGGATGCTCTGCAGTTTCACCGCCGATAAGAGCACAACCGGACTGAACACAGCCTTCTGCAATGCCTGATACAATTTCAGCTACCTTTTCGGGATAGTTTTTGCCGATTGCGATATAATCGAGGAAGAAAAGGGGCTTTGCTCCACAGCAAATTACATCGTTTACGCACATTGCAACTGCGTCAATACCGATTGTGTCATGCTTGTCAAGAAGAAAAGCAAGCTTGATTTTTGTACCTACACCGTCAGTACCGCTGACAAGTACAGGCTCTTCCATATCTTTGAAATCAGGGGCAAAAAGTCCGCCGAAACCGCCGATGCCTGAAATAACACCGTCAATTTTTGTGCGTGCCACATGCTTTTTCATAAGCTCTACAGACTTATAGCCTGCTGTTACATCAACACCTGCCGCTTTGTAGCTTTCGGAAAAGCTGTTGTTCATTGTAATCACTCCGTCACTTTCTGTTAATTTTTTTAGCGTATTTATCTACAAAGATTGTTCTCGGAATTTCAGCGTCATAGCTGCCCGTGAAACAACCGTCACAGAATTCTATATTTGCACCCTCAGCAATTTTTTCTGAGGCTGTTTATACTGAGATAACCAAGCGAATCTGCACCGATATATTCACAGATTTCACTTGTTGTCAACTTGTTTGCAATAAGACTATCTTTATCATGAATATCCACACCAAAGTAGCACGGACATACAAACGGCGGCGAGCTGATGAGCATATGCACCTCGGCAGCTCCTGCCTCACGCATAAGACGAACAATATGCTTTGAGGTTTCACCTCTGACGATTGAGTCATCAATAATAACAACTCTCTTGCCTTTAACATTAGCCTTCAAAGCAGTAAGTCTTGTTCTGAGAAGTCTTTTCTTTTTATCTTTACCCGAACCTACTGTTCTGCCGATATATTTATTTTTGACAAAACCTGTGCTGAACGGGATACCCGAAGCCTTTGCATAACCCTGTGCGGCAATAAGTCCCGAATCGGGAACACCGCACACCATATCTGCCTCAATCGGGAACTCGTCATAAAGAAGTTCACCGGCTCTGAATCTTGCATTATGTACGCAGACACCGTTGATTATGCTGTCCGGTCTTGCGATATATACATATTCAAAAAGGCAGAAAGATGTTTTATCGGGCAAAAGCTTTAATTTGTAGCTGTGAAAGCCTTCTTCGTCAACTACTACCATTTCGCCCGGCTCAACATCACGGACAAATTCACCGCCGAGACTGTCGATAACACAGCTTTCGGAAGTGAAAATCCAGCTGTTTTTGAGTTTGCCGATACAGAGCGGACGGAATCCGTGCATATCACGAAAGCCGATAAGACGGCTCGGTGCGCAAATTACAGTTGAGTAAGCACCCTTGAGCTTTCTCATTGAAGAAAGAACAGCATCTTCAAGCGTGTCTGTTACACATCTTTCGGTTGCAATAACATAAGCCATAATTTCAGCATTAGAATTGGACTGAAAAACAGCGCCACCTGTTTCAAGCTCCTGTCTTATTTCATTGAAGTTTGTAATTGAGCCGTTGTTTGCAATACCGATTGAACCCTGAATATATCGCATAACAAGCGGTTGGTTAGATGCACGGTCGAGTGATTCCGATGAAGTATAACGGACATGACCGACTGCAATTTTACCGTTTGGAAGTTTTTCAAGTGCTTTGGGCGTAAAAATCTCGGACACCATACCGAGTTCCTTGACAGTTGTAAATTCACCGTCTTTATTCACGGTGATACCTGCACTCTGCTGTCCCCTGTGCTGAAGGCTGAAGAGTGCGTCATTTGCGGCGGCAACAACATCGATATCGTCATCATTACGGTAAATACCGAACACACCGCACTCATCATTTACTTTGTCAAGTTTTGTGTCAATATCTACATAGTTCTTAATCAAAGCTCTGCCACCTTAGCCTGCATTGCCTTGTCTTTTTCGGCAACGCCTTTTTCCATATCAGCTTTCATATTTTCAAGCTTCTCTGCAAGAGAATCGTCGGAAAGTGCGAGCATTTCAACGGCAAGAATTGCAGCGTTAGCCGCACCGTCAACTGCTACTGTTGCAACCGGAATTCCTGTAGGCATCATAACTGTTGCGAGAAGAGCATCCATACCGTCAAGCTGAGCCGACTTACATGGGATTCCTATCACAGGAAGGGTTGTTTTTGCCGCAAGAACACCTGCGAGATGTGCCGCCATACCTGCTGCGGCAATGATTACGCCAAAACCGTTCTTTTTAGCCTCTGCCGAAAACTTAATTGCCGCATCGGGAGTACGGTGTGCGCTCATTACATGAACCTCATACTCTACGCCAAATTCTTTGAGTTTACTGACAGCCTTTGATACTACGGGGAAATCACTGTCGGAGCCCATAATAATTGCAACCTTTTTCATAATTACTCATAGCCTTTCCGCCCACTTGATAAATTGCCGCAAAAACCGTGCCGTGGGCAGACAAAGTCAGGACAAATATGCCAATTTATGCTTTGAATCGACATAAATAAAGCATTACTAATTAATTATATAAAAAAATCGGTTAAAATTCAATAGTCAGGCGAAATTATTTTTAAAATACCGCCAAAAAGCAAAAAGTGACTGTGCAAAGCATAGCCACTTCATGATATTAATTAATCTCGGAAACATCTTTTCCCTGTTCGATTTTCATGCCGTTATCGGGATCTGTAGCATCAAGATACGGTCTTTCGTTGGAAATTATGCCCTCGGTTGTAACTCCCGCCTCTGCAGCTTTTTTCATACCGGGAAAAAGAAATTCCATCTTTTCATTATCGAATTTTTCATCGAGATATTCTTCAAAGCTGTTTGACGCAGGTACTCCCTCTGTTCTCTGAGTCCATCTTGCCGTAGCTGTTACAGACATAAAGCCGTTGAATGCCATGAATACAATCAGAAATGTTGTAATAATTGCACCTGCTCTTTTAGGAATCTTTTCAATAAGCTTTGCTGTCCACGGATACAGATAACGCACCCAGACAAGGCCGAGGAATCCCCAGATAAGGGCATACATAAGATTAGTTCTGCCGTCAAGGTTAAACGGAGTGTCACTGTAGTCCCATGAAACCGTGCCGAACATCTGCTCCTGCAACCACGAACAGAAATACTCAAAACCTGCTCCGACAAAAGCACTTATCACAAAAACAAGCGTATCATTAAGCTTGTAAAGCTTATACAAAGCGGCTGTCAGAAAACACGCACCGCCGCCGTAAACAGGAATAAACGGACCGTAAACCATACCGACACGCATTTCAAAATGTCCGTCAACGCAGAACGCCCATATTGTTTCGAGAATCGTGCCGATGAAAGAACCGATCACAAACAAATAAAAAAGCTTTGTAAAACAGAATCCGTAAGCAAACGGCTTGTCATCTTTGCTTTCAAAGGTTTGTGTATATTCTTTCATATTATCCTGCTTAATCTCCTCAATTTTAGCATTAATTTGCTTTACATAAGCCATATGAGTGAGATCGGGATAAGCGTGTGCAAGTCTTTTCTTAAAATATTCTCTGTAAAAAAAGTCGGTTGTAATTTTCTTCAAGTTCCTGAATTTCAACCTCTGTTGCACCTTTATTCATAAGCTCGGAAGAATTTTTAAGCTTTGCAATTCTTCTGAGCAGACGAATTGTTGTTATCATTGAAAAAACATAATCAATTGCAATAATTCCGCAGAAACAAAGAACAAGAATAAGACTTACCCAGAAAGGAATTGCTTCAACGGCTGTGCGAAGCACCGGAATTATCAAACCGACAAGCAGCATACCGAGCAATCCGAGAAAAAGTGCATAAGGAAAAGTTATATAATTGCCTATGCTGAATTTCGAGGAAGAAAAATCCCATGGCTTGAATTTGAGAGTTTTTTCTACAAGCACACCGACCACAACCATAAGTGCAGATAATATCAGAGTTGAACCGATGAATAAAATCAGCTTGCTGTTTTCAAACGGTTTTAGTGCCGTATAACAAATAACCGCCGAAAATCCGTACATAGGGCAAAACGGTGATGTCAAAAACCGTTGTTACTGAATTTTTTCTCAAGAAGAAGCGAACGAAAACTACTCGCCACCCAGCCAAAAAACGAGAAAATTACGAAGTACCACAACAGGTCGAGTAAAAACTGCATTTCCTATCCCCCACAATTTTATGCAACAAATCGGACACAGAATTCTGTGCCCGAAAAATTGCCGTAAATTTCACATTCTTTATGCCTTTGGCACATCATCTTTCAGAGTTCTTTAATTGCGGTAACATTACCCGCAAGTCCCTGAATATCTGAAGGAATGATAATCTTTGTAGCCTTGCCGTCAGCAGCTTTACCGAATGCCTCAAGCGATTTAAGCTGAATAATTCTATCGGTAGGAGAAGCCTCATTGAGCATTTTAAGTGCGTCGGCATTAGCTTTCTGAACTGTGAGAATAGCCTCAGCTTCACCCTGTGCCTCACGGATTTTCTGCTCCTTAACAGCGTCGGCTTTAAGAATTGCAGATTCCTTCATACCCTCTGCAACGAGAATCTGACTGCGTTTTTCACCCTCTGCATCAAGAATTCTTGCACGGCGCTCACGCTCTGCCTTCATCTGCTTTTCCATCGCATCCTGAATTTCACGGGGCGGAAGAATGTTTTTAAGCTCGACACGGATTACCTTAATGCCCCATGCGTCGGTTGCCTCGTCAAGAATCACTCTGATTTTACCGTTGATTGTATCACGGGATGTGAGAGTGTTATCAAGCTCAAGATCACCGATGATATTACGCAATGTTGTTGCAGTAAGATTTTCAATAGCGCTGAGCGGTCTTTCTACACCGTAAGTATAAAGCTTTGGATCGGTAATTTCAAAATACACAACCGTGTCAATCTGCATCGTAACGTTATCTCTTGTGATCACGGGTTGTGGAGGGAAGTCGATCACTTGCTCTTTTAGTGAAACTTTTTTGAAATTTTGTCGATGAACGGAATTTTTACATGCAAGCCTGTTGACCAAGTTACATGATATGTTCCGAGTCTTTCAATTACATATGCGTGTGCCTGCGGTACTACCTTGACATTGCTTACGATTACTATAAGCAGGATTAAAAGGATAATTCCTAAAATAATAAGTCCTAACATTATTTACCTCTCATTCTGTTACGGGTTCTACAATAAGCTTTACGCCCTCTATTGCAAGAACCTTAACTTTTGGTTCCTTTTAAAAGCGGTGCTTTGTCGGACTTTACAGTCCAAGTTTCCGCACCAACTTTTGCCTGTGCTGTTTTGTCAATATCGGTTAAATCTGTGAGCATAAATCCGACTTGACCGATGTGGCGGTCTGCGTTTGTTCCCGTTGTCTTGTTACGCTTTTTAAAGCGTTTCACAAGCGGTCGTGTCACAATCAGCGATACAAGTGACACAACAAGGAACACCGCCGACTGGATTGTAATGTTGCTTGTAAATATTGTAGTTACTGCGGCACAAACCGAGCCGAGAACGAACCATATTGAAACAAGCTGTGTTGTAAAGCCTTCGCAAAGCAACATAAATATTGCAAAGCCTATCCACACTATCGGCATATATTGCTCCATAGAGCTGTCACCCTCCTTTTCGCATAATTTTAACATAATATTATATATTAGTCAAACTATTTTATTGCTATTTTATGCGTTTTCCGTTAGATAAATTCATTGGACTAATCTCCTAAAAAGTACAATAAAAAAACCACCTATGATAATAAGCAAATTACCATAAGGTGGTTTTTGTTAATAATCTTACAATCCGCATACTCATAATCAGTACTAAATACAAGGACATCGTCACTGCGGACAGTTCTGACCTGTAGTTCTGCCAAAATCATCGGTTGTAGTTTTGGCGGTAATACCATCATTGCTTACATACGATTTTCCGTTTTCGGATAGTAAAAAGAGTGTTCATTATCGGAAAATTCATATTTTCCCCATTCTGAATAATCATATTCCTTTAAGGCAGCACCCTGTGCATACCAATATTATAACGGTCAGAACCAATGTAAATATTTTTTTTTCACTTTATGTTTTCTGCTCATCTTAAATCCATCATGTCAAGCTGCGCACTGCTATATAGCGCAGATATGAGTTGCTTCAAATCAAACTTCACAGACAATTACCCGAAATCATCAATTCCCCAGTCGATCGCGCCGCTGTCATATTTATCGGAAAACTCCTCGGCGGTATATTCGTTCATTTCATACGAAAGCACAATATCGTCATAATTATCGTAGGCGAAAGCGTATAAATTTTCTGGTACGGTGTAGCTGTCAATGTTAAAGACGTAATACAAATCGTCCTTTTTAATAAATATTTGTTTAGAAGCATAGCCCACCTCGTCAAAATCGCCCGACAAAATCGGCTTCACATCCCCAACTTGCCCTGTATTAAGGCGCAGTCCAAGCTCGTCTTCAAGCCAAGAATCCTTTGCTTTATCTTCCTCATCATATTTGGTCAACACTACCTTGCCGGAAAAAGATATGTTGCGCCCTCATTATAGTAATTTACCTCCATATCATATTCATCAACCCTGACGGTTGACAAATATCCCAACACATCGTCCAGATTGCATCCCGACAAAATAATAGCAATAATAGCAATAGTAGCTAACAAAAATATCAGCTTCGGTACGGTAAATTTCATCTTAGCCTCCTTTTTGCATCAATGTCGACATCTGAACGTGCCTGAAAATTTATACTGTATACGCCATGAGTAGGGAACTATCAATCCGAGCGATTGAGGATAATATCCTAAAATGTTATTTATACACATGGTCAATAAATTCTTTTTTTTTTTAGTCCAATGTTCAAAATCGTAGTCATCAGTAAAAGTTACTGTCACACTATAAGCAATGTCATGCCTTTTGTTAACATTACCGTATATTACATAGCAGATATTTACTTTACATTGACCTATCGATAAATATAAGTCTCGTTCACCCGTATGATAAGGATCAAAAAGTTCCATTATAAATCATATATAATCGATTTTGGTGATACATTCTTTCTAATGCCGGATATAAATTTATGATGTGATATTTCTTCTTAAAATTATAATATGCCATCGAACCCAAAAATTTTATCGGCATACATACTATTATCCGCAAAATCGTAACACTGTAGCGTTGCCTATTAAGTATTGAATGAAAATAGAATTGTAATGGCATTGACTTCTTCACTGCGTACAAGCCTAACATCCATAACCAAGCTGTTTTACCATTTGTATCCGTATTACTAATTGCATTATTATCATAAATATGTATACAAAATTTGCCATCAAGGACGGAACATAATGTAATGTATCGTCCGCATTCAAAAATCTGCCTGTGAATGGATCGTAGTAGCGGCTTTGGAGATAATAATAGAGTGAAGTTCGGTATCATAAACATAGCCACGGTAGCGAATCGGGTTTATTTCTCGAATTGTCGGCTCGCCTTTGGTATCTTTTTATTGCCCCAAGCGTCATAAACATAGCTTGCGACTTCTGTGCCTGCCGAGGTCAATAATTCTGATTACATCACCCTGCAAGTTCTTCTTCACATAAAAGTACATTGTACCGTTGTAGGAGAATGAGGTTGCACTTCCGTCACTATCATAGTAGAACAACAGAGTGTCGTACGCTTTTCAAAGAGCAATTAAATTTTTGTTGCTGTCGTAGTAATAGTTGGTCTTGAATTGTCAACGGTTTTCTGTGTTCTCATACCGTTTGAATCATAACTCATCTGAATGGTTTATCGGAAGTGTTTATATTCTGGCGATTCTTCCGTTCCCATTCAAAGCTCATTCCGTCACGAAAAGCGAAAGCGGATTGCCGTTTGCATGGTTTCACCGCTTGAATAGGTAGGCTCAAATGAGCCTACTTACCCACATTCGTTTTAAATTTTTTCAAATATAGTTAGAATTATTAATCAATCTAAAATTTATGCCTATTTTTTTAACTCATTAAATGCACTAAAATTGGTCTCATTGACTAACACCATTTTTTCATGTGAAATACAGCGAAACCACGGTATGCAATTTTTTATAAAAAGCCAAATCTTCAGGATAATCATAAGCATTCCAAGAGGAAAAATCTATAGGTTTCATCAATAAAGCCGTTGTTATTTTATTAATTCTGAAACAATGGATTTGTTGTCCTGCAGTATATCTGGGTGTTTTTATTTTACCTAATGGAATTTCATGATTTCTAAAACCATCCAAGAAATTAAAATATTCATTAGAATGATCCTTTTTATGGATCTGTCTCACAGTAAAAAAACTAAAATTCTCACTATAGCAAGTGGCAATTTTTAATATATCGTTATATTTACTATTAAAATCGTCATAATTCATAAAAAGTATAAACCATAATACCACCTGTATGCCCTATACATAAAACGAATGGATACTCCACTTTATATTTTTATATTTAACATGATAATGCTTAAAAGAAGCAGACCCACTATGTTTGGGATCACACTTACTTCTAGTGCTGTCTACTGAGTTTGCGATATTTAACGCATCACTCTTATAATAAGTTATTACATATTTGCCTTGCCGCAACTTTGATTCAGCTTGACTTTTAGTAAGTTTACTTCCGCATTATCAACCGTCATTTCATTCTCATTATAACCGTAAACAAACGCAAATGCAATATAATTTACAATTTCATTTGTTCTTTCAGGAGTAACAGGATTAAATCTGCTTTTACATTTTTGTCTTTACATATGCGGAGAAAGTTACATCCTTGCCGTTGAAAAGTCGTTTCTTTGAACTGATGAGCAAAGCCTGTAAAGAATGCGAGTTATTCTCACTGTCGGATTTTTCAACCTTTGAGTGAAGTTGTTGTGAGATACCATAGTAACCGTCCTCTTCTGTTGCAGGTGAATTATCGACTGTTACTTTACTGCCTTTACTTGGGTACTGCCCTTGTGCCGTTTGACACGAAGCAATATTTGCCTCCGCCAACTTTCTGTCTGCTGTGAGGACTCTGTGATGTAGTTTTTAGTGTATGCGTTTGCACTGTTGTTAATTACAAGTCCTGTGTTTTCGGACGAAGTCGCATAGCCATTTGAATTGAGGACAGAAACAGTTGAACCGCTGTTATCAAAAATATGGGTTCGCTGTCCCTGCTTATCTGTAAACACGGTTGTATTGTCGGTTTTGCAGCTTATGTTAAGGTGATTTCCTCTGTGCCGTCGGTGCCGTATTCAGTGATATTAGTTACCTTGCCGTTTGTGTAAGTAATTTATGTGTCGGCAGGGATTTCCTTATGGCTGTCGGACACACCCGAAATTGAAATCAGGTTATAATTATCGTCATATTCAAATCGTGAAATGTGACCGTCATTGAATGAATTGAAGTAACCTTATCCTTTGCGGTTGTATAAGCAATATCAATCCCAGTGCCATCAGGCTTTGTAATTCTTTTTACAACCTTTTTGCCGTCGGTACTGCTCTTGTATTTTAACTGAACTTCTCTGCCTGGAACCGTCTGTGATTTTAGTTAAGTCACCGTCGGTATGGGTATATGTGATAGTATTCTTGTGTTCGTCTTTTTCAGAGAGAAGTTTACCGCCGTTTGCGGTTGAATCGTAAGTTTGTGTTGTTGAACCGTTATCAATGAAAATGTTGTTTTCATCTTTGGTAAGTGTAAGACCTAAGCCGTCTTCATCTTCCCATTTAGCAGTTTCACCCTGAGCAAGTTTAAGGTAATGGTCTGTACCGTCAGGCATCGGGTATAGATATAGTTGTAGCCTGCTTTGGTAAGGTTTTTGTCAGTCACTTCTCTTACATACTGATTAAATGAGAACTGCCAACCGTAACCGCTTGCAGAACCGTTCTCAAAAGCTGTGTCTTTGTTAATGCTGTTGTATGTTGCAGTAATGCTCAATGGCATTCTTGAGCCTGTTCCTCATACAAAGTTTGTTAATCGCTGTTGCCGAGGTAACTGATACAGCCGCCTGTGCGTTAGTGCCGACATTGACTGTATGGATAAGAAAAGATTGCTCATGCCTGTAAAGTCTTTATAGATGCTACTAAGGCAGGTGTTGTAGACGTTTTGCGCTGAACCGACCACCTCCATGACAAAACCTTTTTTGGTATTGGTATCGCTATACCAGCCTTTGAAGAAGCTTAGGCAGGTCAAATGTCAATACCGATTATCTTCTATATGTAAGAGAATCATAATCAAGCACTTTTGAATCGTATTTTACATTCCCATTTTGAAGCAGATGTAAGCTTATGAGCATTCACAATGATAGGGTTTTTCGCCCTCATCAGCAAACAAATTACTGCCGTTTTCTGTTTCAAAACTATATTTGGCACTTATAACCTCTTCTCAGTTTCCAAGTTTCGAAGACTATTTTACAGTACAAATAGCATATGAATTTTTAGATGTATAGTACGGTCCGTAACTATTTATAGAGCCGTTAGCATTCTCATAAAATGTAAGATCACTTTTTGAGAGTAGTTGTGATTTCAGGATCAATCGTAATAGGAAACACTCTGCCGATTGTATGAATGAAAGCATAGTCGGCAGACAGCTTAACTTGGAGATTTGAGCCTTTCTGCTTAACAATCTCAATCTTCATCTGTGTGCTTGAACTGCCCTTTTCATCGTACATATACGGTGCTGAGATTGTATATATTTCTTTTCCGTCCTTATTTGAAAGTGTGATTGTTTTATCATCTT
>VOFB01001533.1_pt1 | contig 18374 bp, 34 predicted proteins | sample 5384141 | NCBI WGS metagenome assembly VOFB01 (sample SAMN12384721, study PRJNA508395) | human gut metagenome | isolation source: healthy gut A | host: Homo sapiens | reverse complement strand
TAGTCCACATCCTATGTCTAGAGAGTCTTTTGTTTTGTCCATCTGTTTATTAAATAGTATGATTCTATGCTTGGTTCTTTCCACTTTTGTCCTTCTTCATTTAGTTTTGCTCCATTCCATGGTTTTGATTCTATCATTTTTCCTCCTTGGCTTTTATTTTTCCTTTGCTTTTTCTGATCTACTCTTTTTATGCTTCTTTGTTTTTGGCTCACTGCTCACTGAATTACAATTTTACTACATTTCTTTTTGTTTTACAATATATATATTTTGTTTGTTTTTGTATTTTCTGGTGTTTTTAACCAGATTTTATTTATAAACAGCAAAATTCCGTCTTCTCTTTTAATAATTCATCTGCTTTGGTGTTTTCTGCATATATGTGCTTAAATGCTAAAACTTCTTCTTGCCAAAATGTACCATTAATAATTCACATATAATTTTCTCTTATTTCAAATGTATTGGTTTCTTTGCCTATCTTTTTAGCAAGTTTTTGAATTATTTCTGTGATTTATTTTTTATTTTTCTTTTTTATACTTTAAAATTTGGACAGTCTGGATTGTAATCCCTATTTTATTTGTTCCTATACATACTGGATAACTATACAGGTTTGATTGCAGTAGTGTATTCATGCACTAATGTCCATTATAGTCTGGTTTTTCCACATATATAGCTTACTCCACAGAGGTCTTTTTTGAATACTGGGATATTCTTTTTGTTTGTTTAAAAATTTCTTTTTATTTTATTGTATGTTTCTGGATATAATACTTTTGTGGTTCAGTCATATTTTCTGGTATTGTTATTCCATTTTTTTCGAAAATTTGCCTTTTAAAATGTGTTCATGCGTATTCACTGATACCATACTTGCTCTACAATTTTTGTTACTATTTTGCTATATGTTCAATTGTTTCTTTTTATCACTGTTTATGCCTTCTATAACTGGTCTGTAGTAATTTATTAGTTTTACAGTTTGTAGTTTTGATAGCTTTTTAGTGTTTCTATTTGCGATTTTTTCATTTCATTTTCTTTTTAGTTTTCCCATAACCCCTGAAAATGTGTATAATATTATAAGGTTTAGAATGATTTTTTTCTATTTGTTTTATTGTTTCTTCTGTTATATATCCTTTTTGTTATTTTATTAATTGGATTTAGTTTTTTTCCCATTTCTTTTTAAATTTTTATTGTGCTGTTCAATCTTTCTTTTTGTTTAGTAGTGGGTCTGTTTGATTGTTTACTGATATTATATTTCACAAGGTGAATATAGCTTTTAATGATAATAGTTTTTTACAAAAGTTCTTTTCGTCTTCTACTTTTCTTACGTTTTCTCTGTTTCCTAAAGAACTTAAAATCACAGTATTTACAATTTATTGTGCATCCATTATATGAAGAAATTGAGATTGAAGATTTTAAATAATTAATCATACAAATTCCTTTCTTTTTAATAAATTGTTTTTTCTTTATAGTTTATTTTTTGTTATATTCTTTTAAATCGTTCTTTATTTACCATTTTTTGTAATTCCATTATTGTATTGGCATAAAATAAATTATTATTGTTATTATCCATTGTGTACTGTTTAGTGTATGTAATTCAAAGTAATGCCTGGAAATGTTGATCATGTACTATATTTTTAATGATACCCTAGTAAGAAACTTCCTATTAGACCATTGTTTTCCATTATCCCTACTTCTAATATTGATTTGTCACTTTTAACTTGTTCGAGCTGTGTATTAATTCTAACATTCCTATTCTATAATGCAAATTGTTCTTCCTGTTTCTAGGCTATAGTGTTGTTTCCTATGCTAAAACAGAATTAGTGTTAACATTGCCTATCATTATTCCTTCTATTATTTTTTGCTCCATAGTCCGTCTGAAAAAAATTTCGCTTTTCTGCTGTCTATTGGTTTTCTGTTCATTATGTCTTTTTTCTCTGGTTTCTAGTCCTAATGCTATGGCTGGTAAAAAGTCTGTTACTAACTTTATCCATAATAGTTGGATTACATTAATGGTGATTTCATTCCTAATACTAATCCATAAATATTGTGACTATTTCTCTATTTTGTTGCTATTAGAAAATGTATTGTTTTTTTTATGTTGTCATATATATTTCTTCCTTGTTTACTGCTTTTACTATTGTTACAAAATTGTCGTCTGTTAATATCATATCTCTTTGCATTTTTGGCTACATCTGTACCATTTTTTTTCCCATTGCTATTCCTATGTCTGCATTTTTTAGTGCTGGGCTGTCATTTACTCCATCTCCTGTCATTGCTACTACTGCTCCTGTTTTTTGCCATGCTTTTTACTATTCTTACTTTTATGTTCTGGTGTGACTCTTGCAAATACTGAATATTTTTTATTTTTTCTACCAACTTTTCTTGGCCAGTTATTTGTCTAGTTCTTTGTCCTGTTATTGCTTTATCTTTTTCCCTAATATATTTGAGTTCTTTGCAATTTTTTTGCTTTGCAATATGATCTCCTTATCATTACAGTTTTTTATCCTGCCCTTTGCATGTTTTACTGCTTCTTTTACTCCTTCTCTTGGTGGGTCTATCATGCCAATTAATCCGCACAAAATTTAGGTTTGTCTTCCATGAATTTAATTCTTATTTTTTTGGCATTGCTGGTATTTCTTTTATCCCATCTGCTATTAATCTTAATGCTTTTTTTGCCATATTTTCATTTTTTTTCAAATTCTATTTTTTTCCCTATTGTAACATTACATTTATTTAATAATACATCTGGTGCGCCTTTTTAGCCAATAACTATATATCTTGTACCTTTTTATGTACTGTTATTATCATTTTCTAGTTGAGTGTCAAATGGTATTCTGCCCACTCTTTGGCATTTCTCTATATAATTCAACTTTATTATGTTGTATTTTAATGCATTTTTTGTACTAAAGCTATTTCTGTAGGTTCTCCATTAATTTCTGTTTTTTCCACATTTTCATATATATTGCTATCTGTACACACATTGCTCCCAGTCTTGTTGCTAACATTTTTGTCTTTTTACATTTATTTCTACAACTGTCCATTTTATTTTAAGTTAATGTTTCTGTTTTATCCCCAGACACCTTCACTTTCTGCACACATCTAATGTTTTCAACTGCTGGCAATTTTCTTATTATGCTTATTTTTGTCATTTTTGTTACACCTATTGATAACATAATTGTAACAATTGCAGGCAAACCTTCTGGAATTCTTGCAACTGCTAGTCCTACAGATGTCATAAACATTTCTATTGGGTCTATTTTCTTATCATTTCCCTATTGCAAATATTAGCACACATATTAAGTTAAACATACTATTCCAAATATTTTTTCCTACTTGTGATAGCTTTTTTGTTTGGTGTTTCAGGTGTTTCGTCTTCCATAATCATATTAGCTATTTTTTCCAACTTTTAGTATTCATACCTGTTTCTGTTACTACTGCTTTTCCATGACCATTTACAACTATATACGCCATAAATGCCATGATTTAGGCATATCTCCTAGTGGAATATCTGGTTTTGCTATCATATTTGCATCTTTTAGCACTGGCTCTGTTTCACCTGTTAAGCTTGATTCTTCTATTTTCAGATTATGGCTTTCTATTAATCTACAATCTGCTGGTACATAAATTCCAGCTTCTAACTCTATGATGTCTCCTGGTACCAAATCTTCTGCATTTATTTCTTGTATATTTCCGTTTCTTATAACTTTTGCTTTTGGTGGTGTCATTTCTTTTAATGCTTCTATTGATTTTTCTGCTTTGTTTTTTGCAATTACTCCCATTAGAGCATTAAATACTACAATTCTATTATTATAATTGAATCCACATAGTCATTTTCTCCTTGAAAATACGATATTAGTGCAGATAAGATAATGCTATTATTAGTATTATTATCATAAAATCATTGAATGTTTTATAAATTTTACTAATAATGTTTCTTTTTTTTTTCTTCTAATTTATTTGTTCCATATTTTTGCTTTCTAATTTGTATTTCTTCGTAAGTCCAATTTTTGAGTCTGTTTTCAGCTTTTATAAAACCTCTTTCTTTTCTTAATTTCCCACATAATTTCCTCCTTTGTCTTGTTATTTATTAAATTTTATGTGGCTTGTCTTTTATTTATTACTAATTTGTTTGTATTTTTGATTTTAACTTTTTGTAGTTTTTTGTCATATTATCTAATAGGAGGTTTTACTTATGTTAATTAATTCTATTTTACTAGCTTTATCAAGTAGTTTGGACTCTTTGGGTATTGGCATTACATATGGTATTAAAAATATGAAAAATTTCTAAAATTAGTAGGTTAATTTTGTTTACTATTTCGTGTTTTGTTTCTTTTTTCTTCTATATTGTTAGGAGATTTTATAAATAATTTTATTTCTAATTCTTTTGACAAATTTAATTGGTTGTAGTGTTTTAGTTTTTATTGGTGTTAGTATGATTTTTAAATCTATTTCTAACTCTAATAATGTAAAAAAATAATTATTATGATTTTAACAATTCTAATTTGATTGACCCTAAAGAGGCTATTGCTCTTGGTTTTGCTTTATCTTTGGATAGTTTAGGAATTGGTATTATTAGTTATAGTCTAACAGATTCTACTTCTTTTCTTTTTCCAATCTTCATTGGGATTTTTCAGGTTGCTTTTTTGAATTTGGGTATTTTTATTTCTAAAAAATAAAAAATATAAGTAATATACCTGATTTTGTTTGTTCTCTTATTTCAGGTATGTTACTTATATTATTTGGCATTTTAGGTTATTTTAATATGCAATTATTCTTCTTTACATTTTTATTATTTTACTGTAAAACCATCTGTTGCATTTCCACTTAAGAGCTCAGAGCTTAGAGTAACTACGGGAACAACTCGCGAGAACCGTAGTTAGCGTTGCCGTTAAGAAATTTTTTATACCGTAAAGCGTCCACGCCACCAGAATACACAATGCGCACACGGAAGTTGCAGTAACCGAGAGTATTGACGCGGCGCGAAGCCAACCAGTAATATGTGGATGTTCCTTTTGGTATTAATAAATTATAATAGTTTTTCCATTATTAGCTGTTTTAAATGCTGTTTGCATAAAACTATTATCTTTATACCAATATGTTTGATATGATTGAATACTTATACTTGCTTCTAATTTTCCATCTGTTGCACTTTCATCTGTTCTTCTTATTAGGCTTGTTTGTTCACTCATCCCTAGCCCATTATTATTAGTTGTTCCATTTATTACACTTAGGTTTTCTTTTGCATATATTGTTGGATATTTTTATAAGTTTTATATGGAGTTGAGGTCTGAGTGTTATATGTTGCATTTCCATTATTATATTTATATGCTCCATTTGTTCCGTTCTTTGCATCATCTGTCATATAATTTTCTATATCTTCTATGTTTATACTTCTTGCTTCTATTCCTTTACTTGCATTTCCATATAAATTACTACATGCATCATTTAATAATTTTACTGCATTATTATATCCTTGTGCTTGTCCCAAATACACAGTTCCACTTGTTGGTGCTTCTGGTACTAATGTTACTTTTCCACTTTTTATATCTAGTACTTTCCATTTACTTATTTTATAGTTATTATTACTACTATCTAGTGTTACATCATCTGTTCCTACTGTCTTATTTGTTGAACAATATTCTGCTTCCCATTTATATGTTCCACTTGGTGTATATGTTACTTCTGTTCCTACTTCTAATCCTTTTTGGTGCTGGTACTATTTCTCCTACACTTCCATTTGCATTTACTGTGAAACTTTTTCCATCTACAGTTGCTGTTACTGGAAATGTTTCTCCTTCTATTGTTCCTTTATAATTTGCCATGTCTGTTCTTAATTTTTCTACTGTTAATGTCCCATCATCTGACATTGCTCCCATTACCGCTAACCTTACTTTTTTCTTCTGCGTTTTTATATTCTGTTTTATCTTTAGCATTTTGAGCTTGTGTTAATATTCCATTTTGTCCTGTTAACATTGCGATTGATACTCCTGCTAGTATTAATAATACTATTATTGTAATTACTAATGCTATTAGTGTTATTCCATGTACATTTTTCTTCATTTAAATTCCTCCATTTTCTTTAGTTTTTCCAGTATTTATAATTTTATTCTGTATTACTTCTTATGTTTTCTCATACAAAATTATGTACAATAAAAGTATATCCTAAACCTTCATCATTGTCAATGATGATTTATCATTTTCGGTCTATTGTTTTTATCAATTAAAATTAGAAAATAATTTATGTTATAGGTTAATATAAAACTAAACTATAATGAAAGGAAGTATACTTATGGAAAATATACAATCAACTGATTTATTCAAAGTAATTGGTAAAAAAATATTAAATATTATAGAAGTTTATATAATCTTGAAAAAGGTAAAATGACTCAGGAGAAACTTGCAGAATTAGCTGATGTTTCAACAGCTTTAATTGCTAATGTTGAGAGTGATAAAATTAATCAAGGAATTAGTGTTTTTACTTTATGGAAAATTAGTAAAGCTTTAGAAATTCCTGTTGAAAATTTATTTAATGGTATAGATAAAGATAATCATTCTTTACGAGCTTAAATAAAAAAAGAAGGTAAGGAGAACTTAAATAAGGACAAAATAGTTCTTATTTAGTTCTTCCTTATTTTATTGGTGTTTTGACAGTTGGATATGATATAAATTTTAATTCATTTTGTAGCGAAGATAGTTAAAGGAGGTTTTAAGTTATGAAAGAAATAACTTATCATAAAGAAGGAGATTATTATATTCCTGACTTATATTTAGCAGAAGATGAATACGAAAAAATTATCATATTGGAAAGTATGGTCGTTTAAGACTAGAATATTTGAAAAAAATATAAAAAGGCAGATTATACTATAATGCTTTTAGAGGGTACTTAAGAAAACATATTATAGATACTGATAAACAAGCTAAAGAAAAATTCGAAATTTTAATGAAACAAATGCTAGATAAAAATCCTATTGATGAAAATTTGAAAGATACTGACCCTTTAAAATGGGTTGGACTTATGAATAATTATAAGTATTCTGCTGAAGAAATTATGTATTCTGAATTGATTAACTGTTATGTTAGTAAAAAGGGTGAGTAAAACTTTTTTACTCACCCTAAAATCTATATTTTATATAATATTTATCTTTCAGTACTTGATAAATCCCTATCATTTATTCCAGTTTTTGATTTATATTTCTAACACTACCATCTTTTTTATTTTCGTTGCAATGAACTTTAATGCTTCATCTTTAGTTTTAGAATGTCTAGCCTTCATACCAATTCCCTGACTTTGTGTATCACATAAAATTGTATAGTGTTCTAATAAACTTGTTACATCTTTTACTTGCTCAATGCTTCTAACTTGACTATGGTCTAATATATCAATTTCTGAATCTGAAATCCATTCTTCTGAAAATTCAAAAATAGGCTCATGACTTCTTGGATCAATAGTTAAGTTACATACTGATTAAATCTATCAGGATTTATATGATAAATATAATTTGGCTGTCTTAACATAGCATGTTTTTTACTTTCTGAATCTTGAGTTACTTCAATATTATCATTTCCATAAATATATGTTGATTTTCCTAATATAATCATTCCTGAACTATTGCGAGCAATATAAGGATTATTTCCATCAATTGAGAAGAAGAGGCAAATACACCATTAACTCTTTTCCGTTTCGTAATTATTAGCTCTATCAATAGACTTTCTTAATATTCCACCCTCTAACTTTTTCAGGAGCAATACTGGTTATATGTGTAATATCAATATTGTTATCAACAAAAATTCTTTTTATTGATTGCCCGTATTCTGTCATTAATTCAAATATTTTAGATGCTTCCGGGTCTAATTCAATATCATCATTATTTTTCCATGATTTTGATGCCTTCTCTGCAAAAACTAAAGCATTATCTATTGCTTTTTTATCAAAGCCTTGCAATTTTTGTGAATAATCTATATTAATTAATCTTATTTTGTCCCTATATGTATAATGTTTAGTTTTTTTTCTTGCCATTCGTTTATTAATGAATTAATTTCAGGATGCTCAATAATTACTCTACTATATTGCTCACTTTGTAATACATCATTTACAATTTGTTGTGGTGTTTTTGTTGAACTATTTATATATAAAGAAGTTAAAAAGGAATTAACTTTATCTTCAAGTGAAGGCACTCTATGTTTTGACTAATTTTTCCATCTTTGTCAAATACGAGATTATCTTCCAATTCTCTTATTTTAGATATTTTTTCCATTGATTTTGATCTAATGTAGGTTCAATAATTGAAGCATCTAATTTATCTTTTTTCTTGTTCCTCTGCTTTTAGACAGATAAGTATATTCTTTTGATTGAGTTTTTAATTTAATACCTTTATAATCAACTGGCGTATTATTATATATCATATCAAATAATTCTTTAGATATTATTTTTTCTGTACCAACAAATCTTCCAGTCCTTTCATCAAAAGCATAACTATATGTTGTCACTTCATCATTATTTATTTTATAAACAAATAATCCAACACCTAATAAATTGCTATTCTTTATACTGTATTTATATCATGACATCCAACTTTAAAATTCCATTTATGTCTATAATATTATTAGTTTTTATTCCTCTTTTATCTTCTATACTATATCCGATTTCTTGTAATTTTTTTATTATCTTAGGCAAATCTTCTTCTTTACACATAATGTCTATGTCACTATTTTGTCTATACAAATCTTGATTAGTTTGAATTGCAGAAGAAATGCCACCTACAAGGTATGCATCTATATCATCTAATTCTCCAAATATTTTTGACAATGTATCATAAGTTTTATGATATTCATCATAATTTTGTTTAGAAACATTGGCAATCATAGGAAAATTATTTCTTCTAAATATTCGATTAAATATTCTTATTATATTATCTTTCATTTTTGGCATTAGAAATTCTCCATAACTACTATTATCACTTAAAATTTTATCATAAAATTAAATTATAACAATTATTTTAGCGAATTATTTCTTCTTTTTAGATTTTTATTATCAATTAGTTTTTTATCGTCTATATATTTATAATTTAAAGCATTTTCTTTTGATATTGCAGATTTTTTGTTTGCTTTTCATATGACTTCCTAGCATCATTTGCAACTTGTCCACCTCGTTTAGCAACAGTCATATTTTCATTAAATCCCTGTGGATGTTCTGTTTGCTATATCACGAGTAGCAATCTCTCTAAATCAGTAAGAAGAACTTCAATATCAGTCATATTATCTCTTAAGCTTTCTTTTCTTAAACCTTTTAATTTCTTATATTCAGAGGCTTTCATTCCAGACCATCCTTTATATATTTCATTAGTAAGCATAGCATATTCAATTGGTTTTTCAACACCACCATCTTTCCATATATCTGTTAGTTTTAAATCTATCAACAATACCTGTTACTCTTTTTTTTTTTATCCATTCATCACTATAACCCTTATTACGATAATAGTTTACAGCACGATTAATTGCTATCTCTGGATCAAATACTTCATTTATACGTTCATTACCTAAACTTTGCTAGCCACATTTTAAAAGGTTCGGCTTTAGGAGATGGTATTGATTCAATAAGTCTTAAAATATTTTGTGTATTTAGCATATCAGTATTTCTCATTTTTCCATCTTTTGCTTTTAATTTGAAAGTGTCACAATTTGTGACGGTTTCATTTCCTTCTTTGAAGCATCCTTGATTTGAGTGTTCTCCAGTAATGTGCTGGATCATTACTATTTGTTAATGCACTTACAACATCAACTACACTAAAAAATATTCTTCTTTTTTCACTATTCCAAATACTTCTTATTTCTTTTTCTTTTCAAACAAGTTTGTAATTATATCTAATTTATTATTATCCATATATTGAAATACCTTCCTTGTAGAATTTTTGAACTATTGACAATATATTATCATAAATTCAAAAATTTTACAATTTTATTTTTAACATTTCCTTGATTTTTTAGAGGGTTTCGTGATATAGTATAGATGTCATTAGATATGACACTGAAAAATTGAATATTGATATTCCTCTTTACTCATTTGAGGAGCCATTAGAGTTAAAAGTGCCCGTTTTGTATGTTTTGTTGTAAGGGCGATGAATTTAATGAATAATAAGTGCTACAAAATATCATGCTTGATTTACAGGAAAACACATTTAAAAGTGAATAGCCTTAAAATCTGCTAAATTTTAAGGCAAAATTAAAATTGCCAAAAGTATTAATGCTTTAGGTTTATTAAAAGATGCTAAAATATGATTTTTAGTATTTACTATTCACTTATTACTTGTGTCTGTAAATAAATCAAACACCTTTAATCATTTACTGATTAAAGTGATAACGGAAAATTATTATGTATGTATGCTTAAATAATTTTTCAGTTTGTAGAAAACGAAACTTATTAGTTATTAGATAGCTTATGGTAATAAATATATAAGGTTTCGTTTTTGATACAAAAAAAAAGTTTTTGTATGTGATAAAAATATTTGTATTGAAATATTTTTATCACACCACAGATATAAGCAATTTATTGGTTATATCTCTCTCAAGAATAATAAACGAAGATTTATTATTCTTTTATCAAATATCAAATGTAATTTGGTATTTGATATGCCCTCCGCTAAGGAGCCCACTGACATCTTTGCAGACGATAGTTTGAAAGTGTCATAGTGGGTTACACACTTTGAAAAAAGTAATGAAAGAAAAAATACCAATTATTCCAATATAAATGTTGATTAAGAACAAACTAAAAATAATGTTTATTACAAAACTTGCAACACAACTTACAACGAAAGATTAAAAGAATTAGTTGATGAAAATAAAATTTCATTAAGAGGACTTAAAGATAATGCTAAAGTATTTGATGAACTTGTACTAGAAATCAATTCAGATTATTTTGAAAAGCACGGAGGATACAATTTTGCAAAAGGTTTTATGAAGAAGCCTTCCACTTTGCAAAAAAAGAATATGGTAAAGATAATATTATATCTGCTGTTATGCACGCAGATGAACAAAATATTGCATTAACAGCAGAATATGGTAAGCCTATATATCACTATCATTTACACGTTATAGCTATTCCTGTTGTGAAAAGGAAATAAAATATTCCAAAAAGAACTAAAGATAAATCACTTGTTGGAAAAGTTAAAAAAACAATTATGCAAGTTAGCCATAGTAAGAAATGGTTTAATGAAATGCATGCTAAAAATACAAGTCAAAAAGTTAGAGCAGTTCTTAAAAATAAAGGAGAAGCTGATTTCACTTTACTAATAATGTACCTTATGGGTATAAAAAGATGAAAATGATAAAACAAATGGCTAGTAGATGAAGAATCAGCAGAAGTTGTAAAAAAATATTTAATCTATTTATTAAAGGACATGGAACTTATGGAAAATTGCTAAAATTTTAAGAGAAAGAAAAAATTTTGAAACCCTCAGAATATAATGACACCTACTGAATATTACAAACTCAAATATAAATCGCCTACTCAAAAAATATCAATATAAATGGTTTTGGAACTATTGATAGCTGAAATTTTAGATAGACAAGAATATATTGGAGATACAGTAAATTTTAGATGTCAACACAAAGGTCTTTCAAAGACCATACTAAAATTGACTTGCCAAAAGAAAATGGAAAATATTTAAGAACCATCACGAGCCAATAATTGATGAAGAAACTTGGAATACAGTGCAAAGAATTAGAAATAATAAGCGAAGACCTACTAAAACAGGAAAACAAAGTATATTCTCTGGTCATCTATTTTGTAAAGATTGTGGAGCAAAGCTTTATTATTGTACTGCTAATAACTTTACAGCGGATAAAGACTTTTATAGATGTTCCAATTATAAAAACAATTCCACAAATGCTTGTACTAGTCATAATATCAGAGATATTGTCTTAAGAGAGATTGTATTAGAACAAGTACAGCAAGTTATTTCATATATTCACAATTTTGAATGGCTATTTATTAAAGAAAACAAAATGCAAGTATTGAAGAACAAAAAGAAATTGCAATAACTTCATTTGTAGATAAAGTTAAGAAATATACGGAGATAAAAGAACTTACACCAGAAATAATAAATGAATTAATTGATAAAATATTAGTCCATCAACAAACAAAAATTGATGGAAAGAAATATCAACAAATAGATATATATTATTCAGGGGTTGGAATTATATCTGTTTCAACAAATGAATATGATTTTGAAAGAGAATTTCAAAATATGCTAAAAAATAAAATAAAAACAGCATAGTACAAACTATGCAGATTAAATACCTTAGGAGCATTTTATAGGAATTGTCCTTATTAAAATGCTCCTAATTCCTTCTTTTTTTTATTAGCTATTTTTCAATTTCATTGATAATAGTTTTGATATTCCGTTTTCTTCCATTGTAACTCCATATACTGTATCAGCCGCTTCCATTGTTCCTTTTCTATGTGTAATTACTAAGAATTGTGTATTTTGCGAGAATTTCTTTAGATAATCTGCAAATCTGTATACATTTACATCATCAAGTGCTTCAATTTCGTCTAATACGCAGAATGGTGCTGGATTAATTTTTAAAATTGCAAATAGCAATGCAATTGCTGTGAATGCTTTTTCTCCTCCAGATAATAACATCATATTTTGTAATTTTTTTCCTGGTGGTTGTACATTAATATCAATTCCACATTCTAGTATATTGTTTTCGTCTTCTAATTTTAATGATGCATTTCCTCCACCAAATAATTCTTTAAACACTTCTGCAAAATTTTTTTTATTTATTAACGCAAATTGTGTTTTAAATTGTTCTTTCATGGTTTGAGTCATATCTGTTATTATTTTTCTAAGTTTTGCCATAGTATCTTCTAAGTCAACTCTTTGTTCACACATAAAGTCATATCTTTCTTTTAAGTTTTTTATATTCTTCGATTGAATCTACATTAACACTTCCAAGTTCTCGTAATTCTTTTCTTAATTCATTTACCTTTTTCTGTGTTAATTGTACATTATCTGGCTTTTTGTATTCTGGCACATTGTTTGGGGTTAGCTCATATTCTTCCCACATTTTGTTTATAATAGAATTTATGTCTTCTTCTGTTTTAGTTTTTCGTACATCTATTTTTACAATCTGTGCTTTTAGGTCTTCTATTATTTTAAATTTTCGTTTATTTCGTCTTCTTGTTTTGCCAATTTTTCATTTTTAGCAATTCTTTCTTGTTTTAATTCTTCTATTTTTGAGCCACTATTTTTACATCTTCTTTTATTGATTCTATTTTTTTGTTTTATTTCTTCTATTGATTTTTCTAAATTAAAGTTGTCTTGTTTTATTTCTTCTATTTGACTTTGCTTATTTTTTTTATACTTTGCTTAGAATTTTCAATATCTTGTAATATTCTTTCTTGTAGCTCTTGTAATGAGGTTTCACTCTCGTCAAATGAAGATACAGATATTTTTAAATTTGTTATATCAAAATTCAAGTCATCTACATATTTTTGATTATCTTTATTTATATTTGCAAATTCTTGAATTATTGATGTTAATTTTTCTGTTTCTTCTGTTAATGTTTCTATTTCTTTTGTGTTTCTTCTTTTATTTTAATAGAAGTTTCTTTTTCTTGTTTGATCGTTTCTTGTTCTTCTTTTAGCTTATTTATACGTTTTCAACTTTTTCTATATTTTCGTCTATTGATAACACTTTTGTTTTTCTGTTGCATATGTAATGTCTATTTCTTGTAGCTCTTTTTCTAATAGTGTTACTTCTTCAAAAATATTTTCTATTGAATTTTGATATTCTTCTTTTTTCATTTTCTTGTTTTTCTATTTTGTTTTTTAGGTTTTGAATATCTTTTGAAGTTTTTCTATTTCTCTTCCTCTGCCTAAGATATTTACAGTTTTCTTTTGCTACAGAACCTCCTGTTATTGCCCCAGATGGGTTTATTACATCTCCTTCTATTGTAATAATTCTAAATGTATATCCATTTTGTTTAGCTACTTTTATTGCATTTTCCATATTATCAACAATAACTGTTCTTCCCAATAAACTTGTTATAATTTGTTCATATTTTTTATTGTATTTTATTAGGTCTGATGCAATTCCAATAACACCTTGGTTATTTCCTTTTATCTTATCTAATTTTTACCATGAACTGAAGATATTGGTAAAAAATGATGCTCTACCTAAATTATTTTTTCTTAAGTGTTCAACTAATCTTTTTGCATCTTCTTCTGTATCTGTTACTATATTTTGTAAGCTCATACCTAAACACATTTCTATTGCTGTTTGGTATTGCTCTGGTACTTCAATTATATTTGCAAGTACACCATTCATTCCCTTACCTAATTCTTTTACTTTTTCACAATCTAATAAAAGATTTTTTACACTTTTAACATATCCTTCTTTTTCTTTTTCTGTTTCAATTAAAATTTTAAACGTGATTCTTTTATTCTCATTTCACTTTGATATGCTTGTATATTACTATCATATAATTTTATTTTTTTTTATCTGCTTCTTCTTTTTAGAATTTATTTCTTCTAAATTTTTACTATTTTATTTCTTTTGCTTTCTATTTCATAAAATTCTTTTGATATTTCTTCTTTATTAAATCGTATATTATCTAGTTCCGAGATATTTGTCATTATTTCATTTTGTATTTGTTTTTCTCTTTTTCGTAGTTATCATAGTTAACATTTTGTGTGTTTATTTGTGATTGTAATTCATATTTTTGTCTGTGTTTTCTTCCACTTTTTGTTTGTGTTCTTCAATTTCTAGTTCTTTGCTAGATAATTTTTCTGTTATTTTTGTAGTTCTTCTTCTTTTTCTTTTTAGCTCTTTTCGTATTTTTCTTTATTTTGTTTTAAACTATCTTTTTTCTGTTGTTTTTGTTCAATTTCTTCTTGTAGTTCTTTAGTTTTTTGTTGTTTCTTCTATTTTTTTGTGTATCTTTGTGTGTTTTCATTATTATTTGTTATTCTTGTTTTTGCTACATTAATATCTGAATTTAACATTTCTATTTCTTTTGACTTTCAAACCCTAAGTTTGACATTTCTTCTATTTGTGTTGTTATGTTATTTATATTGTTCTTTAATTCTTCTTTTAGTGCTTTTATTCTGTCTAAATTTTTTTGCTCTTCTTCACATTGGTTATTGTATATTTCTTCATCTTTACTATTTCTTCTAAACTTTGTTTTGTATTTTTCTATATTGTATATAACAAACCAATTTCAATATTTTTAATTCTTCTTAAATTCAAATATTTTTTAGCTTTTTCTGAACTTATTTTTAATGGTTCTATATTTGTTTCTATTTGATAATATGTCATTTATTCTAAGTAAGTTTAGTTTTGTTCTTTCTAATTTTTTCTCTGACTCTTGCTTTCTTGTCCTATATTTAACAATACCTGCAGCCTCTTCAAATATATTTCTTCTATCTTCTGATTTATTGCTTAAAATTTCATCTATTTTACCTTGTCCTATTATTGAATATCCGTCTTTTTCCAATTCCTGTATCCATAAATAGTTCTAATACATCTTTTAATCTACAAGGTACTTTATTTATGTAATATCCAGTTTCACCTGTTCTATATATTTTTCTTGTTACTGTTACTTCTGTATATTCTATTGGTAATGCTCCATCAGTATTATCAAATACTAATGACCCTTCTGCAAAACCTAATGATTTTCTATTTTGTGTACCTGCAAATATAATATCAAGTGATTTGTTACCTCTAAGAGATTTCATGCTTTGTTCTCCAAGTATCCACCTGATACTATCTGAAATATTACTTTTTCCTGAACCGTTTGGCCCTATAACACTTGTTATTCCTGGTCTAAATTCCAGTACTGTTTTATCTGCAAAGGATTTGAACCCTTGTAATTCTAGTCTTTTTAAATACATTTTCTCACCTGCAAGTAGTTTATACTATTTTTTCGACTTTTTGTAAAGAATTTTAGCTATACGAATTTTACTCCTGAAACAATTTTGCTATGTTATATATTAGTTTTAGCTTTGTCCTTAGAACATTTAGAAAATAGCTCTTTAAATTCTTTATCTAAATATATATCTTCTTCTTTTGTTACTCCTGTAATAAATTCTTCTATTGAACTTGTAATATATTTGATATTTGTGCTAATCTTTTAGTGTTATTTGTGCAGTTCCCCTTTCTACCCTACTAAGATATGCTACTGATACATCCATTGTTTCTGCTAGTTTTTCTTATGATATCCCTTTTTCATTTCTTTTGTTTTTATCCTTTCACCCATTAGCTGGTAGTCAATTCTACTTTAACAAACATAATTTGCACCTCCGTTTTAGTAAATTTATCATCATCATATTTTTATCGTCAAAGTCCATTTTTTCTTTTGACGTAAAGTTTTATCTATAAATGCTCTCTTTAACTCATTATTTTACAGTTTTTCTAACTTTTACACTTTTTACATTTTTCTAACTCTAATTGTTAGTTTGCTTTTTGTTGATATTATTTGTTTTACATCGTATTTTGTTGGTATAAATCAAACAAAAAGTAAGAATTTTATGTTTTTGCAAATTCTTACTTTTATATTAGTTTTCAAATTTATATTTTATCAATTTTCGGCTTTTTCACTATATTTATTATTAACTATTTTCTCATATGGTGCTTTTTCTTTTAGTTCTCCAGCTTGTGTCATAACTTCTTGTAATCTTTCGAATCCTTCTTGTTTTAATACTGGTATTTCATTCCATGCATCTATGTTTTTATAACTTTGTATTGCTGATGTTAAGATTTCAATATCTGTACTTGGGAAAAAAGCTTTTGTATTGCTTTGCTATTTCCTTACTACTATGTTCTTTACCCATTGTTCTCCTTTGTATATTGCATTTGTAAATCCTTGTATTGTTCCTTCGTTTTTCTATATAACTTTTTTTTTAGCAAAATATGCTGTATATGGAATTTCTCCTGATGCTTCGCCAACTGATGCTACTATATATCCTTTTCCTTGTAATTGTGTTTGTGATGCTGTTGGTTCAAATAATGTTACATAGTCTGCATTTCCACTTGCAAAGGCTCCTGCCATTAAGTCAAATTTTATACTATCATCTATCGTTACATCTTTTCCTGGTTCTATTCCATTTTCTTTTAGTACATATTCTAATGTCATATATGGTACTCCGCCTTTTTCTTCCTGGAATTATAGTTTTTCCTTTTACTTCTTTCCATTCAAAATTTGACTTTCTTTTCTTGATACTAAAATGATCCATCTTTTTTAGTCATTTGCGCAAATACTTGGCAATAATCTTCTTTTCCTTCATTGTAAACATATATTGATGCCTCTGGACCTGCAAATCCAATATCACATTGATTACTTAATACTGATGTCATTACTGCATCTGCCCCTTGACCTGTTGTTAATTCAATTTCCATACCTTCTTCTTTTTAAAATAGCCATTATTTATTGCTACATATTGTGGTGCATAAAATACTGATCGTGTTACTTCATTTACTTTTATTGTTTTAGCTTCTGTATTGTCTTTTTGTTTTTATTATATAAATTTGTACTCCTAACAACACTACTAGCACAATAATAATAATGCTTATAAATATTTTTTTTATTCATTTTACACCTCCTATTTTCTTTTGTATATTTTTATGTTTATTTTATTTTTTGGTGAATAAATAAAAATGAGTACGATTAAATTAAATCATACCCATTCTTTTTATAATTCTTCTGCTCTACAGCCCATATTATTTTATAGCAGTAAATCCGATCACTCCTGATTTCACCCCATATTTACTTTGGATTTTTGAATTTTTCATTATCCTTTATAGGAAATTCATCATCGTTTCTTTTGACTTCTACTTTCCTGTTTTATCCACTGCTAATTTATCATAAAAAGTATCTCTTAGACTGTTTAATATTTTTGAGAAATAAAATAATTTTCAAATTTCTTTTCATAACCATGTTTTTCATATTCTCTTTCTAAATCGGTTCTTTTAGGTAGCAATCTTTTTTTCAATAACATATACATTAAATAAAATATATCTTCATAATATTGAAGGTTTTTCTTCTATTTTATAAAATGCTTCTCTGTTTCTTATTAAAAAATGTCTTGCCTTTTTTCTGAATTTTATTTCTTCATTTTTTTTTCATTGTACTCACATATCCATAATTTTGCTACAATTTTTATATTGTTTTTGATATCTTCATACTTTGAGCAAGTTTTATGCTTTCTGTGGTTAATTTTTCTAATTGTTCTATTTCCCACCGGCTTATATCTTCTTCCTCCTTTTGTTTTATGATATTATTTGTTGTTTGTTCATCCATAATGTTTTCCTCCATATCATTTATTCTACAATTAATACTTAATTATTATATCATGATTTATGTAAATCTTCAATATTTACTAAACC
>VOFB01003603.1_pt1 | contig 18379 bp, 29 predicted proteins | sample 5384141 | NCBI WGS metagenome assembly VOFB01 (sample SAMN12384721, study PRJNA508395) | human gut metagenome | isolation source: healthy gut A | host: Homo sapiens | reverse complement strand
TCTAATTTGCCTGATTCCAGACCGTTTGAAAGTTCAGCAGCGCTGGAAAACTGCGTCAGTGTGGCATTCAATCCTTCGTCTTTAAAGTAGCCTTCTTCTTGTGCTACAAATGCAAGCAGATGTGCCGTCGAATTAAGATATCCAATAGAAACATCGCTGTTCTCCGACTTCTTTTTCTCCGCAGCCTGTAATTGTACTGAGCAAGCTGAGTGCAACTGCTCCTGCAATAATTGATTTTTTCATATGATTCACCATTTCCTTTCCTTATGATAATTCTATTATACACCCACTTTGCATAGTTGTCCAATATGTATTATCTATAAAAGTGATAGAGTGAATCTATAAGCGGAAAAAATGGGCGAGCATATTGCTCACCCGATTCTTAGATCTTCAGATATTCTTTCAGTTTTCTGATATATACATTTCCGACTTCGCTTAAAGTGCGTTTTTTCTCGTAATATAGCCGATTTCCATAATGCTGTCATCATCGATTGGTACGGCGGCATAGTCATCACCGTTAAGACTGCCGCAGATAATTCCGGAACAGAACGTGTAGCCGTTCAGACCTTTCATCAGGTTTAGCATGGTGGAACGATCTGATGCTTTTATCACTCGTGCATAATCCGATGTACTGTAGATCTCCTCTGCAAAGTAAAACGAACTTTTTATCTCCCTGCTCAAAGGTCAGGCAAGGATAGCTTTCAAGCTCCTCAAAAGTTATTTTTTACTGCTTGCAAGGGGATGTTCTTTCCAAAGGTAGACATAGACTCCGCAGTCAATGAGATGATGAAACTCCAGATGATTTGTTTGCAGAATCTTAGTGATAACCTGTCTGTTGAAGTCACTAAGATACAGCAGACCGATTTCACTTTTTTCATGGAAGCTACGTCATTTATCACTTCAGGTGTTTTCGTTTCATAGACTGCAAATTCATATTCAAAGGTGTCAAATTCCTTGACTGTGTTCACAAACGCCTTGACCGCAAATGAGTAGTGCTGTGCGGAAACGCCGAACTTTTTCTTGACCTTTCCGCCTAAATATTTCTCCTGCAAGGTTTCATACTGCTGATAGAGCTGCCTTGCATAAGTCAAAATTCTGCACCGTCAGCGGTCAGAGATACCCCTTTCCGCTGCGGTAAAAATCGTAATTCAATTTCCTTTTCAATCTCATGCACAGCGATGGTCAAGGACGGCTGTGCGATAAAAAGCTGCTCTGCCGCTTTATTCATAGAGCCTGTGTCGGAAATGGTGATAATGTAATTTAATTGCTGTAAAGTCATAATATTATCCTTGTGGCTTTATTTTTTTTCTTATGTCTGCAAGACGGTTCAGCGCTTCATTCAGAGTATCGTTCTTCTTTGCGAAATGCAGGCGGATATAGCGGTTTTCAGGCTCTTTGAAAAAGCTTGAACCCGGTACAGCTCCCACGCCTACATCTCTTGCAAGCACCTCGCAAAATTCCAGATCGCTGTCATATCCGAACTCTGAAATATCAAGCAGAATATAATATGCTCCTTGCGGAACGGTATGACGGATGTTCAAATCGTCCAGACCACCCAGGAACAAATTACGCTTCTCGGTGTATTTTTCCTGCAACCATTTGTAGTACTCATCACCGAATTTCAGTCCCGTTACGGCAGCTTCCTGCAAGGGTGCGGCAGCTCCGACTGTAAGAAAATCATGGACTTTTTCACTGTGTCAATTACGTCAGGCGATGCGATAACATAACCCAGCCGCCAGCCCGTAATAGAATAGGTTTTTGACAGCGAACTGCACTGAATGGTACGTTCCACATTCCCGGCAAAGCTGCAAAATAAGTATGTTTATTCGGCTCATATATGATATGTTCGTATACCTCGTCGGTGATAACGAAGGTATCATATTTTTCTGCAAAATCAGCGATAATCTGCAATTCCTCACGGCTGAAAACCTTTCCGCAGGGGTTGGACGGATTGCATAAAATGAGCGCTTTCGGGTGCTGTTTAAATGCCGATTCTAGTATGTCCACATCAAAATTAAATTCAGGCGGATTCAACGGAACATATATCGGCTCGGCTCCGGAAAGTATGGTGTCCGCTCCATAATTTTCGTAAAAAGGCGAAAATACAATGACTTTATCTCCCGGATTTGTCACGCTCATCATAGCCGCCATCATTGCTTCCGTACTGCCGCAGGTTACAACGATCTCGCTGTTCGGGTCTATTGCTCTGCCCGAAAAACGCGCGTATTTTTTCGGCAAGCGCTTCACGGAAATTCTGTGCGCCCCATGTGATGGAATACTGGTGAAAATCCTCCATTGTCACCAGTGCAAGACGGTCTAAAATTTCCTTCGGCGGCTCAAAATCCGGAAATCCCTGTGACAGGTTCACAGCTCCGTACCTGTTGGAAATTCTCGTCATTCTGCGGATAACAGAGTCCGTGAAATCCGCTGTTCTGTTTGATAATACGGGCATATTACTGCCTACAATCTCTGCGGATCTTCTCCCATTTTTCATCACGGGACTGAATAATTATTTGAATGTCCTCGTCTGTCAAATGTCTGAATCGACTTTGTTTTTCAGATAATCTGCGACACTTGTAAATTTCTTTGGGTCATGATTCAACGTAAATTTGCCGTTTTTCGTACTCCGCAAGATACCACAGACCGCAATCCGCAATTTCTCTTGCGGAGTCAATAGTATCGCTGACAGGGATTCCCCAACCCGTAGGGCATGGTGCGATAACATGAATATATTTCGTACCCTTGATTTTCGACGCTTTCTCTACCTTGTTCAGAAAATCAGTCATATATCCCACTGTAGCTGTTGCAGCATAGGGAATATCATGAGCCGCCACGATTTCAAACATATTCTTTTTCGGACGGATATTTCCGTGTATATTTTTACCTGTCGGCGTAGTTGTGGTCTTTGCGCCGAAAGGCGTAAGACCGCTTTTCTGGATTCCCGTATTCATGTAAGCTTCATTGTCATAGCAGATATAGATGATGTTATCGTTACGATCAATAGCTCCGGAAAGCGCCTGTATTCCGATGTCTGCCGTACCGCCGTCACCTGCGAATCCAACCGCTGTAAAGTCTTTGATACCTCTTGCACGGAAACCTGCTTCAATGCCTGTCAGCATAGACGCCGTGCCAGCGAATGTAGAAATAATGGCATTATTTGCAAAACAGAGCTGTGGAAAATTAAATCCCACTGCCGACATACAGCCTGCCGGAAGAACGGCAACTGCGTTCTTTCCAAGAACTTTAAGGGCATTTCGCACAGCAAGACTTCCTCCGCATCCTGCGCAAGCCTTGTGTCCATAGAAAAATTCGTCCCTGCACAAATTTTTTGCTGTCACGCTCATTTACTCCACCTCAATTCCGATAAAATTCACACGTTCTGCACCGTTTTCTATTGCAGAAAAATATTCTCAATATCCGACTGAGAGATATTTCGTCCGCCAAGTCCGCCTATAAAATTGTAAGATGGAACTTGCAGTTTTGCACCGTGCAGAGCAGAGTTGACATTTGTAAATACAGTTCCCTCGCTGCCGAAAGAAATATCTTTTTCCAGCACCCCTAAAGCCTTTGCATTTTTCACGGATTCAACAAGCTCAGCAATCGGGAACGGTCTTAGATAGCGAAGTCTGACAAAACCGATTTTTTACCCTCTGCTCTCAGTTTATCCGCAGTTTCTCGGCAAAGTCCGGCGATGCTTCCAAGAGTTATTAAAATAAATTCGGCATCTTCCGTTTTGTAATTTTCAATCAGACCGCTGTATTTTCTGCCGCATATTTCTGCAAATTTTTCTCAGATTCAGCTATCACGGAAACGGCATTCAGCATCTCTTGATGCTCCTTGAATTTGAAAATATAGTTGTAGTCAGGACCTGCTGAAAACGCCATATTTTTTGGATTTTCCAAGTCAAGCTTTATTATCCGTTTCAAATTCCGGAAGAAATTTATCTGCCTGTTCCTCGTCCGGAATATCCACTTCTTCATAAGTATGCGTGAGAATAAATCCGTCCAGATTCACCATAAAAGGCGTTGCTGTTTTTTTTTCGGCAATATAGTAGCTCATCAGTGCAAGATCAAGGCTCTCCTGTGCATTTTCCGCATACGCCTGATCCAACCGCTGTCAAGCTGTGAAATACTGTCGCGCTGGTCGCCATAAATATTCCAGGGAAGAGCGGTTGAACGGTTAGCATTCATCATCACAATGGAAAACGTCCTCCTGATGCGTAATAAAGACACTCTGCCATGTAGAGAAGTCCCTGAGATGAAGTCGCCGTAAACGCACGCACTCCTGCCGCGCTTGCTCCCCATAGCACATGACAGTGCGGAATGCTCAGACTCAACATGAATAAATTCTGATTCAAGACTTCCGCTTTCTACCATTTCCGAAAGCCGTTCCACAACGATAGTTTGCGGAGTAATGGGATATGCCGAGATTATGGCAGGCTTTGCAAGTCTGATACCCTCTGCAAACGCTTCGTCACCTGATAAAATTTCTTCATTTTCTCAGCCTCCATTTCTATCGCATTTGACTTGCAAATTTTCCTGCAAATACCGCATCCTTTGCAAAAATCATAATCTATCACAGCCTTATTATTTTCAATAGAGATCACACCGTCAGGGCAGTATAAAATAACACTGCATACAGCCCACACATTTTTTCCATGTCAATTATCGGTCTGATACTTCGCCAACCGGCATTTTTGCTAACAAGATGGCCTGCTTCAAAGGAAGTATCCGAGGAAACCTCCGCAAATGAGAAGCTTGTTTTTCTCTCAGATATGGTTTCATTTCAGTACCTCCTCTGTGGATTTTCTGACCGCCTGTTTATTTTTCTCACGAATTTTTTCGGGCATATATCCGTCAATTGAACGCTCGATGTCCTTCACTGAAACTGCTCCCGATACTGCTGAAAAAATACCAAGCAGAATTGTGTTGACTGTTGGCAAGCGCAGTTCCCTTGCAATGGAATCACAGTCAAAAGCGATTATATTTTCATCAGCGATTTTTCTGCTGTTGACGATGATTTTTCCAGTACTTTTAAGCAGATTTTTTTAGTGAATCGCTGTACAGCGTATCGTCAAGAATTATGATATAGTCCGCTTTTTCAGTTTCACTGCGGTCAAGAACAGGTTTGCTGCTGAGCTTTGTAAATGCCCTCACCGGAGCGCCGCGTCTTTCAGGTCCGAAGGACGGAAATGCAAGGGCATAGTTTTCGCTTTCCTTGTCGGCATATGCTGCTCCAAGGAGTTTTGCCGCTGTGAATGCACCTTGTCCGCCTCTGCCGAGCCATATAATTTCTGTCATGTAATTACTCCTCTTCTATTTTATAAATTTCATGAAATTATCGTGCGTAATCCCACAAAGCATCGTTTCATCTAATTGATATTTCAACAAGATTTTTAGCATTTCATATGGATTCCACATTGGAAAATCGCTGCCAAAGAAAAAATGTGAATATCCAAAACGTTCCAAAAATCAAAAACATTTTTTCGGAATAATACCCAAGGAACTGGATATGTCAAAATATAAGTTGTCAGATGCAGGCAGAGAAAATGCCTCATTCCATCGGGAATACCCACCCATATGTGCAGCGATTACCCTCAGCTCAGGAATATCTTCCAATACTCGTTTGAGACGGCATGGAGACGAATAGTCCAGCTTTTTATCTCCCATATGAAATAATACAGGAAGTTTTTTCTTGGCGGCATATTCATAAATGGGATACATACATTTATCGTCAATATTGAAGTGTTGAAAATCAGAATGAAACTTTATTCCGCATAAATTCATATCAATGATACTATCTATCACTTCTTCAAAGTTTTCATTTTCCGGATGCAGTGTGCCAAATCCAAGTAGATTTCGATTTGCGGCAACTTGTTCGCTGATAAAACGATTGATATTGTATGTCTGTGATGCTGTCACTGCCGGCGAACAGATTAGCTGCCGAGCAATCCGGTATTCGATGCCGTCCTGCATAAAATGTATATTGCGTATTTTCTCAAGTTCGCTTATTGTACCGCTTGTATACATGGGCAAATCATAAAACGTTCCTACGGATATACGGCACTTTTCTGCTATTTTATCAGGGAAAACATGAGTATGGGCATCAATAATTTTAATTATTTTTTTCAATACGTTTTCACCTCATTCACAACTGCATTTGGGCATTTCTGAAATCTGCTCCAACGTCAATTTTTCTGTCATATGATTTCTTTCACCTTTTTAAATACAGCCTCCACAAAATACCGAGGCGTGACCCTCAGCAGAGAGAGATGCTCATGGTCGGCCTCGCTTGGCTCTGCAAACTGCGAAGCATCTAAAACGCAGTATGCTCCTCACGACTGACCTTGCAATATGCCTCTGCCAATCCCTTGGAAACATCAACAGAATGATTTGAAAATTCGGGGTCAAACTCGTCCTCCCAAACCTGCTGACCTAAATGAATCGGCGAAATCACAAGCACCTTGCTGGTCGGTGCAAAGCGGCGAACCTGTTTCACAAGCCTTGCAACACCCTTGCCAATGACATCGGAAGAGGCGCCGTAGACCGTTTTGCAGTCATTAGTGCCAAGCATAATAATCGAAAGGTCAATAGGATCATGGGATTCCAGCAGAGTAGGCAGTATCTTGACACCGCACCTGCCGTCACGAAGAGGATCATCGAACACGGTTGTGCTGCCACACAAGCCCTCCTCCACAACATGAAATTTGTCCTGACCAAGTTTTTCGCTCAGGATGCTTGTCCAGCGAATGCCCCATGGGAAACGCTCGCTTGTTTTCGGAATCAATCCCCATGTATTGGAATCACCGAAGCATAATATCTGTTTCATACTATCACCTTTTATTTTTCACCTGAAATTCCTATGCCCTGACCGTTACTCGTGAATCCCTTGCAACAGACTCTGTCACAAAGGCATTACCAACAACAACATTTCTCCTCAAATACTGTAATCGCCGGCAATAACGATCTCCTCCTGCCAGTCCATCAAATCCGCAAGAGTGATACCCTCCAATGTATCGTGTATGGCTGTATCAAGCTTTTTCCACATTCGGTATGTCACGCACTGATTCTGATTCTTACATGGACTCGCACAGTTCTCTACACATTCTACTGGCGAAAGACTCCCCTCTGTAGCAGTCAGAATCTGAAACATGGTGTACTGTTCGGGAGGATATTTCAGAAGATAACCGCCCTGATTTCCTTTCACGCTCTGAAGCAGCGATGCCCTTTAGCAGCAGCATCACAATTTGTTCCAGATATTTGACTGAAATATTCTGACGACTGGCAATATCTTTTAATCTTACAGGTGTTCCGTCATTATGATTTGCTAAATCAAGCAGCATTTTGATTGCATTTTTTTCCTCTTGTTGAAATCTGCATCTCACACCTCCCAATCAATGCTCTATATATATTATATCATACCTATAGGAAAAAAGTCAACTAGTTTTTTTTCTATAATTTGTTATAGATTCAATCTATAACAAATTGATTTAGATAACGAGGATAGGTACAACGATACATATGGCAGTGAGCGCATGTACATGGCTTTGAAACTGAAAAGTCAAGCCGGCGAAACTGATGTAATAAATACATCTCCGGCAGTGGTTAGCGTTATTCCGCTTTTGGAACGAATGAAAATATCAAAGCCAATATCTTTTTCAAGCGCATGTATTGCCGATGACAGACTCGGCTGCGATATATACAGCTTTTTACCGCATCATTCAGGGATCGTTATCCGGCGATCGTAATCAAGCATAGTAAGCTTGTATGAATCCGGAAAAAGCAGTACGCAGATATGCAAAGAATACGGAATGAGCAGTTCCACGCTGCATAAATGGATCAAAAAATATACAAAAGTCCAGGTTTCAGAAACTGAAACCATGACCATGGCTGAAATCAAAAAAATGCAAAAGAAATTAGCCTTGCTTGAGGAGGAAAATATAATATTAAAAAAAGCAATGGCTATCTTCTCAAGGGAATCCGGGAAAGAGTAGAACTGATCACCCGGCTTTCAAAGGAGCATTCCATCAAACTTCTGTGCAAAGTTTTGAAGGTAGCCAGAAGCACATATTACAGCATTTTAAATCATAAAGCATCCAGCCGTGAAATAGAAAACAATATTCTGAAGTCAAAAATATTCAAAGTTTACTGTGATAATCGAAAAGTATACGGCTGCATAAAAATCACCCGTATATTGCGAGATGACGGTTATCAGAAATTAAGTGTAAACCGTGTTTCAAGACTTATGAAACAGCTTGGTATCAGATCTGTAACTATCAGAAAATTCAAGAATTACCGCAATAAGCAAAATGAACATTCTGAACTTAAAAATCTGGTCAATCAGAATTTTTCCGCTCAAAAACCTAATCAGATATGGCTTTCAGATATTACATATATCCATACCGTAAAGCATGGCTGGACTTATCTTGCTAGCGTTTTGGATGTCTGTACAAGAAAAATCGTCGGTTACAGTTATGGAAGAAAAATGGATCGTTCTCTTGTTATTTCTGCACTGACAAATTCATGGCAAAATCAGAACTATCCCAATAATGTTATTCTTCACAGCGACCGTGGCAGTCAATATACTTCTTCTGAGTATATTGCGGCTGCTGTGAGGATGGGCTTCAGACTTTCTTACAGTAAAAAGGGCTGTCCTTTTGATAACGCTCCCATGGAATCCTTTCATTCTGTTTTGAAAAAGGAAGAAGTCTACCTGAAACACTATTCTTCTTTCCATGAGGCTAATATTAGACTCTTTGATTATATTAATGGGTTTTATAATCGTAATCGCATTCTATTAATTTTTAAAACTTACTTGTCAACACTTTTTGAAATTTTTTCAAAAAATATTATTTTTATTATTTAATAATTATCCTCTCCGAAAAATATACTTTTCGGAGAGGATAAAATCTTATTCATTATATAATTCTTTTTTATTATATCAATATTAGCGTCATAATCTATTTCAAGGACCGATTGACCGTCAATATCTGATCCCCAATAAGTATCCTCCGCCGGTATTCTGATCTGCTCTATATCATAACCAACTAATAAAAGCGGTAATCTAAGAGAAAGTAAGTACATGCTTCCTTTACTCATATTAGTTGTCATAGAAGGAAGAGCTTCTCCGGCAAAAAGAACTTAATTTCAGCGGATTCAGAGTCGCAGCATTTTTAAAATACCGCTTAATACTTTTCTTTGCCGTTCTGTTCTTTCAAAATCAGCATTTCCGACTTTTCTAAGTCTTGAATAACACAGAGCCTGTTTACCATTCAATTTATAGGTTCCGCCGCCGTTAAGATAATCATTTTCATCCGGCTGTCCAAACATAGAAACGCCCTCTTTACTGTCCAGAAACAAAGCATTTATAGCATCTGTTAGTTACATTTTACCTTTATAACAATTTAATTTCATATTATAACAAAAACGAACATAATAATAAAAATTAAAATTTCATAAATCACTGAATTTTGTTTATTTTTACTAATAATAGTCCCTTATATTAATGTTTATTATACTATCAAAAATAAATTAGTTATTTTTTTGTCAAAGGACTTGAAATAAATTCAAATTTAGTGTACAATAATATATATAAATATTTAGGAGGTATTTTCCAATGTCAGTAAAAGTTGCTATTAATGGTTTCGGCCGTATCGGTCGTCTTGCATTCAGACAGATGTTTGGTGCTGAAGGTTACGAGGTAGTTGCTATCAACGATCTTACAAAGCCTTCAATGCTCGCTCAGCTGCTCAAGTATGATACAGCTCAGGGCGGATACTGCGGAAGAATCGGTGAAAGCCTTCACACTGTAACAGCTGATGACGAAGCTGGTACAATTACAGTTGACGGTAAGACACTTAAAATTTATGCTAAGGCTAATGCCGCTGAACTCCCATGGGGTGAAATCGGCGTTGACGTAGTTTTAGAGTGTACAGGTTTCTACTGCTCAAAGGACAAGTCACAGGCTCACATCGCTGCTGGCGCGAAAAAGGTCGTTATTTCTGCTCCGGCAGGCAATGACCTCAAGACAGTTGTATTCAGCGTTAATGAAAAACTCTGACAGCTGACGATAAGATCATTTCAGCTGCTTCATGCACAACTAACTGCCTCGCTCCTATGGCTGACACACTTAACAAGTATGCAGAAACCAGAGCGGTATCATGTCAACTATCCACGCTTACACAGGCGACCAGATGATTCTTGACGGTCCTCACAGAAAGGGCGACCTGAGAAGAGCAAGAGCAGGCGCTGTCAACATCGTTCCGAACTCCACCGGTGCTGCAAAAGCGATCGGTCTGGTTATTCCGGAATTAAACGGCAAGCTCATCGGTTCTTGCACAGAGAGTTCCAGTTCCAACAGGTTCTACAACAATCCTTACAGCTGTTGTTAAGGGCAAGGACGTTACAGTTGACGGCATCAATGCTGCTATGAAGGCTGCCGCTTCTGAATCATTCGGTTACAATGAAGACGCTATCGTTTCTTCTGACGTTATCGGTATGAAGTACGGCTCACTGTTTGACGCTACTCAGACAATGGTTTCTAAGATTGCTGACGATCTGTATGAAGTTCAGGTTGTTTCATGGTATGACAACGAAAACTCATACACAAGCCAGATGGTAAGAACAATCAAGTATTTTGCTGAATTAGGCTAATAAATAACTTGTTTTAGAAAAGGCTTTGCCATAACGGTAAAGCCTTTTTGTTTTCATATTTAATAATTGAATTCCCATATAATAAAAGCCTGAGAAATAATTTCTCAGGCTTTTTATGACCAGACCGATAAGCCGGGTTCTGTCGTGTACGGCAATTTATCTAGGCTTACGGTCGCCCGTAAGCTCAAGCCGCCATTACTTTTATGCCCATCGAGCAAATGTCGGCGTAAAGTACCAATAGGCGTTGCATCGGATAGGGTTTACACGGCAATACAGTCCCTCCTGTATTCCGGTGAGCTCTTACCTCGCCTTTTCCACCCTTACCCGTAAAAAACGGGCGGTATATTTCTGCTGCACTGGCCCTGGAGTCGCCTCCGGCTGACGTTATCAGTTATCCTGCTCTGTGATGCCCGGACTTTCCTCGTAAACTATATCGTTTCCGCTGCCGTATAGTCTGCTCATTTTAATTGTATAATATTTTTTAAATTTGTCAACCGGAAATTATGAGTACTTTATCAAATTATGCAGATACTATTAAAATCACAATAAAAATTCTTAAAATCAACTTGACAAATATTTTTATATTATTACAATAAATTATATATTCAAAAAACAAAAGGAGAACATTATGAACAAACAAGCAATGTTTAACTTAAGCTACGGTCTTTATATCCTGACCGCAAAGGACAGTCAAAAGGATAACGGATGTATCGTTAACACCGTAATGCAGGTTACGGAAACTCCTAATCAAATAATTGCGGCAGTAAACAAACTCAATTACACTCATGGCTTAATTTCCAAAACAGGAGAGTTTAATGTTTCCATATTATCACAGGATTCAAAATTCCAGACATATAAGCATTGGGGATTCCAAAGCGGACGCAATACGGATAAACTAGAAGGTATTGAATTTAAAAGGTCGGCAAACGGAATAATTTATACTACCAACGAAACAAATGCGTTTATTTCAGCAAAGGTAATTTCTGTTTCTGATCTGGGTACTCATTCTCTATTTCTGCCGAAGTTACAGACTCTGAAATTTTATCAGACAGCGAATCAGTCACTTACAGCTATTATCACAAAAATATCAAGCCTAAACCGATGCACAGAAAAAGAAAAAGGCTTTATATGCAAAGTTTGCGGATATATTTACGAGGGCGAAACTCTTCCGGAAGATTTTATTTGTCCATGGTGTAAGCATCCCGCTTCAGACTTTGAACCTATTAAGTAAATTAATTTTCTTTTAGTATCAATAGTAAACTTTGCAGAAATACCGAATGAATTTATTCCGGTATTTCGTAATAAACTATAAAATAAATAAAAATTGTCAAACCCCTTGCTTTATTTAAGTAAAAATAGTATAATAGTTAATGTTGGAATGTTATTTTCCGATTAATAATAATACGGAGGTTTTAAACAATGGCGTTTAAAAGCGAATATTTACAGGGCGTATACGACAAGGTATGCCAGAGAAACAAGGGGTGAAGAAGAATTTCTTCAGGCTGTAAAGGAAGTACTGGAAAGCTTTGAGCCGGTAGTTGAAAAGAGACCTGACATCGTTAAGGCAGGCATTATTGACAGACTGGTTGAGCCTGAAAGATTTATTCAGTTCAGAGTACCATGGGTTGACGATAACGGTAACGTTCAGGTCAACAGAGGCTTCAGAGTTCAGTTTAACTCTGCAATCGGTCCATACAAGGGCGGCTTGAGATTCCACCCGACAGTTTGCGCATCAGTAATCAAGTTCTTAGGTTTTGAACAGATTTTCAAGAACAGTCTTACAGGTCTTCCGATCGGCGGCGGTAAGGGCGGCAGCGATTTTGATCCGAAGGGCAAATCTGACGCTGAAGTTATGAGATTCTGCCAGAGCTTTATGACAGAACTTTCAAAAGCACATCGGTGCTGATACAGACGTTCCTGCCGGCGATATCGGCGTTGGAGCAAGAGAAATCGGTTTCATGTACGGTCAGTATAAGAGACTCCGCAATGAACTTACAGGCGTTCTGACAGGTAAGGGTCTGTCCTACGGCGGCTCACTTGCAAGAACAGAAGCAACAGGCTACGGTCTCTGCTACTTCACAGACGAAATGCTCAAGTCCATGAAGAATGAAAGCTTCAAAGACAAGACAGTTGTTATTTCCGGTTCAGGAAATGTTGCTATCTACGCTACAGAGAAGGCTACAGAGCTGGGCGGCAAGGTAGTTGCACTTTCTGACTCTAACGGTTATGTATACGATCCAAACGGCATCAACCTTGATGTTGTTAAGCAGATCAAGGAAGTTGAGAGAGGCAGAATCAAGGAATACGCTGACAGAGTTCCTGGTTCTGTTTACACAGAAGGCAAGGGCATCTGGAGCATTAAGTGCGATATCGCTCTTCCCTTGTGCTACTCAGAACGAGCTTAACGGCGACGATGCTGATATGCTTATCAAAAACGGCGTTATAGCTGTTGCTGAAGGCGCTAACATGCCTTCAACTCCTGAAGCTGTTGAAAAGTTCCTTGCAGCAGGCGTTATGTTCGGTCCTGCAAAGGCAGCTAACGCGGGCGGCGTTGCTACCTCCGCTCTTGAAATGTCACAGAATGCCGAAAGACTCAGCTGGACATTCGAGGAAGTTGACGCTAAGCTCAAGAACATCATGACAAACATCTTCCACAACTCATACAATGCAGCTAAGGAGTACGGTCTTGAAGGCAACCTCGTTGCAGGTGCTAACATTGCCGGATTTGCAAAGGTTGCAGACGCTATGATGTGGCAGGGCGTTTCATATTAATTTGATGATCAACCACAGTATTTAATAAAAAAAACTGACTTCGTACAATAAGCGAAGTCAGTTTTATTTTTTGAAAGTTTTTCTTACAATTATTTTAAATTCTTCTTGAATTCAATAAATTCCTCATAAGTTCCCTGACGGTCTATACATCCATCGGGAGTAATTTCTATAATACGGTTAGCAACAGTCTGAAGAATTTCATGGTCATGGGACGCTAAAAGAATAACTCCTTTAAAGCTTACCAGACCGTTATTTACAGCCGTTATACTTTCAAGGTCAAGGTGATTGGTAGGTCTGTCAAGAACCAGTACGTTAGAGCCGAAAAGCATCATTCTTGAAAACATACAGCGAACCTTTTTCGCCTCCGGAAAGAACATTTACTTTTTTATATACATCGTCTCCCGAAAACAGCATACGACCTAAAAAGCCACGCAGATAAGTGTCGGTCTCATCAGTGGAATACTGTCTCATCCAGTCAATGATAGACATTTCACAGCCGTCAAAGTACTTGTTATTGTCAACAGGGAAGTATGAAGTTGAAGTTGAAACACCCCATTTAAAAAGTACCCTCATCAGGCTGTTCTTCTTCCATTAGTATTTTAAACAGCATAGTTATTGCCTGTTCGCTTTCACTTATAAAAGCGACTTTGTCGGTTCTTCCCAGAGTGAAATTAATATTGTTCAGTAATTTTTCACCGTCTACAGTTTTTGAAATTCCATTTACTGAAAGGATTTCCTTTCCAAGTTCTCTTTCCGGAGAAAATCCGATAAATGGATATTTTCTGCTGGACGCAGGCATTTCTTCAACTGTAAGATTATCCAGCATTTTTCTTCTTGAGGTTGCCTGTTTAGATTTGGATTTATTAGCGGAGAATCGTTCAATAAATGCTTTAAGTTCCTTGATCTTTTCCTCAGCTTTTTATTCTTCTGCCTTATCATTCGCTGCATAAGCCGACTGGATTCACACCAGAATTCGTAGTTACCCACATACATTTTGATTTTAGTATAGTCAATGTCCACAATATGAGTACAAACATTGTTAAGAAAATGTCTGTCATGGGATACTACTAAGACAGTACCGAAATATTCAGCCAGAAAGTCCTCAAGCCACTTAACAGCGTCAATGTCCAGATGGTTAGTAGGCTCGTCCAGAAGAATGATATCCGGATTGCCGAAAGTGCCTGTGCAAGTAAAACCTTAACCTTCTCATTACCGTCCAGCGTGGACATTTGAGAATACAGAATTTCTTCCGACAAACCAAGACCCTGAATAAGCTTTGAAGCGTCAGATTCTGCCTCCCAGCCGTTAAGCTCTGCAAATTCCGCTTCAAGTTCGGATGCTAAAACGCCGTCTTCTTCGGAAAAGTCTTCTTTTGCATATAAAGCGTCTTTCTGCTTCATTATCTCGTAAAGACGGGCATTTCCCATAATTACGGTGTCAAGTACTGTAAATTCTTCAAAAGCGAAGTGATCCTGTTTCAGTACAGAAAGACGAGTACCTTTCTGAATAGAAACTTCACCTGTTGTAGGTTCAAGATCACCGCATAGTATTTTCAGAAAAGTTGATTTTCCCGCACCGTTAGCACCGATAATGCCGTAGCAATTTCCTCCGGTAAATTTTAAATCAACGTTTTTAAAAAGCGTAGAACCGCCGAATTGCATACTGACGTTTGAAACTGTAATCATTAAATAGTTCTCCATTTCACAAATTATAATTAATATCATTATATCATAGATTTTATGGCAATTCAAGGGCGGCTTTTTTAAAATAAAAGAAAAATAAAATTAAGAGCGGCTATTTTATTAATCAGCCGCTCTTGAATTGCTTTTTTATACATTTTTTTTTTCAATATTATGATCTTTATTAAAGTGAGAGAAAACAGCGAGGATAACAATATGACAAACCATACAAGCAGGACAAATATATTTTATCATTATGCGATAAAGTGTTCTGGACTTGAATTTGGCATTTAGTTCTATTTCATCTTCAATATATTTTGATTTAACAACAAAACCAATGAGTATACACGTCATAAGCGCAACAACAGGCATCATTATATTATTGCTTACAAAGTCAAAGAAATCAAGCATCTGCATTTTAAAAATCGTAAAATCTGACCATATACTGTAACCGAAAATAGAAACCATACCCAAAAGGAACGAAAATGCAATTACTATCAAACAGCTTGTAACTCTTTTGAGCTTGAAACGCTCGCACATAATAGACACAACGGTTTCCATTAATGAAATCGACGATGTAAGCGCCGCAAGTGCGACAAGAACAAAAAAATACAGTACCTACAATCTGTCCGCCGGACATAGAATCAAAAACATTCGGAAGCGTTACAAACATAAGTTTAGGACCGGCATTCAGTGCGCTTCTGTCGCCGCCTGAAAAAACAAATACAGCCGGAACAATTATCAAACCGGCAAGAAAAGCCACCAACGTATCAAAAATTTCAATTTGTCTTACTGATTTTTCAATATTATCCTCTTTACGCATATATGAGCCATAAGTAATCATAATTCCCATGGCAAGGGACATAGAGTAGAAAAGCTGCCCCATTGCGGCTATTACTGTTTTAATGGAAAACTCCGATAAATCAGGTTTAACATAATATATCAGACCGTCAATTGCTCCCGGAAGAGTAAGAGTGTAAACACCGATACCTATAATAAGCAGCATTAGTACAAGCATAAGAATTTTACTGACTTTTTCTATGCCTTTTTCAACGCCAAGCATTACTACAGCGGCGGTAAGCACAATAAAAATCGCAAAAGAATACCATTGGTGCAGCAGGACTGCTTATAAATGCAGAAAAGTAATCACCACTGTCGGCAGTTGATTTTCCGCCTCCCGTAGCAAATTCTGTAAGATATTTTAAGACCCAGCCTCCGATAACACAGTAATATGGAAGTATTACAACAGGAATCGCCGCAGCAAGCCAACCAAGAGGAGCAAAACGTTTGTTAATAGCTGAATATGCCGATAACGCTTTTACCTGTTTTTCTGCCAATGGCAATTTCTGTTATCATAAGTGCAAATCCAAAAGTTACTGCAAGTATAAGATATATAAGTAAAACATTCCTCCGCCGTATTTTTTGCTGCCAGATATGGAAAACGCCAAATATTTCCTAATCCCACCGCAGAACCGGCAGCTGCCAGAATAAATCCAAGTCTAGAGCCGAATCCGCTCTTTACGCCATTAATTTGGTTACTCATTTTAAGAATATTCCCTTCTGCGGAAACAGTAAAGCCGTTTCTTTATCTGTTTATCCGTCTTTATTTAATTTTACATAATTATATTTATTTTATAATAAATTTATAAAAAAATGTCAAGGATTTGGGATTTTATTTGATTTATTAAACTTATGTTTGTATTTAACAAAAAAGGACGCCTTAAAAAGCGTCCTCTGATTTTATGTTATTTCGACAGTAACGGGAGAATTTATTTTATTTTTCCTGCGGATTATATTTTTATAATCATAATTATAAGAAATATAATTGTTGCCAATGTAATAAAGTATGATGTTATTTTTAACGGGTGACCTTATATTGAACCATAACCTTGCCCTGGGCGTCTGAGGTATCTACCCTTACAAAGCCGATTTCATTCATAGAAATATCAAGCTCTTTTCCGGTTTCATCCTCAGCAGTATAGCCTTTGTACCAGATAAACGGTACGTCGGCATAATCTGCTCCTTCCTCCGGCATGATAAATTCAAGATACCCGTTATATCTTCCGAACGGCACTTGCTGACCGTTATTTAAAACAAGTTTATCTGTCATTTCTCTGGCGTAATCTATATTAATTTGAGTTGCCCACGGAAGCCATTCTCCGTAGCTGACATCATATGTTTGTTCAGGATTGTCATAATAATTATCAGGATATTCCCCCAAGTGGAACGGAGCAATTGTTTGAATGTGAATGCATGAATATATAACCGCAGCCGCAGTCACAACAACCATTCCTAATTTATGTGAATTTGTAAATTCAGTTAAACAATACACAAATATTGCAGCAGCAACAGCTATCAAAGCGGTAGCTAATGCAAATAAGCGATACGGATATTGCAGAAAATCAAGGATCGGCGCCAATATTTTCCAAGGAGCAATATCTGTTGAAGCAATACATATAAGAAATCCGATAATCATAAATGAATCAGCGGCAACAAGAAGCTTAGGACGCTTCTTATCCGTATCGGAAATATTAAAGACTTGTAAATCGGAGATTTCTTACAAAGGGCAATTCTCGGAAGGCACAGCAGAAAAATCACTATGCCTAAACCTGCATCGGCATAAATCAATGGAATATCCTTAAACAGGTTTAAAAATTTTCCTACAAACTGCGACGCTGCATTTCTGGGATGAGCAACTGTCAAATCACATGACGACATAAACTCCAGAAGAGGTATCCAATAAAAAGACGTTACTGCAACGACTATCAGTGCCGTAATACCAAGCTTTATAATTTTTCTGGGATTTTTAATAAGTCTTTTGATAAATATGAGAACATAAAGAACACACAATCCTAATGCAAGCGCTGTAGAAACGGTATGAGTAAGCAGCATACCGGCAATTCTATTCAAGTACATACGGCTTTTGAATTCATCAAATATCAAGTCGTATAAACCGTATATAATTATCGGCCAGAATATGTACGCCTGAATCTCACCCAGCGCAAATCTTGTAAAAAGATTATCAAGTCTGTACTGTGACAATGAAAAATAACGGCGGCAATAGTTCCGCAGACCGGACTTCGGAAATTTTTCGCACACATAAAAACATCGAAAAATAGCTAAGAACATGGCATACGATTAAAAAAAATCGACATGCTCAGACCTATTCCGACACCGGCTGTCCGCAAAAGAGCAGGAATGTATAAAAGCAGATCCGGATAAGCCAAAGGAACTTTGCATATCCCGCACCGTTGTAAAACAAATAATCAATACCGC
>VOFB01003865.1_pt1 | contig 18385 bp, 32 predicted proteins | sample 5384141 | NCBI WGS metagenome assembly VOFB01 (sample SAMN12384721, study PRJNA508395) | human gut metagenome | isolation source: healthy gut A | host: Homo sapiens | reverse complement strand
GTCGCCGATGCAATGTTTTTAAATTTCTGGTGGACTTCAGACACCCTTGCCGATCAGGAACTTCTGAAGAAGTCTGCCGCGCTTGCTTCCGAAAACGGTATTAACCCTTATGATCTCTATGCGGGTGTAGATATCCAGAGCGAGGGCTATAATACGGAAATTAAATGGGATTTATTCGAAAATGAAGAAGGCGGGACCTATACTTCACTGGGACTTTACTGTCCAAGCTGGGCTTATACGTCTGCTGATACGATCCAGAATTTCTGGAAACAGGAAAATAAACTCTGTCAACTCCATGGGTGATCCATCCGCAGATGTCAAAAACTCAGTAACACACAGTGGAAAGGCATTTCTTCTTATATAGTAGAGCGTACACCTTTTGACATCTCTTCCGTTTGTAACAAATTTCTACAGGGAATGGTTACAGTTTCTTTAAGAACGGCAGCCAGATAAGCTTACTTGACTGGAACAACCGCAGCATCGCAGATATTATGCCAACCTACCGTTATATTATTGAAAACGGTAACGGCAATAAATTAAGTGCTGATCTGGATGTAGCAGATGCTTACTATGGTGGAACAAGCCTCATTTTAAGAGGCAATATGGCAAAGGATACCTCTTCCACAATTAAGTTATATGCTGCAGAACTTACCGCTGCAGACAATATGATCTATACGACTGCTGCAAAGGCAAAGGGAACAGAAATTACTTTTAAATGCGGTACTTGAATTAGAAGATGGTTCTGTTGTGACATTAGAGGGTGACCAGAACGTCGGTGAGGAATGGACCGTTGTCTCTTATGATACTTCTTCTATCATAGGAAAGACGATCAAATCCATCTCTTATGAGATAACTTCTGCTGAAGATGTGAGCGGACTGCAGTTACGTTTCGGTAACATCACAATGATGGAGGCAGATTCCGAAGAAAATGCAGCCGTAAGCAATCTGGAAGTATTAGATTCCGAGTTTGATGAAGATGGAATGTATGCAGGTGTACGTCTTGCGTGGAGTTCAGATATAGCTGCTGATTATTATGAAGTTTACCGTGTGAATCAGGATAATTCCAGATCCCTGCTTGGCGTATCCAACACAACCAGTTTCTATATCAACACACTTCCCCGTACAGATGATACCAACAAGTCTGCCTTTGAGGTCGTTCCAGTCAATGCAGCCTTAGAAGAGCGAAACAGTGCACAGGTCGTTATGGATTGGCCAGACAACAGTCTGCCGAAAGCAGATTTTGCAGCAGATGTAACACTGGCTGCACCAGGTACGAAGATTACTTTTGAAAGTTTATGCTCTGCAAATACAGAAACCGTAAACTGGACATTTGCAGGAGCAGATATCGAAACAGCAGAAGGCGAGAGCGTATCGGTATCTTATCCAGAAGAGGGCATCTACAGTGTTAAGGTAACAGCGGTGAATAAGGCTGGAAGCATTGAGAAAGAAAAAAGAAGGCTATATTGTTATCACCTCAGATGCAGCAGATGGTCTTGTACTTCTTTCCCAGGGAGCAGGAACCGAAGCAGACGCATATGTAAATGAAAACGAAGCGCCGGAGTTTGCGGTAGATGGCGATGTTTCGACGAAATGGTGTGCAACAGGAGCTGCACCTCATGAAATTACCCTTGATTTAGGCGAAGTGAATACCGTAAGTGCAGTTGACATTTTCCATGCAGAAGCAGGTGGCGAGAGTGCAGACATGAACACGAAATCTTATACCATTCTTGTCAGCCAGGATGGAAATAGTTTTGAAGAAGTATACAGCGTGACAAAAAATACAAATGGCACGACGCACAATGCATTTACACCAAAAGACGCACGGTATGTGAAACTCGTAGTAAATAAACCTACACAGGAAGCGACAGTGCTGCGCGTATTTATGAGATTGAAGTTTATGGAATAAAATAATTTAAACTCTGTAAACACAAAAGGACTGGCATTGCTGAATTTTTATCAGCTTACTGCCAGTCCTTTTTTTGTGCGTCATCTCTGTTTATGCTCTCCATCCGATCGTCCGGATCTCATGTTTTCCTAATACGATTTCCTTCTCTTCTTTCTGTAACTGGTCTTTTTCCAGCAGATCATAGGTATAAACTTCAGGCTGTGAGACAGAAACCGTCGTCTCTTCATCCGAAAGGTTGCAGAAGCGCAAAATCACATCCCCGGTCAGCATACTGTGTTTTAATGCTGTCGGAACTGCCTGTAAATGTTTCTTTTCTACAAAACCGGTAAGTCTGCGGCAGGGTTCCCGTCTGTCTTTCCATTCCCGCGGTCTGCCAGTCTGTCTGGAACTGGTATGCCTCCTCGTAGGAATGATAAAGTTCCTCCCCTGCGCCATGCGGGATGATCTCATATTCCGTGGTCTTTTTCGCCCAGGCACTGTGCTTCCGGTGTTAAAAATACACCCCAGTCTCCCAGCTCGCGCACACCACGGTGAAGTGTTACTGCGATCGTATTTTTCCGTCACGCAAAATCTCATACTCTGCAAGACCTTTATTGGCGATGGTGAGTCCATATGCATCCTCATGCACATTGACAAAAGCACTGCTGATGCTGGGCATTGCAAGGATTTTCCCATGTATCTGCCGGTACGTTCGGGCGTTTTGCCACCTCAAATACAGAATCTGCGTAATGGAAATCTGTATGTAATCCCGTCTCAAAAGGACGCGCAGACGGTGGTCTTTTGATCTGGTTATTGAAAGCGGTCTTTACTTTCAGTCCTTTCCGTGCTTCTCTAAGGTATACTCTGTCACGATCTCAAATGGAACCAGATGACTGCCTCGGGATGCCTTGCGGTGTTTAAACTCTACAAGATCCTCGATCTCTCCTGCCAGCGTCTCATCGGCTGCATCCGGGAGCATCATCGTATGTTTTACACGGATCACGGCGCGGCATGCGTTATCTTCTGCCACTGTGATCTCTGCTTTCGTCCCTTTTGTCGTCACCGGTACGTCATTTACCGGGGCAAAGAAAATATATTCGTTTCCGATATCCCCGCAGTCCTCAAAGATACCAAGTCCCCTGTATACATGACCTGTCTTTTTATCAGTCAGTTCCACAGAGCCATCTTCATTAAAGTATGCCTTTAAAAACTCATTTTCCAGTGTATTTTCTGCTGTGATCAATGACTCCACAGTATTGATACATTCTGCACTTGCATATTCTGCACTCTGATGTCCCGCTGCCTCTGCCAACACATAAGTGTCCCATCCAAATGCCGGCACATCGGCTGCTTCCATGGTGATCTTTACGCGTTTTGCAATATATGGCTGGCGGAATTTATCTTTTGGCAGGTCATAATTAAAATGATTTGCAATTTCAGTGACAACCGCCGGGATCTCTCTCCGTCTTTGTCAAGTACACGGTATTCCGGGAGTTTCTTTTCATGCATGCGCGCTGCCACTTCGGCTACCGGCGCTTCACTGAAATACATGCGGTCGGTTTCTAACTCCAGTTCCACAACGCCTGTGCGGTCCCAGCCGGTCGTATTGACCACGACAAACGGAATGTTTCCTTCCTTCACTGCACTGGTATCGATCTTTCCTTTCAGATAGTCCATACACATGGAAATGATGTGCAGCGCCACCTGTTCTGCCTTTTCAAAACGGGTTACCATCTCACGGTGTACGTCATCCACGCTGCATCCGCAGATACTGTCGTGCGGATGATTCTGCATCAGAAGTTTCCAGCCATAGGTAAACAGATCCTGTGGATATTCCATACCCTCTTTTGCCGCAATCGCAGCGAGCGGTTCTGCCACTTTCTCAAATAGCATCTCACAGCGGACATTCCACTGTTTGATATAAATGCGGGAGGATGCTGTGTTCGCTAACGTATACCATCCATCCGTTTTCTGGCTGCGCAGCTCGCCCGTGATCATGTTCAGATCGTCCGGCAGTTCCTTTTTACCTGCTCCACATAATCGGTGAAATCAGAATGTACGAAATCCACATCCGGGTACAGCGCATTTGCCGTGCGGATGGCAGCTGACAGATCCGTCTGTACCGGCTGATGATCACAGCCATTCATGAATAAAAGCTGGTCCGTACTTGCATAACGCACAGCATCTGCAAGTTTTTTATCCCAGTATTCTTCTGACTTTTCTTCTTCCACCGGCACTTCCACGCCATTGTTGTACCAGTTTGCAAATAAAATGCCAAGCACCGCAGATCCGTCTGCTGACTGCCAGTTCATCTCGGAATAAGTGGACTCATAGGCTTCTGTTGTCTGATTATTAAATCCGGTCGGTTTTACACCTCTTCCGAATACCGCCGTGTCAATGCCTGCCTTCTTTAAAAAGCTGCGGCGCCTGTCCCATATTTCCAAAGGAATCCGAAGTATCCGATCTTTGTCCACTTTCCGCCAAATTCCTGTGCAAGTTTATAACCCATCTGTAAGTTTCTGACATTCGACTCACTGCTTGTCAGAAATTCATCCTGCAATACATACCATGGACCGATTGCAATCCTGCCATCCTCGATCAGCTTCTGCAGACGTGCACGGTTTTCGGGCCGTACCTGAAGATAATCTTCCAGCATGATGGTCTGCCCATCCAGATGAAAACATTTATATTCTTTATCTTTTTCCATGGTATCAATCAGCGTATCCATCATTTCAATATAAAGCATATGATGTTTTTTTCATATGGAAGATACCATTCTCTGTCCCAGTGTGTATGAGAAATAATATGCGCTTTTTTTCATAGTAGTCTCCATTCCTGCCCGTATCTCAGGGCATCACAAAAGTCTCCATTCCTGCCCATTTTCGCCCCCCTGCTTTTCATTCTTATCACAGGTTTGTGCGCAGGCACAAATATTTTTCGTTTTTAAAGGGTAACTTTCTGTCCGCAATAGTCAGTACAAGTTCACAGAATACGGAATTTGCCCAGGAAAACCAGGGACGTGTAAAATCATCCGGGTGATCCACATGGAATGACTCATGTACCAGATCTGTCCCCGCATCACAGGCTGCGATCCTCTCAAGCATTTTTAATTTTTCTTCCATGGAGTCAGAGGTAAGTCCCTGCATTGCCAGAGCCATCGGCCAGATGAAACGTGTGTATGTATGCGGGCTTCCGATTCCCTTCGCGCACTCTCCACTGAAATAATACGGGGTTCTGGTCGCTTAAGATCACTTTTCTGGTGTTCTGGTATCTCTCATTTTTATTGTCGCAATAGCCATAGTATGGCATCGCAAGAAGGCTCGGCAGATTTGCGTCATCCATCACAAGATACTGGCCAAAACCATCTACCTCATATGCGTAGTATTCCGTCTTCTGTGCCGGAAGAATGGCAAGTGTCTCGATCGCATTTCTCACTTCCTCTGAGAAAGCATCTGCCTCTTCTGCCAGTTTCTCATCATGGTAGATCTCACGGGCGATCTCTGCAATATTTCCAAGGATCACAGAAGCTAACATATTTGACGGGATCAGATATCCATAGACACAGGCATCATCACTCGGACGGAAACCGGACCAGATCAGTCCGACATTGCTTTTTACCAGCGCACCTTTTCCGTCCCTTGAGAGGGTATCGGTAAAACTGCAGTTTTCTCTTTCAAATGTATACGGGGAGGCATTTTCATGATCCTGTTCCGTGCGGAATACGCGGATCACGGTTTTTGCGGCTTCTAACCATTCTCCGGTAAACTGCTCCGTACATCCTGTATTCTTCCAGAGCAGATAGGAAAGCTGCACCGGATAGCATAAGGAATCGATCTCATATTTCCGCTCCCACAGCTCCGGTTTTCATATCCGTCTTGTCATGATCCCAGCACTGTCCGTCGCCATTTTCATTAAATGCATTGGCATATGGATCTAAAAGAATGCACTGCATCTGTTTTTGATCAACCCGCAGATCAGTTCCACAAGCTCCGGTTCTTCCTTTGCAAACAATAAAAACGGGCGGAGCTGGCATGCCGAATCGCGCAGCCACATGGCAGGGATGTCCCCGTGATCACAAATACCGTGTCATCTTCTTTTACTTTAATGGTCGTCTGCAGCGTATTCGAAATACATTTTTCAAACATGACAGCGATCTTGCTGTCTGCACCAAATTTTTCTTTTACAAGAGCGACCGTACGCTCGATCGCTGCATAATTTTCTTTTACTTTCATCTTATCCTCCTGTTTTACACGATCCCCGATATCTGATAAGGGATCAGAATATCTTCGGTCTGTTTCTTTCCGGCTGTAATTTCCTCTAAAAGCGTGACTGCCTGCTGTCCCATCGCAAATTCATTCTGCCGCACATGGATAAAGTCATCCTGCTCATAGACCTCATCAATGCCGTCAAATACGGCAATCGTTTTTGAGATTCCCCGCTGTTTTAAATATTTTTGAAAGGAGTACCCCGATCCGGTATTCAGCGGCAATATATGCCGTACAGTCCCTGTTTTTTCCAGGATCTCCGCAATCTGCGCATAGTCAAATTCCGGTATTCTTTTTCGATGTCCTCTGGAATGTGGTTATATTTTTCCAGTTTTGCAAGTGCCCCGTTGGCATCCTCATATTTGAGCATACAATGGACAAATCCTTCGTAGCGCTCATGGATCGTTGTCGTCGTGACGGATGCATGCGTCAGAAAACAGATTTTTTCATGTCCCATTGCGATCAGCTTTTTGGTGACTTCTTTCGCCGCTTCATAATTATCCGTTCTGACACACGGGATCGAAATGCCCTGCATCCGCCGGTCCACAAGCACCAGCGGATAACCAGCCAGCGCCAGCTCTAACACCTTACTGTTATAATTGTCCCCCTGTGCACAGAGAGAAGCAGAATACCTTTTACTCCCGCACGGATCGCCGCGTCGATCGCCTGTTTTTCCTTTTCGATGCTTCCATAAGTGCACTTAAACAAAAGGTCTAACTGTCTCCTGTCACATTCACTCTCGATCCTGCAAAAAGCCGTGTGCCAAAATCGCTTCCAAACCCGTCGAATATCACACCGATCCGCTGATTGGCTGCCTCCTGGCTTTCTTTTTTATCTCCACAACAGCAGCGGGCCTGCACACAAAAGAACCTCTTCCCGGCTCTCTGTTGATCTGATTTTCTTTTGCCAGCATATCCATCGCCTTTTTCGCCGTAATACGGCTTACACCATAAAGCTCTGCTAACTCCTTCTCCGATGGCAGCCGGTCCCCGGCTGGTAATCTCCACTCTGTATTTTTTGCAAGCAGATCCCCATAGATCCGCTCATACATAATTGTTTTTCCCATTGCCGCCTCCGTTATGCTTTCTGTGACACCGTGCACTACAATTTTACACTACCAGATTTGCTGCTCCGATGATCCCGGCATCATTTCCAAGTACAGAGGTCACGATATCCGCAATATGTCCATGGCTGCCACCGAAACACATATCTTTCACCAGATCCTTAAGCGGTGCGGTCAGATTGTCTTTCTGCGCAGCAACTCCTCCGCCAAGGATCACCTTTTCCGGCCGGAATGTATTGATCACATTTGCAATCCCGCATGCGAGATAGCCCTCATATTCTTTTACAGTTTCCATGCCGGCTTCATCCCCGGCTTTTGCAGCGTCAAACGGGATCTTACCATTCATCTGTTCCAGATCATTCCCACATCTCATTCATGATAGACTCCGGATGCTCTGCTGCCTTTTCCCGCGCGATCCGAAGAAGTGCAGACGCAGAGGCATATGCTTCTAGGCATCCTTTTCTTCCGCAGGTACATCGGATGCCATCATAGCGGATAGACAGATGTCCTAACTCACAGCCTCCCGGCATCGCACCACGGAAAATCTTTTTATCCAGGATCACTCCACTGCCCACGCCGGTTCCAAGTGTCAGAAGCACTGCATTTTCTGCACCTTCCGCCGCACCGGCACATACTTCTCCCAACGCCGCAGCATCCGCATCATTGGCAATTTCAATTCTCATATCCAGATGTTTTTTCAGTTCTTCCACGATTGGTACATTTTCCCAGCCAAAATTATTAGAATACAGGATCACTCCCTGCTTTGCATCGATCGTTCCCGGACTTCCGATTCCAATCCCCCGCACTGTTCTAATGTCATGCCTGCATTTTCAAGCATCTGTTGTACGGCATCTGCCATGCGTTCCACCAGCATCTGATACGGCACCGTCAGATCGGTTGGAATTGTGATTCTCCCAATAATCTCATTTTCCTCATTTACCAGCCCCATTTTGATGGACATACCGCCCATATCGATCCCCAGTTTCATTTTTTCCTCCTTTTATATATGTCATTTATATATCATTTACATATTATTTATATTTATTAATATATCATATCCAAATCGAATATATCATTTTGTTGTGTATTTGTAAAGACAAGACTTACACGCAACGGAAAATTACTGCTCACCATGTTCCCAACGAAAAAACATCTGCTTTCTCCGTTTGATGCGGAAAAATCAGATGCACTTCTGTCAGAAGCAGTTACTATTTCCCTGCCTCTTCCAATATCTGTTTCTGTACTTTTTTGCTGAAACCGTGCAGTACGGTATCATACGCAAAATCTATCATATTATAAAGTTCCTTCTCCGGGAAATCATCCAGATAGATCGTATTCCAGTAAGGTTTCTGAACCTTCGAACAATGATATCCCTCCACGATTTTATCCGGGTAGACCATCCGGTAAACTGTGCGGCATCCGCTGTGCATTTTAATGTAATTTTATAGTTTCCCTCATCCGGATATAACTGCGCAAATATTTTATCATTCAGTTTGTAGCAGACCGGCACTTTCCCAAACGGGTATGCTTCACATGCCTTATGCTTACTGAGACAATATGCTTTGATATCTTCTGCCGTCATGATTTTCGCCTCTTACTTCTGTTTTTCTCTTATCTTTCATTACTTGAGATATTCGATCAATTCCTCACAGCGTGTCATGGTAAGTTCTGCTGACTTATCATAATAAGCTGCTGTTCCAGCACTTCCATCCCCATACTCATCCGAAGCAGCCTTTGCTTTTGCTTTTTATCTGCGATCCAGGTCCGCTGTTCTTCAAGTATTTTCTGATACGCGTTCTCATCCGTATCATTCTTTATGAGATTCCAGATATAATTCAGACACTCATCCATGACCTCATATCTTTTGGGAATCATCGTTTATCTCACTCTGTGACTCCGCTTTATCGATCTCATCCGTCCAGTATTCATAACTTGACGTATAACTCTCAAAAGTTGTCTGTGCATCCTCTAATGGGGACAGTTTCTTATAAGAATAGATTCCCTCTTCCTGTCCCTCATTTACAAGTGCCACCATCGTAAGCTTGTATCACTTTTTGTTTGCCATGGAAAGCCAGGAATATACCTCTTCCGAAATTTCGCTGACCGGTGTTCCCTCCATATAGACCAGAAAAGTATCTGTACCAGTCAGTCCATATGCATCTGAATAAACATACTTTGTTCCATCTTTGATCTCTTCCCTGCCAAATCCATTTTCCTGATAGGAAATATCAGCAAGTGTCATCCGGTAACAATGGTCATTCACCGGTGTCAGATCTTTAAAAATGTCCATCGAACACGCTTATATACACGGTTCCGTTTTCATAGCCGTCCCCGGTAACTCCCATATCGGAATCATGATATTCACCACTGAAATGACCCTCGGAATCAATGATAAAATCCGTAGCCCATCCACCCGCGCCACTGCAAAACTCGAACTGATATTCTGCAAGATCCGCAAATGTAAGCCCCTCGGTGTTTTTCTGTTCCTGTGCCGTTTTGGGCACTCTCCTCTGTGTCTGTATTACTGTCTGCATTATTCTCTGTGGATGCATCTTCCGTATCTGCATTTTCCTCTGTAGCTGATGTTTTCCGGGTACTGTTTTCCGCAGCGTCAGACTGCTGTAATGCACTGTTTTCATTCGATGCCGCTGCACCTGAACTGTTTATATTTCCATTTCCACATGCTGCCACACCGATCAGGAATGCTGCAGTTATAATAGATAATGCCGCTTTTCTCTTCAACTGAATTGCCCCTTTATCTACTTTTCCTTTTTTCTAATTCCCATTGTAATTCCTGCTTACATATTCTTTAATTGGCTCGCTGTCCTCCGGCATTCTGCATCCAACGATGAATTCCCCCTCATTGTTGGAGCTTCGGATCACGCAGCCGGTCAGCGGCTTATTTCCGATCACTGCAAAATCTTTCACATCCAGCTGGACATTTCTGCCTTTCTGGCTTGCAAAAAACATTGTCACGCACGGAAAATGCAAAACCGTTTGCACTGATATTTACCATTTTTCCGGAATATGTTTTATCTGTTCCTCTAAGCGGATGGTACATGCATTAGAGATCGGCATACGAGGATATTTTCTTCGGTTATATACCTTCGGATTGGATTCAATATGCAGTTTATACTGACCTTTTTCACCCTGTCTGACCGGATGGATCTCAATGTCATCCCAGTAATACAAGACATTGTCAACTACAATATGCAGTTTACATAACTCATATTTATTCTTCTTGTCAACAAAGTTTTTCACTCCACTTTCTGCGGTTACAAAGAGATCTTTGCCACTGCAGTCCGCAACTTCGCCTGCATACTCTTTTTACTGCTGTCATCATTTAATGCAATCGTGATCTTCATGCCAGGTTTTACATCCTGTACCCCCATGAATCCGCCGACGCCCAGCTCCTCCATAAGTTTGCCGACAACACTCTCAATATCCAGTGCACTCTTGGAACTTGCTTCGTATTTGCTCAGCATCGTAATGGTCGTCAGTTCCGCACCATTGATGCTCTGTGTCATGACTTCCATGACTTCGCCGACCTGCTGCATATTGTCCGTCAATGTCTGATTGGATGTCTCCACTTCTTTGACTGCGCTGTCTACAACCTTGATATTCTCTCCAAGGCTTGTCGCATCGTTCGTAATATTGGTCACACTCTGGTTAACATTCGATACTTTTTCAATATTGACCTGAATCAGTTCCACGGTCTCTGAGATGGACTTCATCATCTTCTCGGAAATTGCTTCGAGTCTTGACAATGCTTCCATAATACTGTTGGAGGAAGCCTGTGTTCCACTGCTCAGCTCGCGGATCTCATTGGCAACTACCGCAAATCCCTTGCCGGCTTCTCCGGCTCTTGCTGCCTCGATGGAAGCATTCAATGCAAGTAAATTCGTCTTTGAAGTGATTCCTTCAATCGTGCTGGTCTCTTCTTTTACATTCTTAAACTCAGCCTTAAAGTCCTCAAGCACCTGCTCTACTTCTTTGGAAAGTGTCGCCATCTTATTGGTGATCTCCACCACCTCAACCAGCTCTTCCGCGCTGATATTGGCATGATCCACCGATGCCCCGATGAGCTGTACCACCTGCTCCATGAGACCGGCAACATTTTTTACCTGCGTATCGATCACATTGGTCATCTCAACAGAGGAAAGTGTTTTATCATTGAGCACTCCATTGTTATCCGCAAGATTTTTCATATCATTCATGACATCATTAGCGCCGGTGCGGTTCTCATCTGCAAGCTCCCTCACAACCGTTACACCGTCCACGATCTCATTGCTCGCCTCTTTTGACCTGCTCCACAGTCTGTACGACGCGCGCCAGATTAGATTTGATAGAAGCCGTCAATGCACCATCCGATTGTACCAGATGGGCGATCGCCATATTGGTACATCCATAACAGCAGATAACAATAGCAAACTGCAGGACACATTCCTCGCTTGCGACGAAATCCATCATTCCTTTTGCCAGACCTTTATACAGATTACTGAAATCAGTACAAATAACGTGATACCCATCATTGTCCGGATAAACTTCGGATCTTTATAAAGGATCAGAATGCATACTAACGGTAAAATAAATACATAAGAAACTTCATCTAAAGATGTCCACGCAATTACCGCATAAAATATCAGGTAGCCAAGTCCTACCACCCATTTATGACTGTCAGCATGCTTAAATCTCAGTAAGATCCTGCCGCCAAGATACGACAGCCAGCCTGCAACAAAAAGCCTGCAAAATACGCTTCCTTTAACTGTCCCTGCCGACTTTTATTCCGTAAAACACGGACGCTATCAGCAAAAGTACAAACCACGTGATACTCGCCCTCTTGTTTGCTTTCGCAATAAAAAACTCTCATCATAATCCTGCATAGCTTTTTATCCTCTCTGTAAAAATTCACGATACACTCTTGTTCCAGTGTATCACAAATAAAGGGAATAGCTAGGGAAACGCTGATTAATTAGCTTTGTTTTCAGCATTATCCCAGTTTGTCAAGTTTTTATAAAAACCAAGAGGATTTTTTCCTCATATACCTGTTATATCCTCTTGCTATTTATCCTTTTTGAGGATATTTCCCCAAAATGGACACAGTTATACTGTGCACCCAACAAAGTCTTTTGTTCTGCCAGCTCTGCTACACATTAACAGATTTGCACTGGCAAACAACATATGGAATCGATGCATGTTTTTTGCGATTCCACGATATACAACTTTTGAGTATCCCATATGTTTCTTTACAATGAGAAATGGATGCTCGACTTTACAGCGAACTGCGGACTTTTCATGTTCCATTTTTTTGTCCCAGTTAAGACCTTTAAAATCATCTGCCATTTTGAGGCTGGAAGGACGCTTATTTATTCGGAATTCAATCCTTGATTTCTTCTCGTCATCCTTAATTGCGGGTTGATTAACAGCTCCAAGATAACCGGAGTCACCATATACAACCTCATCATCTTCTCTGATAAGATTTGCAGTTTCTGAAACATCATGCATATTTGCAGATGTACCGGTTATTGTATGAACATACCCACTGCCTGCATCAACACCGGCATGTACCTTCATTCCGAAGTACCATTCATTGCCCTTCTTTGTCTGATGCATTTCAGGATCACGCTTGCCATTCTGGTTTTTAGTGGATTTAGGTGCTGCTATAAGGCTGGCGTCAACAATAGTGCCACCATGCATCATAAGGCCTGCTTTGTCGAGACGATTGTTGACATCAGCAAAAATCTTCTCACCAAGTTTATTTGCTTCAAGCATATGTCTGAACTTAAGCAATGTAGTTGCATCCGGTACTTGTTGTTCATTGAAATCTATATGCATAAATGAACGCATGGCGTAACTGTCGTAGATAGAATCCTCGATTCCTTCATCGGACAGATTAAACCAAATCTGCATGAGATACATGCGAAGCATGGTTTCAATACCAATAGGTTTGCGACCGCGCTTGTTAGCGAAATAATATGGGCGAATCATTTCTACCCAATATGACCATGGGATGATTTCTTCCATGGCATCAAGAAATTCCTCACGCTTGGTTTTCTTCTTGCGGTTGGAGTATTCCATGTCGGAAAATGTTAGTTGATTCATAGGTATACGACCTTTCAGTTGATACCTATATTATATCAAAAAATCACAAGGAGATGCATGAATTAATCAGCGTTTCCCTAGATTTTCAGCAAAACCCCGAAGTCACCTTCGGGGTTTTCACTGTTGATGTATATACTAACTAAGGGGATACATTTTTTCGCATTTTCCTTAGTTTCTGATTTGATAAAAGCCTTTATTTTCGGCATTTTCTGATTATCTGTCGTTTTGCTCTAAGGTGAAATTCCCAGTCAGATTCCCAGACAAATTCCCAGACTATTTTTCCAGAAACGCTTTTACTTCTTCATACAGTTCTTCCGCTTTCTGATACTGTTCCTCTGCATCTTGCCGGGAAGCAATAAAGAAATCATCATAATCACAACTGTTACGGATTTGAAATGCTGACTGCACATACTTTGAATACTTCTTATCAAAAATGCCTGTCTTAATATACTCTCTCTGAAAATATGCAATTACACCTGCATGCTTAGAAAAATCCACTCCATCTTTTGATAAAACTGCCCGCAAAGAAGTAAATATTGCATAATAAGAACGCCCGATAGAATCCTTATACTTTTTCCCGCATCCAAAAAAGCAATTTTGCAGATTCCAACTTTTCTTTGGCATTAGCCAAACGATACTCTGTCAGATTATCCAATCTGCATTCCCTCCCTCGCAATGTTTCTATAATACGGAAGTTTCTCTTTGTACTCTTCAAATTCATCATAAGGAATTACCGTTGGAGAAACAACCACATCATTTTCCAAGCCTATATCCGCTGAAATATCCCACACTGCTTTTTAGCTTATTTTGTAAGTCAAACGAGAGCCTTTTACAATAGCTGCTATATCAATATCCGACTGATTGTCATAATCTCCTCTGGCATAAGAACCATATAGAAATATTCCTACAATATCTGCTCCATAAATATCATGGTAGCACTGCGCCATCTGATTTGTAACTTGATGCAACTGTGTATATGTGCACATGTAGTCATTCTCCTTTCCTTAAACATTTTTCTTATCTTCAATTATAATATTTTTCATAGTATTCCCCAGACAATTTTTGAAAATAAATCCTATTTGGGCTTACTTTGCATCTTTTCAAGATATTCCTCTACCAAACGTATAATTTCTTCCGCTGCCTCTATTTGTTCTTCTGTATCGCTTTTTACTGCAATATAAAAACATCATAATCACTGGCATTCCGTTTCCCCCCTTTCCTTCTACATTCCTATTTAAAATTATAATGGAATCTCTGCAACTATTCAATAGACTTGTTATCAGCTTTCTCCGTCTGATAAAGATCTGATATCTTCATGCTCTGCTTCCTAATATAATCCGGCTGCAATTCCAAATAACGCATTGTCGTCTCAATACTCGTATGTCCGACGTTTGCCTGCACTACCTCTAATGGCACACCTCTTGCCACCGCAATAGATACATACCCATGCCTCATAGCATGAAGCCATATATCCGGACAATCATTCCCATCTGCACGAATCTTTGCAACGATCCGATTGATGCTCTGTCTGACCGAACCGACATTTACGGGTTTTCCCTTAGTATTTACAAATAATAAGTTTTCAAACTCGCCCTTTATATCTTCTTGTATCGGTTTCGACAATAATTTTTCGTAACTCCAACTGGCTTTTGAACGCTTCCTCTGCTTCTGGCACTAAATAGATGTCGGATACTTTCCCGCGTCTTAGGTGTTTCTATATAAAACATCCCCTGCGTTGTTTTCTGCAAATTCTTGGTAACATGCAAAACATGGTTATCCCAATCAACATCACAAATCATTAAAGCTAAAGCCTCTCAACCCTCATTCCTGTATAGAGCAGCAGTTTATATAAATTTACATATAAACTTTTTCCCGCATACTGCAAAAACTGGTCTCTCTGCTCTTCCGTAAAACTTCTTTGCTGCTTTACCGGCAAGTTACTTTGGTGCCTTTTACCTTCCGGGTATGGATTGTCATCTGCTGAAAGCATTCCACGCCTTACAGCCTCATTCAGCAAAGTACGGATCATCTTTCTTACATTATTCACTGTACCCTGCTTCATCTTTTTTTCTACCAGATTATTATAAACTTTTTTGTATATGATATGGTAAAAGATTTTTTTAGCTTTATCTTTCCAATAAATCCTTTCAGGTAATAGTCATATAAAAATCTATACTGCTGCACTGTTGTCGGTTTTAATTCCGGGTGATACTCTCCTATTTAATACAATTTCATCCAATATAGACCACTATTTGAAAAAAAGGAGACAACAAAAATGTTTAAAAATGAACCCGATTTACTAACACGTAAGCAGTGCCAAGATCTGTTACACATCAGCAAATCAAAAATGTTAGATTTGATTCACAAAGATTTAATTCCGCACATATCATCGCAGGAAGTTTCCGAATTGAAAAAAAGCAGATTTAATTGATTTTGTTCAAAATTCCGTTACTGGAAATAAAATTATAAAAACTCCCAGAAAATTCCCAGACACTTCATTTTTTTAGTTTCATACAAGCGAATTTTTCACACGCAAAAAATCTCTCAGCCATTGATTTTCCTATATAGACAGCAAAAACCCCAGTCACCTTCGGGGTTTTTTACTGTTGATGATATATACTAACTAAGGGGATTAGATTTCACCAATCTAATCAAATTAGATTAGTGCATATTAATGTAACTCTCTGGATACGAAATCCGGATAACCTGACTCTAATCCATGCTCAGTGGAGTCAAGACCCTCAATTTCTTCCTCTGCGGTGACTCTGAGACCGATCGTTTTCTTTAATACGGTAAACACGATTGTCATTGTAATGATCGTCCAGCCCGCGATGCAGAGGATTCCAAGTAACTGGATCAGCAGATGATGAACACCGCCGCCATAGAACAGTCCATCTTTGTAATCGAAAAGTCCTACTGCGATTGTTCCCCAGATACCGTTACAGCCATGTACTGCAACTGCACCAACCGGGTCATCTACTTTTAATTTATCCTCAACAAAATATACTGCTACGCAGAACAAGCACACCTGCGATCGCACCGATAATAAAAAGAACCGATCACATCTACATTTGCGCAGCCAGCGGTAACGGCTACCAGACCGGCAAGAGAACCATTTAACGACATTGAAACATCCGGTTTTACCATTTTCTGATCCATGTATAGATCATTGCTGTACAGGTTGCTACTGCAGGAGCAACAGTCGTTGTAGCAAAGATCTGTGATAACTGCATCGTATCGGTTGCTGCTGCACCGTTGAATCCATACCAGCCAAACCAGAGAATGAATACGCCAAGTGCACCGATTAAAATGTTGTGTCCAAGAATTGGTCTTGGTTTTCCATTTTGTCATATTTACCAATACGAGGTCCTAACATTGCTGCACCGATGAAAGCGGTGATACCACCTACCATATGGATACATGCAGAACCTGCAAAATCTGTAAATCCAAGATCTGTCAGCCAAGGTGTTCCGCCCCATACCCAGTGAGCCTCGATCGGATAAACACATAAACTGATAATAAAACTGTAAATACAATAGGTAATAAATTTGGTACGCTCTGCCATTGCTCCGGAAACGATCGTTGCTGCCGTTGCACAGAATACCAGGTTAAATACAAATCCGGACCAGTCTGTCTCTCCAAAATGAGCAAATGGGTTTAAACCCCAGCCGATGAATCCGCCATCTCCACATAAGAGATTGTATCCTAACAGATAAAATGCGACTGTACCAATACAAAAATCCATCAGGTTCTTCATTGTAATATTACCTACATTCTTTGATCTGGTAAAACCAGCCTCAACCATAGCAAATCCACATTGCATAAAAAATACTAACGCTGCACCCATAAGGTACCATACACTCATATCCATAATCAAATCCTCCTTGTTTTGCGAAGAAATAAAAAAAGATAATCACGACCCCAGGTTCTCCCTGTGTCACAATTATCTCCTTTGATAATGATTTCTTCCTGATTCAATTTTCTCATAATGTTATATTCATGATCCTTTTCTTATTTTTCAGATGACTCCTCATTTCATCCAAAAACTTACAGTGCATCTACACCATGCTCGCCTGTTCGGATACGGATCGCGTCTTCCACCTCATACATGAAAATTTTACCATCACCGATGTGACCGGTATTGATCTGCTCAACGATCTTGTCGATCAGCTTTGGAGCGACCTCATCTGCCACGACTGTCTCCACTTTTATTTTCGGTAACAGATTGACTGCATACTCTGCACCACGGTAATTTTTGATAATACCTTTCTGATTACCGTAACCCATGCTGTTTACAATATTAAGACCATTTACTTCTTCACTGTCAAGCAAAGCCTTAAGATCCTCTAATTTTTCAGGTTTGATAATAATCTCTAACTTCTTCATCCCAATCCTCCTTGTTTTCCGAAGGAAAATGCGAGCCCATTGGCGAGCAGAGGATTTTCCTCCTTGTTTTTCGAAGAAAAATGCGACTGCCTTTGCAGGAGCAGAGGATTTCTCCTTGTTTTGCAGATTTCTGCGGTAGTGGCAGCGATTTTTCTACTGCCACTTCCACACAAAATCTAATTTTTACATATCTGCCGTTATTGTCGGAAAATCTTTATACCTCAAATAACAGATCACCATAAGATGGCATTGGCCACATAGATTTGTCAACTAACATTTCAAGTTTATCAATCGGTGCTCTTAACTCATCCATTGCCGTCTTAACTTCATCTCTGTAGTATACAGCCTGATCTCTGCCTTCTTCCATCTCTGCAGCTTTTTCCGTTACTTCCTGTAATTTTGCAAGTGCTTTCTTGGAATCAGCCAGTAAAGAGGAAACCTGTGTCAGGATCTCTGTCTGTGCGCTGACATCTGCACCACATGCTGCTTTTACGGAAGTGATAGACTCAGCAAGTACGGTTGTGTATTTGATAACAGCCGGAATAATCTGCTTGGTTGCGATATCGATTGCAGCTCTTGCCTCGATGTTGATCTCTTTTGAGTATGTCTCATACTCGATCTCAACACGGGAGTCTAACTCTGCCTTTGTAAAATACTTTGAATTTTTCAAAATAATTTCACAGA
>VOFB01001579.1_pt1 | contig 18387 bp, 31 predicted proteins | sample 5384141 | NCBI WGS metagenome assembly VOFB01 (sample SAMN12384721, study PRJNA508395) | human gut metagenome | isolation source: healthy gut A | host: Homo sapiens | reverse complement strand
TCATTGTACTTCGTTCAGTTATCTTATTGCTCATCGCTTCCACAAAATTTCTCCCAGATTTTTGGTCGCCAAAACTGGGATCGCTATCTGCGCGAAAATCAGGATCATTGTAGCTTCTTTGTTAGCGTAATTATTACCGGTAAGTTCACGGGCCAGGTAGTACCGTCTTTAGAAACCAGCCAGCTGATAAACTTATAGGCCCCATTTTGTTGTTGTCAGCGAATCATGTTTCCAAGAGCCTCCCATGCTGAAGCAGCCTCCAGGAGGAATCATCAGCCCCAAGTATCTGTTCCCTCCGGATCGTTGGGCCCAATAACATAAGCTGGTCCCCAAGAAGCGCAAGGATAGAAAATAATATGGATCCATCAGCGAAAGAAAGCGCTGTAGGCAGGAGGACTCGCGTTATTATGCAACATATTATTTCGAAAATCAACCATAAAATCTAAGGTGTTGCGAACGGAATTTTCCAAATCCAGCTTATCGTCGGAAACAATTGGAGTGGAATTTTGATAAGTCGTGTATACTTTACGCTGAAGGCCTGTAAACATAAGACCTCACCGTTGGTAATTTGTCCTTTTGCAGATCAATACCAACCTGTTTGAAGGCTTACTCCCAGTCCAGAGAGCATAGCCTCAACTCTTTCGATTCAGAAGTACCTAAGTATTTTCAGCCATCTTTCTTGTAGGCCATGCCGGCCAGTGCTAATATCCATGGGATACATAAAGCGCCGTTTTCATCCTTGCAGAGAGGCCCGAAATAGTCAAAATAGTGGACTCGTCAAAATTGTAGGGGTTCGGCGCTCAGGTCTTCCCAGTTCAGAGACATCATAGTTCCACGTTGTCCGATTTCACTGGAAATGGCGTCGGGCGAGATCAAGTCCGGCGCTAATGGTGGTTGCAGCTTTTTGGAAAGCTTCGGTTTGCTGGATTGTCACATACTCCATTTCTCCATTGTAACAGTATCTTCCACCAAAAGGCATCCAAACCGGGTTTGCACCGCTAAAAAGTGCGGAAAAATTTTTGCCGATTGTCTTTTTTTCATAATTTTTACACCTTTGAGTTTATATGCATTATAGAAGCCATACTGGTAAACGGCAATGATTCAAATTATAGATATTTGTTATAAATTATATATTTATTTAAAATATAATTATTTTTTTGTGATTATTTATGAAATACTAGTTGCGTACAGAAAAGTGTTTGTAGTATTGTTAAAGAGAAGCATAATAAGGGGAGAGGGGTTTGATGGAGCCAATGAAGGTGTTTTTTGTGGATGATGAACCTATTGTTATTTCTGATTTGATGACGCGGATCGATTGGAATTTGGAAGGCTTTTGAAATAAAGGCTACGTATAGCGTGAGTCGGCTCTAACCTTGATTAAGGAATATATGCCAGATTTGGTTTTTTGTAGATGTGGCGCTTCCCGGAATGAGCGAGTTTAGAACTGTCCACTAAAATCAGAGATCAATCGGAATACGATAATTGTGATCTTAAGCGGATATGGAATTTGATTACGCAAAAGGCGAGTGAGCATCGGCGTTTTAACATATTTAGTGAAACACCAGCTTACAGCCGAAAACCTGATAGAAACATTAAAAAAAGCACGGGCAACCTTTGAAAGCAGAAAATCGGCGGATACGATGATAAAAAACAGCTCTTGGTTCAGCTTTTTAATGGAGAACGGTCTTATGACCAGATGCAGCCCCAGCAGCAAAGTTATTTAAGTGTTTATATGGAACCTTTCCAGATTATGGGCTTTCGGCCATGGGCACCATATTTTTTATCGGCAAGATTCTAGGTGGTCGGTTCTTCCTCAGCATGAAGAGCTTTTAATGGAAGAAAATTTCGAGGGGTTTCAAATAGTTGATACAGTATTATATCAAAAATATGCTTGTGGCCTTTGTACGAATTTCTAATAATTTTATCGGCACAAAGGCGTTGATCAGCACGGCTCATCACTGCTGTGTGGCGATAAAGGAATCACTCTCTCGAAAGGCAGAAATTTCTTTTTGCCGCGGCTTATCACACTAAAAAATGTCTACCCTGAAAAGTTTAGAGAGCGATGTGTCTCAGTTGAATATAGAGCTGGATCGTTCGATTTTTTCATCAAAAATCAGGTCGGAGCAGCCCGTTTAATGTCTAAAAAGCGTCTACGGATTATAGCTTTTATTACCAAACAGGCGTTTATCAACAATTATGAGCACAGCATGGAGAGAATAAAAAATGGTTTAGAGGAGGCTTGGAAAAATAAAAGACTGACAGATTTTATTCAATGTACAGATAAAATAAAAGAACTACTGGACAGCGTTAAACATGGACCTGTTTGAAAATGACAAAATTATCAATAGGCTGTATACGGCGCAGGAGGTTTCGATTACCTAATCAGCGTTTTTAAGTCATGCACGGCAGTTCAATATCATAAAGAGGAATATTCTGCCGCCACTATTTATGTGCTGGAGTACATTAATTCTAACTATAATAAAAAATGAGTATCAACGAGGTCGCTGGGAAGCTGCATTCCAGCGGGATGTATATCGGGTCAAAAGATTAAAAAAGGAAAACAGGAAAAATCCTTTAACGAGTTTTTTGACTGAATGTAGAATGTACCACGCGGAGGCGCGCTGTTATGCGAAACAAATTTAAAGGTCAGCGAAATCAGCAGGCGGGTGGGAATTTCCAACAGTCAATATTTCAGGAGAATCTTTCAAGAGTTTACCGGGCAGTCGCCTAATGATTATCGAAAACAGCTTCTGTTGAAATAGGAAAGGGAGAGAAGAAACGCGATGAAACGCAGCATCAAATTTCAAATTATGGCGCGAATCGTAGTCGTTGTTCTGGTCATTATCATCTCTTTTGCCTGGTTTCTTTATAATCAATTCACTTCGATTAATATGAATAATCTCAGTAAAAGAGGGAAGCGAGGAGGCACAAAGAAATTTAATTCAGCTTCAAAGCGCGATTGAAAGATGTTTATCGGCTAAGCGAATATTTAGTGCTGAGTGAAGAGGTGAGTGGCTTTTTTTAAAAAATCTGGACCGCTTCACGCCGGCAGAGAAGGCAGTGGCCGCCGGAAAACTAATGGATAATCTGGACCGCTTGCTGGTAAGCGGGAAATATATCCATTCCTTTTTGTGTAGTCGCGGAAAACGGTGAAAGCTTTTGGAATACGTCTCCTTATGATGACTTTTTTCAGGAATGGTTTATCAAAATACAGATCAGAGCATCCTCGAAGGAATTGGGATTTACCAAAGCATATGATTTCCGGCGACTTCCTGTATCATCGGCGTCATACCTTAGTAAGCTACGTATCCAATATTTATCAAATTGAGGATGGAAAATCTACCGTCCGGGGACAAATTATCATACAGATGAATTTACAGGGCTTGTTGGATGACATTTTCGCGAATAATAGCCTGTTTAACGGGATAGCGGTTTTCGATGAAGGCAGCAAAATTTTATATGGAATCGGGAGGATATCAACCGGCTTTCTGATTTGGCAGTCCAGCCTCCGCGGAGGAATTCGAGTCTTTTGGACGGGGCAATTACTATGTTACAAGCATTTTTAGAAGATTGCGAATGGAAAGTAATTTCCACAATTGATCAAAATGATTTGCCAAAACCGCAGATATACCATATGCAATCGCGGTTTCAGCGGTAATTTTTCTTGCGCTTATTTTATTGTTTGTTTTCCTATTTCCTTTGCTGATTAAAATTTCTAAGCAGATTACACGGTTAGACGAGCAATCAAGGAGATGTCCGGAGGAAATTTGACGCGACTGTGGAACTTCATGGTGTTCAGGAAAAAAATATTTCTAATGGATTCAATATTATGGTATCTAACACAAAAAATATATGGATACTTCCATTGAGAGCCTGAAGGAACAGCAAAAGCGTGCAATTGAGCTTCTTTTGGCAAAAATTAACCCTCACTTTTATCTATAATACCTTAAATTCTGTCATCTATCTTGCAAGACAGAAAAAAATCTGAAGATATTATCAGCCTCACCAGCGCTTTTATTCATCTCCTGCAGGACAGCATACACCTGGGGAAAAACCGCCTGTTTGAAGAAATCGCAAATGAGATTGAGGTCGTTAACAATATATTATCATTCAAAACCATCGGTATATGGGAAGATTTTCTTTTTTCCTGCCGATGGGACGAATCCTTTATGGAACCTACATTCCCCAAAAATATCTTACAGCCAATAATTGAAAATTCGATTTTACACGGCATTTGTCCCAAAGCTGATCCAGGAAATATCCGTCTGGAGATTAACCGGCGGGAGGAAAAATGTTGAGATTATTATTGCAGATGATGGCGTTGGAATGGATCATGAGAGACTGGAAAGCTTGTTTAACTTTAAGAAAGATGAAACGGTAAAAACGCCTAAACTGCGCCATATCGGCCTTAACAATGGCGCAGCGTCTAGAGTTCATCTTTCCGGAAAGCATCAGTTCCGTATTGAGAGCCAGCCGGGACTGGGGACAAAAATTGTCATAATTCATCCGGTGGTTACTACTCCGGATTATCCGAACAACAAGGGCGTGGAAAGGAACTAAATTTTTAAATTTATGCAGATAAATTAAGGGCAATTTTCGCCCTGCCCTGGTTTCCTGCGCCCAAAACGCCCTGAGTTATATTAAAACTGGAGGTAAAATCATGGGAATTCTTGAAAAATGAGACTGGATGGCAAGACGGCCTTTGTAACCGGTGGTGCCAGAGGAATCAGGAAAAGCGTGGCCGCAGCCCTGTGTGAAGCGGGTAGTAATGTAGCCGTCGTGGACGTGGACTATCAGGAGGCAAAAAAACGGCTTCTGAATTGCAAACATTGGGTACGGGCGTGATAGCAGTCTCATGCGACGTTACAGATCAGGATCAGGTAAACCAAATGGTGAGAACTATTGTGGAGCATTTCGGAAGCCTGGATGTAGCCTTCTGTAACGCTGGAATCTGCACCAACTTATCCGGCAGAGGAAATGACTTTTGAGCAATGGAAAAAAGTGATCGACGTGAATTTGACTGAGTGTTTTTGACTGCGCAGGCCGCGGGAAAACAAATGATTCAGCAGGGGAGGCTCGATTATCGCGACCGCCTCCATGTCGGCCCATATTGTCAATGTGCCGCAGCCACAGTGCGCGTATAACGCTTCAAAAGCCGGGGTAAGACAGCTTGAAATCCTTGAACTGTAGAATGGGCGCAGAAAAACGTTAGAGCTTAATTCGATCAGCCCGGGCTACATAGGCACCGACCTGGTGCTTTCCTCTCCAACCTTGATTCCATTGATCGAGCGGTGGAAAAGGTATCTCAATGGAAGAATCGACGTCCTGATGAGCTTCAGGCGGTAGTCGTTTATTTGGCCGGCGAGGCAAGCTCTTCACCACTGGATCAGATTTTTGGTTGACGGCGCTTATACAAGTATTTAAATAGAAGGAGATATCCATATGAGACAAATACAATATAAGCTTCCCAATGTAATTTTAACAGAGATCCCTGAGAGACAGCTGAGAAAGGATACGGACGTGAAGGTGAGGATTGCCTACGCCGCCGTTTGCGGATCGGATATCCATGATGTTTCTGGAGATTTTGACAACACCTTCATGCGGGAGAAATTTTTGGCGGGACACAATGTTGGCCACGAAGCCTCCGGATATGTGGTCGAATTAGGGAAAAACGCTACAAGCAAGGGCTTGAAGGTCGGGGGATAAGGCAGCTCTTTATTATAACTGCTATTGCGGGAAGTGCCATTTCTGCAATATTGGGAAACAGCACCTTTGTGAAAAATATTGATGTCACCCTTGGATTTATGAGCGATTATGTGGTAGTTGACGAGCAGCAGGTATATAAGCTGCCGGAGGATATGGATATGAAAAAGGCCGCCCTGACGGGGAACCGGTTTCTATCTGCCTTCACGGTGTCGATATGTGCCGCATTAAACCTGGAGATACGGTAGCTGTTTCTGGCGGCGGTGGAATCGGGAATCTTACCATGCAGCTGGCAAGGTAGCTTTCCGGAGGCACCAGGGTCACCTTGTTTGAGCCGATTGCGTGGCAAGCGCGAAGCCGCATTAAAAGCGGGCGCCGACTATGTATTAGATCCTCTTGCACCAGACTTTCATGAAAAAGCGATGAAAATCACAGACGGCTATGGGTTTGATGTGATTTTTGAGTGTTCCGGCGCGAAATCCACCATTGCAAGCTGCTATGACCTAATGTCCAGAGGAGGTGTTTTGGAGCTGATGGCATTATTTAAGCCGGAAATTACATTGATGCCATTGGACAATTCAGCGCTATGCAGAAGGAAGCCACGATCATTGCAGGGGGTGTTCCAGTCTCCTTACACTATGCAGAGGGGCGGTTCTCTGCTGGATCGACTGGAAACGGAGTCCCTGACCCTCTTTTGTTTTTGAGCCGGATGATTATCAAAAAAAAGCGTTTCAAGCGCAGAAAGAAGGCAGAAGCTTAAAATCCATGTTTCATTTTTCCGATTAATAATTAAGATAACATAAAGGAGGAAACGGTCATGAAAAAATTTAAATACGCTTATCAGGTAGGCGGGCTATGGGGAGATGTCCGTACCAGACTTCCCAGAATCGCTAAGCTTGGCTATGATGCGGTAGAGGTTGCCGGCGTAACCTCTTACTTCCACGAGGGAAAGGAATTTAAGAAAATCTGCGACAGCGAGGGCATTGCAGTTTCCAGTGTATGCACCAACTGCGCTGAATTGATATGGCATATCCAAGAAAAGGAGTTCGTGATCAGGGAATCGATTATATGTGCAGGGTAGTGGACTTTGCCGCTGACCTGGGCGGGAACGGCGTGATCATCAATCCGACCCGCTTGACGAAATGGACTCCGCTGGCAGAATTAGAGCAGGAGCTGGCTTGGGGTGCGGAAAGCATCCAAAAGGTGGCGGATTATGCCGCCGGAGCGGGAATCAAGCTGTTTGTGGAAGTGTGGAACCGATATGACACCTATTTGCTCAACCGTGCCGAACAGGGCCGCGCCTTTGTCAAAATGGTCAATAAACCCAATGTAGGCGTTATGCTGGATACTTTCCATTTGAATATTGAGGAAGTAGATATGGCTCAGGCCATTTTAGATTGAGGGGTGTTTATATCATCTCCATGTAGGAGACCCAACAGAGCGGCTCCCGGCATGGGCCATATGGGATTTTAGGCCGATTATGAAGGCTTTAGCGGAAATCGGCTATCAAGGCTATGTTACTATGGAATTGGTGCCTCCTGGAGCGGATCCTGAAACCTATGAGGAGTTTCACGATATGACCAGCTTTTTGAGGAATATCCTGCCGTTTCCTAAAAACCTTAAAAGCCATTGAAGCGGCTTTATAAAAGCGGGAGGGATTGGTATGTATCAATTTAAATACGCTTATCAGGTAGGCTGGGTATGGGGAGATATTTATGACGGAATAAAAAGACTTTGCGAAATTAGGGTACCAGGGCGTGGAGGTAGCGGGTCAGCCCGAGTATTTTTCTCAGGCCCAGCAAATCGGTCGCGCGTGCCGTGAGGAGGGAGTCGTCCTTCTAGTATTTGCTCCATTTTGGATCAGTTTGATATAGCTCATCCGGATAAGAACCAACGTCAGCTGGGAATAGACCATGCGAAGCGTACGGTGGAATTCGCGGCTGAATGGGCTGTCCTACTGTCATTTTAACTCCAACCCGCTACGGAAAGTACGAACCTCTTACCAGCATTGAGGAAGAACTGAAAACAGGAGCGGAAAGCATGGAGCAAGTGGCGGACTACGCGGCGGAACGCGGTGTGAGGCTTTGTATCGAGGCATGGGATCGATTTGATACCTATCTTATAACGAATCTTGCGGCCGCCAAACCTTTAGCGGAGAAAAATTAATCGTACAAATGTAGGCGTTATGCTGACACCTTTCATATGAACATTGAAGAAAAGGATATGGCCGCTGCGGTGCGGGAGGCTGGCGATATGCTGATGCATTTCCATGTTGGGGATTCCAACCGTGTGGCTCCCGGTATGGGACATATTGATTTTCTTCCTATTCTGCAAGCCATCAAGGATATTAATTACAAAGGCTTTGTTACCATGGAGCTGTTCCGCCAGCTTTTCATACAGATTCTTATGTAAAGCATCACGATACCAGCTACTTATATCTGAAATATCCCGAATTTTCTATTCAATATTTTGAAGAAAATTGAGGAGAAGCTTCAATAAAGGATAGCCATGTAATTTGCAATCATGGGAGTAAGGTGTGCTGAGCTAACATGCTTTACCCCGTGACGCTTCAATAAATAAGGAGGTTGTGTTATGGCTGATATAATGCGTGACGCCCAAAAACGGATAGAAGACATTCGAAGACGTACGGTGAAAATCGTTGTTCGACGAGACGGAAGCCCTGTGCCTGACGCTCAGGTTGAACTGCGTATGAACCGTCACCACTTTTTGTTTGGATGTGATTGTTACTGTGCGAATACATACGATACCCGGAAAAAGAAAACGGCATAAAGAATTGTTCTCTGGCTTGTTTAATTATGCCACCCTGCCTTTTTTTATTGGGGACAGTATGAGCCTGTAAGAGGGGAAAAAGCGAAAAACGCCTTTCCAATATGGTGGAATGGTGCAAAAGCATTGACTTATCGACTAAAGGACATCCCTTGGTATGGCATGAAATTTTTACCCGATTGGCTTAACAGCGATCATGACATTGAGAAGTTAATTCAGGAACGAATTGAGGACTTGATGGAACGCTTTGGGGATCAAATCGACTATTGGGATCTGTTCAATGAGATCACAGTATCACAGAGGTTTCACAATCCGGTGGCCGACTGGATCGAAAAAAGTGGGAAAGGAAAACGCGGTCGAATATGCCGCCCGGTGTGTCTATGAGGTGAATCCACGGGCTAATTTGCTATATAACGATTTTTAATGTCCAGCCGGCGGATATGAAATTTTTGCTGAGGCTGAGAGAAAAGGGATAAGATTAGAGGCGGTAGGCCTTCAAAGCCATATGCATCAGCGCAAGTGGTCCTTTGATGAAACCTGGGAGATTTGTAAAAGATACGCTAAATATGGCTGGCCCATCCATTTCACAGAAGTGACAGTAATCAATGGCAGATGTACTAAAGACGTGGATTATACTATCGGCAATCCTAACTTCTGGATCAGCCGGCCAGAGGATTTAGAAATTCAGCGAGAATATACGGAGCAGCTTTATACTCTTTTGTTCAGCCATCCCTGCGGTGGAGGCTATTACCTGGTGGATTTCCCAGACCGGCAGTGGATGGATACCTGGTGGACTGATAACAGAAGATTTAAAAATCAAGCCGGTATATGACGGCCTGAAAGAGCTGATAAAAAACGTTGGTGGAGCAATGAAGAGACGCACCAATTTATCCGGTTGCTTTGCAAGTGCGGTTTACTGCGAAATTGATATTACCGTTAAAGCGGGTAATCAAGCCGTTTCCCTAAATACGGATATTTTACGTAAGTTTGGCGTTCATGAGGGGGCGCAGAAGCTGGTAATTGAGCTTTAAAGGAGGGAAGAAACTATGTCTATGTTATACGATGCGAATCAAAGAATAGAAAAATTAGAAAAAAGATGTAGAATTTATTGTGAGAAAAGACGGCAGACCGGTATCAAATGCTCAGATAAATGTGAAAATGAAGAAACACCAATTCTTATTTTGCAGCAACTGTTTTCCAGCGAATTCCTATGAGGAGGCGGCCGGCTCTCGTTATAAGAAGTATTTTTCTGATCTGTTCAATTACACTACCCTTCCGTTTTTTTGGCAGCGCTATGAAAGAGAACGAGGCAAAACTGATCATGAACGTTTAGAAAAGCTTTTGCAGTGGTGCGAAGCTTTAGATCTGAAGACAAAAGGGCATCCTATTGTATGGCAGAAATTAGCGCCAGAATGGTTGGAAAACTCCGAGGATGTAGAAGCTTCTTTAAAAAGCGAATAGAGCATCTCATGGAGAATTTTGGAGATCGGATAGATTATTGGGATGTATTTAATGAGATTACCGTAGATCATCTGTACCATAACGCGGTATCGCGCTGGATTCATGAAAAGGGAAGAGCTAACGCTGTACGGTATACGACAAAGCTGGTGCGGAGATCAATCCTCATGCCAATCTCCTTTATAATGATTTCAATATTTGGAATCAAGAGTGTGAGGTTTTGCTGGAAGAGCTTCGCTATATGGGGGTTGAACTGCAAGCGGTGGGAATTCAAAGTCACATGCATACATTTTGTGGACGATGGAAGAAGCTTGGGAGGTTTGTGAACGTTTTGCAAAATATGGCTGGCCTCTTCATTTTACCGAGCTCACAGTTTTAAGCGGGCGATATATTGGAAGAAATGGTATGATGAACGACGATTCCAAGCCGGAGGACTGGTACCGGGGTAAAGTACGAAGAACTCAGGCAAAATATACAGCGGATTTTTATACAATGCTGTTTAGCCATCCGGCGGTAGAGGCCATTACCTGGTGGGACTTTCAGGACAATGACTGGCGGGCGGCTCCGGCTGGTCTGGTAACGGAGGAGGTTCATCGTAAAGCCTGCTTACCATGCGTTACGAAAACTGATTCGTGAAAATTGGTGGAGTGATGAATTTGGAAAAACCAATGGCGAAGGAATATATCGCTGTAACGTCTACCATGGTGACTATCAGATTGAGATGATAGCGGATGGGAAAAAAAAGCGGTTTTGGAAATTCCAATCCTGAGAGAGGCGGGAGGACCCGGGAAACCGCAAAAAATAGAGATCAATTTGTAATATGGATTCATTCGTAATAGCTGTAAATAGCTTAAAAAGGCGTGCCGATATTCACGCCTTTTAAACTTACAAAATAATTTTGAGGCTTTTTCTGATAAGGCTTGACTTCTTATTGCTTATAGCCTAAGTTGTCTTTTAGACGGTCTACTAAGTCGGTATATTTAGTGGACTGAAAGCTAAAAGTATTTTTTCAGCATCACTCTTTCCCGCAGACTTAGCTTTTCTGTAATCTCTTGAAGCTTTTTATTATTCTCCGGTTCGATGCCGGCTTTTGCGTAAACCTCATTTTGTCCCTTCTCTCCGTAACCCGGCCGCTGATCCTTTGCTGAAATCCTTCAGCTTGTCATTAAACTGAGCAATATGTACGTTTGTTAACACAAAGTCGGTAACGAATATTACAAGAGCACTCCTGCGATAATATAAACGGCTAAAGGGGGGAAGAAGATGGGTTGTCCGCAAGACAAAGGGATGAATCCACTTGATCAAAAGACCGACATACAGCCAAAGGCCAACGCTCCCCAGAAGCAGATCCTGCCCTTGATATTTAAAACCAACCGGTATAATCCCACCACTTGGCGTGAAAAATTTCTTCCAAAGCCCAGCCAGTGAGATATTCCAGAGTGCAGTTTACAAGCATGCCGGCAAAAATAAAAGAACAGGGTTATGAATCCATCCTAAAAGGAATACGTCCAGCAAGGCGCCGGAGCCATAAATAGGACAGTAAGGGCCGGCTAAAAACGCGGTTGAATACCAAACGTTTTTCCTGAATCGAGCAGACCAAGGTTTCGTAGATCCAACCAACGATATTATAGAACATAAACCATAGGAAAAATTGACAAATAGGTATCATGCGATATCACTTCCAATTCAAAGTCAGATGAGGGGTAATCGAGGCATGATCAACGGTCAGACGAAAAATCATCCAAAGGCTCAGCGAGAGGCAGCGAGGACAAAAACTTTTTCTGAGCATAGGGTATGGATTTTGTTTAAAGGTTTCATACAGGGAACAGCCCTTATCCACCAGACAAACCATCAGGCCCTCCCCGACAGAGAGGAGGAACCGGGGTCAAAGGGAACATATGCTTTTAATAACCTCCCGTTCGATCCGAGAAAGCTCAAATTCCTTTGCGCGTTGACAAAAGCATCTCTAGCGTGGTGAAGGCATGAAAGGTATGCCCTTCGCCGGAATTGTGCCAGTCGTAAAGAAAGTAATCATGCAGAAGCGCCCCTCGTACCAGCTCCCGCTCACGAAAAATTCAAGTGGAAATACCAGGAAAGATAATAACTGTAATAAGCAACAGCGATGCTGTGCAGAAGAACAGAGGTGTTCCATGCTGTACATATTGATGGTGGTGCGAAATGTGGAGCAAGAAGCCACATCCGCTAAGTATTTTTTAAATTCTTTATTTTTGAACACAATTTTCCTGGGAGTAACCCCGCAAAGGCGGCGAAACCAATTCAAAAATCATCCTGCTTTCTGAAAAAAGAAACGATTGTTGATTTTTACTCACATGTGTATTATATTATTTCTAAAGAGCAATGACAACGGACATTTGTGGGAAATATGTTTCTTAAACAACATATTTAGTGATTTATGTTGCTTTTTTGGAGGCTGTATGAAAATTTAAGGAATAATCAGGCCGAAAGCGGTGTGCGGATGGACCGAAGATGTTTAAAAACCAAAAGGCCATAAAAACGCTTTGGTGGAGTTAATGTCGGAAAAAGATATCTCTCAGATTACTGTTAAGAACTGGCGCAAGAGCGGATATCAACCGTAAGACCTTCTATACGCATTACCAGCATTTATGATGTCTCAGGCGAAATCGAAAATGAAATGATCCAAAATCTTAAAAGGCTGATCCAGGAAAAGCTGTATTAAGCTTCTCGAGCTTTGCTATTCTGTGTTCAAAGCGCTGAATGATCTGATTTATCAGGATTTCAACTTTTATCAGAATCTGCTGAGCCATGCCAACGCCCATGGTTCTTTGATCAGTAAGATAAAAATGCGCTTCAGGGAGGAAATTTTGGAGAGTGCGAAGGATCAGCTTGCGGCGCTGCCGGAGCAATTTCCGTATATGATCAATTTGTATCGTCCGGTATTATTTCTATGTATATATTATGGTTTGATTCCGATCAGAAGATACCATTGGAAGAATTGGCGAAAACCGCAGGGGTTTAGTATCAATGGGATTGATACTTTGGTAAGGAAAGTAAATGAGTAGAATACTGATAGAGAAAAGCTATCGTGCCGATTAAATAGAAAAAAGACAGCAAAAGCTGCCGTTCCTTTTCTGCTTTCTTGTAATGATTTTGAAAAAGCCAAATCAAAATTTTTGATTTGGTGCTGAATAAAAAGTTAACCCAAAGCGACATCTAAAATCATCATGACAAGAAAACCGGATAATACACCAAGAGTTCCAATATTGGAATATTCTCCCAAATGTGCCTCAGGGAATTAATTCTCTACTACAACATAAAACATTGCGCCAACGGCAAGGCTAGCAACCACAGCATCAAAGGCTGGATAAATCAGCGATTAACACCGTCAATACGCCGAAAATCAATTCTACTAATCCGGAAAGACTTCCCAAAACGAAAGACTTTGCGGTGCTTCTTGACGCAGAGGCAAAATGGCAGCGCCTTCTGGAATTTTGAATACCGATGCCGATAGCTAAGGCCATTGCGGCGGTATACATGGTCGGATCATGGCCGTTTTGCGCCGCTAAGGCGAAGGAAGCGCCTACGGCCATTCCCTCAGATATTATGAAGAGTGACAGCAATACCAATAAGGTGGTTCGCTTCCAGGAGGAAGAAAGTCCCTCTGGCTTTGTCTCGCCAAGGTGTAGATGAGAAGCAGGCTGTCCATCCAGAATCAGGAATGCGGCACCCAAGATTAAACCGCCGGCAGGGATCCAACCGGCCAGCCCTTTTCCGATGCCTCTTCAATGGCAGGAATCAGCAGCGACCATATAGAAGCAGCAATCGTTACACCCGCGGCAAATCCTAAAAAAAATTCTTTTGATATTTGTGTTGGCCTTTTCGGAAGAAAAACCATAGAAGCACCAAAGCGCCGTCATAAAAAGGTAAATCCAGTACCTCCGGCGGCCCATAAAAGCGCGTTTGCCATCAATATATTCCCCGCTCTCAAATCATAGTTTATAAACAAGCTATCGCTTGCCGTTGTTTTCTGTTCTAAATAAAGAGCTTATTCTTTCTTTTGATTACTTTGATTATAACAAGGGCTGGGAAAAGTCAATCGTTAAAATCAGGAAACAAAGAGTACCCCCAGCTCTGCTGGTACTCTTATTGCATATCATTGATGCTTACAGTGATTTGACGCTTGTTGATTCAATTCCATGTTTTTTATTTTTCGTCAGCCTTTTTTCGATAGAGGGTTCGATAAACAAATTTCACAGAGCCCGACATGCCGTCGGCAATTCCGGAATAATTTTGATAACTTCGGAAACGTCGCCTAGGGCGTTTAGTCTGGCCGCCAGCTGAGAAAGATCGCCCTGGAAGGCTTCGGTAATTTTTCTGGATTCTATCCTCATTAACAAATGCTTCATCCTTCAGAAAGCATTCCGCCGTCCTTCAGTTGGGAAACGCCGTCTACCAGAGCCGAGGAACCGCTTTGAAAGGAGGAAATTCCGTCGTACCAGCTGCTGCGCGCCGTCCTTTAGCTGCTGTGATCCGCCCTTCAGCTCATTGGAGCCAATAGCTAAATCTTTACTGCCTGCGTAAGCCTGGGCCACTCCGTCTGTGTAGTCCTGCAAACCGCTGTAAAACTGCTGATAGCTGTCAAGCTGCTGCTTCAAAACAGCGATACTGCTTTCACCGTTCTTAGCGCTTTCAACCGCAGCCTGAATTTTGCGACTGCACTTGGCTGCTCTGCATGTTCTGGTCAATCAGCTCCTGTTTTTTGAAAACCAGGCTGTTTATGTCTCGCGCCATCTCCTGGCTGGCCATTTTTTGCTGACGGCGCTGGCGATTTTCGTTGGGTGTCTGCATCAATCATGACCAGAGGCACAAGCCTGCTCATATTCCTCGGCCGTCATAGCCTTTCCCGCGGCAGCCAGTACGCCCTCCAACACCTGCTTGCGGACGGTATCCTCTACTTGGACACTGTGTATTTCGTTTTCCTGAGCGTTGACCGCCTGAGTGACCTGCTGCAAAGCGGTATTGTAGGCAAGATCATAGACGGTGGTTTCGTCCAAGAATCCAGCACGCTGTCCAATACGGCAGCGTAATTGTCAATGGTCAACTGAGGTACCGACACCCGGCCGCCTCTAATTGGGATTGAGCGGTGGACAATAAAGTTTCGAATACGGCTTTGGCGCCACCGACCAGGTTCTGGCTGTTGCTGTTCAGCTCTCCCAGGCCCGAGCTAGCTGGGAAGCGCCGCTGTTTAAGTCGGAGGCACCGGAATACAAATCCGCAGCGCCGCTGTTGAGGTTTCCAGCGCCAGAGGCCAGCAGATCGATACCACTGATCACTTCGGATTTTTCCAGCAGCGCGGAAAGCCCGTCGTACAGCTGAGAGGAGCCATCCACCAGTTCCAGGGCTGCGTCGTTGAGCTGGCTGATCGCAGAAGTCAAATTTTGCACATCCAGATCTTCAAATCCAAGTGATTGAAAATAATCGTTAGAAGCGACGGTCAAGGTGGTATCTAGTCTAAAATCCTTCACATCCGCTGTCAGCTCCATAATCGGGAATTTCCAGCTTGCGTTTGTCCAGGTTTAGGCTCTCCTGCAAGCCCGGCATGGCGAAGCCCATAACCACGCTGCGTCTCCATCGGAAAGCAGCTTGCCATTAGAAATTTGGACATTTGAGAAAACGTCGTTGTCCAGAACAGCGCCAGTCAGCATGACAAAGGGAACATAAACCGTCTCTTTTTTGCCATCGATCTCTATGGTTTCCTTTTTGGTTGTTTTGATAGCTGAAGCGGATGGTCACTCTGCCGCTTTTTCCTGCCAAGTCTTCGGCGGAAATAGGCTTCCCGTCCAACTGATAGGAGATGGATACATCCACCGGAAGAGCCTTCTGGTGGTGCCCCTGATAATAAATATCGTTCCCTTTAGTCCCAAACCCGCATATTATTGGGATTCATAGTGTAGGCTTCATCACCTTTTACGTTTTCGATACCATCAAGCTTCGCTGATGTCATTGATGAAATTGGCACCGGCAGGATTCTTCAGCCAGTCGCTGACAATGATTTTTTGGACGGAACCGTCTGCGTTAGCCAGAACATATACGGTTTCCTCTTGGAATTTTGACCGCCGGAGGCTGAATGGACGGCGGTTGTTACCGATTTCCACAGAGATGCCATTTTGTTTGGGGGCCGTGACGGCAGAAGCGCTGCAGATGCCTATGGGCATAGTAGCGGCCAGACAGATGGCGATGATCTTGGCAGCCACGTTTTCTTTAATTTCATATGAAAGACCTCCTGATTACTCTTTTCGTTATAGATTATTACTGAGAAACCTTCTGTTTTTAGGCCGGAAGCCCAAGGTGGTTTTACCGATGACAGGGTCAAACAGCAGAAGCATTGCTGGTAGAATAAACATAACCGACAGCATACTGATGATCACCCCGAGCCATCAGGTTGCACATGGAGCTGATCATGTCGATGTTGGAATAAAGCCCAACTCCGAAGGTTGCCGCGAAGAAGCCCAAAGCGTTGACAAGAATAGAGGAAATGGAGGTTGAAAGCGCGATGGAAACCGCTTCCTTTTTGTTGTGGCCTTGAAACCGTTCTCTTTATATCGTGTGGTCATTAAAATAGCATAGTCCACAGCTCGGCTCCAAGTTGAATGGTACTAATGCAGATCGGCGCGACAAAGGAAGGGATACGTTGGTATAGAATGGAATTCCCAAATTGATAAATACGGCAAACTCGATCACCGCGACTAAGATTACCGGTAGGGAAATGGAACGGAGCACCAGAGCGATAATTATGAAAATAGAAATAATTGAAATAATATTCACTTACGTTGAAATCGTGATTGGTAACTTGGATCAAATCCTTTGTGCAGGAGGCTTCTCCAATCAGCATACCGTTCGGGTCATATTTTTCAGAATATTATTAATCTGTGTGATTTGGCCGTTCACCGTCGCTGGCAACCGAATACTGAGAGTTGATCAAAAAAGAGCTGATACTTATCGTTTTCAGAAGGTCGGTAATAGAGGAGGGAAGGATTTCTCGGTACCGAGCCTACCACGGAATTGAGAAGCCCAACGCATAGGAGACTCCGTCTACTTGATCAATCTCCTTTATCATAGCTTGAGCGTCCTTAGCCTCCATTTGGCGTCCGCAAGGATCATGTGGGTGGTGCTGATGTCAAAACGATCCTTAAGCTTGGTGTTGGCGATCATATAATCCAAATCCTGAGGTAAAGATTCGCTGAAGTCATAGTACATTTTGTATTCGCTATTAACCATAAAGCAGGGCCGACAATGACAAAAGATCGCCAGAAAAACCCAAGCGCGTTTGGTGATGAAGCAGGACAAGCCGTCCATTTTCGGAATGGGATCGGTGCATCGTCTTTTCGATGGGACGATCAATACCAAAATGAGAGAGGGAAGAACGGTAACACAGCAAATCACTCCCAGTAAAACTCCCTTTGCCATGACAATACCTAAATCCCAGCCGAGGGTGAAGCTCATAAAGCAGAGGGCGATAAATCCCGCAATGGTGGTGATGGAACTGCCTACGACAGAGGTGATGGTGTGGGCGATCGCCTGTGCCATAGCCTCTTTTCTATCGCCGTTAAAATTACATTTTTCCTCTGAGTAGCTGTGCCATAGAAAAATAAAATAATCCATGGTCACTGCCAGCTGAAGCACAGCGGCTAAAGCCTTGGTAACGTAAAATTTCTCCAAACATAAAGTTGCTGCCGAGGTTGTAAGGATAGCCATACCGATGCTGGCCAGGAAGATAAAAGGAAGAATCAGGAATCCAAAAACAGCATCATGGCGATTGTGGCAAACAGTACCGCCAGGCCCACATAAATAGGCTCCTCCTGCTCGCACAGCGCCTTTAGGTCAGTTACCATAGCCGACATGCCGGATACAAAAGCATTGGCCCTCTGGTGGTCTGCCTAATCTGAGTGATGGCCTCCATTGTTTCATCGGCCGAGGTGGAGGTATCGAAAGAAAACTGCCATCACGGTAGCGTCCCCGTTATTAAACGCGTCATAATACTTTTCAGGCAGCAGCTCCATTGGAACCGACAGATCCATCAGGCTGTCGTACCAGATGACAGATTCTACATGGTTTACCTGCTGAATTTTTCTTTTAGATCCGCGACCTCTTTCGTTTCCAGCCCTTCCACGACCACCATGGAAAAGGCGCCCTTTCCAAAATCATCAGTAGAATGTTCTGCCCCTTAACCGTATCCATATCCTCAGGAAGATAAGTAAGCATATCATCGTGATTCGGGTGCTCAGCATTCCAAATAAGGGAGGAATCAACAGTAGACCTTCGAAATTAAATTGATTGATTTTACCACCTTTGCCAAATTTAACCATTTTATTTTCGCTACTCAAAAAGTGATTGCTGCTTAAGTCAGCATAGATTATTTAGGTTGCTCGATATATTTCCCAGACTACTGCTGCCACTGTC
>VOFB01003826.1_pt1 | contig 18413 bp, 15 predicted proteins | sample 5384141 | NCBI WGS metagenome assembly VOFB01 (sample SAMN12384721, study PRJNA508395) | human gut metagenome | isolation source: healthy gut A | host: Homo sapiens | reverse complement strand
ACTTATGGACCTTCTGGTCGAGCCCCGTCGGGGTTCCCGGGAGGTCTTTTTTTATTCCCGCGCACGGGTGTTTTCCTCCGTTCGGTGGAGGAAAACGGACGCCGGAAGGCCCGTGGGCGGGAGGATCGCTCCGGTCGCCGGGAGGTTCGGGACGCTGGGGGATCCCAGGAATTTCAAGGGAGCTTCCTGCTCTTATCCGATGGTGGGATAGACTGGGGAACCATGCATTATTTCGTGCCCAAACGCTGTGTCGGATCGAACAAAATCATGTATCGCGACGAAGCGACGGCCCGGCGGACCGCCGACCAGGGTTGGCGTGAACGCGGTACCGAGCTATGGGTATATCGGTGCGGATTCTGCGGGACCTGGCATCTCACGCATCGCGATCCACAAGCGTTAAAGGGCGTTACCAATCGCTGTTGCAGTATCTTTTAATATCATTCGATATTGCTGACATAGCAACAAGAAATCTCAATAGAAGATTGCAAAAAGATTGGCTATCATGCGATATGTGATAGCCAATCTTTTTGTATTTTTGGGGGAATATCAATCGCCATATATCGACAATATATTGCGATAACTAAGAATATTTGATGATTAGTCGGTGATGTCGGCTTTGTAGAAATTCTCGTAGGAACGGCTCGGCGTCGGACCCCGCTGGCCCTGATAATGCGAGCCGGTGCCTTGCGAGCCGTACGGATGTTCGGCGGGGGAGCTGAGCTGGAAGAAGCACATCTGGCCGATCTTCATGCCCGGCCACAACTTCACCGGCAACGTCGACACATTAGACAGCTCAAGCGTAATATGCCCCTCGAAACCAGGGGTCAATGAAGCCCGCAGTCGAATGTGTGAGAATCCCCAATCGGCCCAGTGAGCTCTTGCCTTCCAGACGGGCGGCAATCGTCGGATCAAGCTTCACGTACTCCCACGTGGAACCCAATGCGAACTCACCCGGATGCAGAATCCACGGTTCGCCCGGAGCCACCTCGAACTGCTCGGTCAGCTCGCCCTGATTCTCAGCCGGATCGACATACGTGTACGCATGATTGTTGAACAGACGGAAGAAACGGTCCAAACGTACGTCAATGGAAGCGGGCTGCACCATTTCCGGGGTCCACGGATCGAGTGAAATATGACCTTCGGCCTGCGCGGCGAGAATGTCGCGATCGGACAGCAGCATCGAAACTCCTTATTGCCAAGGCACGCGAATGTGCCGGTATGGCGCTCACCAACATTCGAACGTTCGCATGGTTGAGCGTGCGAATGCCGGCAATTGCGAAATGATTATTAGCTGGCTCTAGTCTAACGCGGTATCGCTATATCGTGGCTTATATCGGGCTGTAACGATTGCCGTGTGCTTGGTGCGCAAAATCCGTTGCATCGGATTTTTCTGCAGGATTTTTCTACGGGATTCTTCCGCAGGATTTCTTACAGGATTCCCGGCGCGATATCGTGCGTGGCAAGCCAGTCGCGCAAATCGCTGAATTCGTTGAGACTGACCGCATGATCGAGTCCACGATAGCTTTTCGACGTAAGGAATGTATGTTCGTCCAGCCAAGCGGCGGTTGCGAAAAGCTCCGGCATCGGAATCACGGTATCGTTCTTGCCGTAACCGTAGAACACGGGAATGTTCAATTCCGCAATACGACTGTCGGCCGGCGCGCTGTCGGTGACGATTCCCGGCGCAAGGGAAGCCGGAAAGCGAGATCGACGCGGTGTACCGTTCCGGATGGACACGCAGCAGATGAATCGCCAGCAAACCGCCTTTGCGAGAAACCGATCGGCACTACAGCGCGATCTTCGGGAACATTGCGCGCAACCCAATCGTCAATGGCTTGAGCGGCAGCATAAGCGTCTCGATCCAGGTCTTTGCCGGACGGCACGCAATCATGGAACCACGAATACGCGCCCTGACCGAAACCGAATTCACCGGAACCAGCCTCCTGCAGCACGAGCGGCGCACGCAATGAAGCAAAATCGTTGTAGGGAGCCACGTAACGCATCATGTCGGCCAAATCGGCCTCATTGGAGCCCCAGCCGTGCAGGCAGAGGAACAGCGGGCGTCGTGGAGCCGCATTGCCGCCCCCGCGCGAATACTGTACGTGCGTGACCTGCAGCGGCTCGCCGAACCTCCCTGGCCAACCACCTGCGATTCGCGCCCGATCAGACCGGTCGGGGTGTTTGGGTTGCTGGAGTCGTGGGAATCGCTGGTTTCGTGCTCGCGTATTTCACTCATGCCTCCAATATACCTGTTCCAGCGGGGTAATTCTCCCAGTCACTGGAAGGATTAGGACGCCGAGCGGCCTGTAAGCGGGTGGATTGTTCCAGTTGGTGGGGGTTTCTGGACTCTGGATGGCTTGCCAGCGGGTGGATTCTTCCACTGACTGGGGAATCTGGACTTTGAGTGGGCTGTCAGCGGGCAGATTGTTCCAGTGGGTGGAGGTTTTGGGACGTTGGGCGACTTGCCAGCGGGCAGATTGTTCCACTGACTGGAGGAATCCACCCTGCTGAGGGCAAAAAAAAAACCCCGGTGGAGAGAAGACCACCGGGGAGAAAGGAGAGAGAAAGAAGAAAGGGTTCAATTGTCGGGAACTGCTGTGGGTTCCTGGTCGGCTCTTTGCTGACATCTCCTATATAAGCAGACGATGCTGAGTACATGTCTGGTGTTTTCTGGGAAATTTCTGAGAATTTCACCCCCTGTTTTAGATTGTGGAATATCCTCGCGGTTTGCGACGTTATACGCGTGTTCCGTTCCTACAGTTGTCTCGTTTCCCACGTTTCCACAGTTCGTCCGCAGACAAACTCGCTGCGGATCACCGGCTCACGCCAGCTTGCTGATCCCATCAGATCAGCTGGATGCTAGATCTGCGCGTCGGCGTCCACGCTCATCACATACACGTTGCGTCGCAGCTGCTTGGATTGCGCACGCGTAATGTCGCCCGCCTCGTACATGTCTTGGATCACACCCAGCTCGATACCGTAGCTTTCGCGCTTCACATCTTCCGCCTGCGCCTGCGCCTCCGCGCTCGTGCCCACATTCGGGCGTGACCTCAGCGTAGCCTCGCCTCGTCGGTAATCCAGCAGCAGTGCCGAGCAATGTTCCGTATTGTACGTGTCGCGGCCCATCTCCTCATACAGGCGGTCGATCACATGTTCGATGGCATCCACCTGCACCGCGCGGGTGTGCGCGAACAGCTCGTCGTCGCTGAACAGCGGGGTAGTGCGGCGAATGCGGCTGTTCACACGCTTCACCACCGTGCCCAAACGCCTCTGCAACGCCCTGAAGCGGCCTTTGACTCGCCAGATGGTGCGTCCGGAATTATGTTCCGTTTCGATATGGCGCAGAGAGCTCATGATCTGGTCGAGCAGGCGCTCGCATGCTTCGATTTCCAGATCGTGCGCTGCCTTGTCGTCGTTCGGCATCGCCTTGACTTTCGCCAGTCGCGCCTTGACGTATTCCTTCTCCCAGTTGAGCGCGTCGATCTGCAGTTGCATATACCCTTGCGGATCGATTTCTCCGATGCGCTGCTTCAGTCGTGTGATACGTTTCGTATACGAGTCGATGATCATCAGCACCGCACGACGATTGTCGGGTGTGACTCGTCCCGTCAGTTCCTCCACGGTCCGTCGCAGCACTTCGATGGTGATTTCGGTCATTTCCACGGAAGTGTCTTTATTGCGATTCGGCGCCAGCAGCGGCAGTAGGAAGTTGGCGAGCAGCAAGGTTACGACGATCACGCCACCTGCGATGAAGATCAGTTCGTCACGCATGGGGAACCACGCGCCTCCCGTAATGGTGTACGGGATCGTGAACATCAATGACAGGGTGATGGTGCCTTTCGGCCCGCCGAACGTCATGACCGCGGCCGAACGCCAACGTTGCGCCGTCATCTTGCGTCGCTTGCCGGTGACGGTATCTCGCGCGAGACGTAGCATCAATGAAATCCACAGGAATCGCATGATGATTACCACTGCGGAAACCGTAAGAATCGCAACCAGTAGCAGCCAATTGCTGACTTGCGGATCGTCCCAGCTTGCGCTCATCGCATTCGGCAGCAACATGCCAAGCAGAATGAACACCGTGCCGTTGAGCGTGAACGAGAATACCCCCATACGCTTGACGAAACAATGTTGGTGCGAGCCACATTCGGGCCGATGCCGGTGCGGTCGAAACGGATGATCAAACCGGCCGCCACCACTGAAAGAATGCCGGAAACATGCACCGCTTCCGCACCCAAATACAGAATGAACGGCAGGAACAATTCCATCAAAATACGGCTTGTGGTCGTCTCCCAGCCGAAAGATCGCAACGATTCAAATAACAGGTCGGCGACCATGCCTACTGCCAAGCCGAAAATGGCGCCGCCGAAGAATGAGAACACGAACTGTGCGGCCGAATCGCCCACTTTAAACACGCCACTGACGGCCGCCGCGATCGCGAACTGGAAGCCGACGATGCCGGACGCGTCGTTGAATAGCGATTCGCCTTTAAGCACGCTGGTTTGACGTTGCGTAAGCGCGGCTTCCTTGCCGAGCGACGATACGGCGACCGCGTCGGTCGGTCCAAGTGCGGCGCCGAGCGCCAGTGCTGCGGCAAGGGGAATTGCGGGCCATACGGTATGCAGCGCGAAACCAACGGCCACCATGGTTGCGATCGCTAGTCCAATTGCCAATGAAAGCGACAATTTAACGGATTTCAGCAGCTCGCTTTTATCGATTTCATGCGCTTCCAAATACAGCAGCGGCGCAATGAACAGCACCATGAACAGTTCCGGATCGAGCGTGACGTTCGGGAAAAACGGCAATTGCGACGCCAGCGCACCCAACGCGATCTGCACGAGCGGTGTGGAAACCTTTGGGAATGAAACGGCTGAGGAATGAAGATAGCACGACGGCGGCGATAATACATAAAATCAACTCGAATAACGCCAACGTGCCTCCTTTTTGCGCGTTTTCTTCAATCTCTTCCAGCCTACCAAGAGTATTTATGGGCGTGTTTCGTCTTTTGCTTCACGCGAGCGGAACCGTATAGTGGCGGGTATGCAGTGGAGTGACGACATGGAGCTGGCGATTGAATTGGCCCGCGAGACCGCCGCGGGAAGGCGAGGTGCCGGTCGGTGCCGTCGTGCTTGACGCTGGGGGAGCGGTGATTGGCAGTGGCCGTAATCTGCGCGAGGCGCACGCCGATCCGTTGGCGCACGCCGAGGTCAAGGCCATGACGCAGGCCGCTCGGTCGCTTGGTACGTGGAATCTTGCCGATTGCACGTTGATTGTTACCTTGGAGCCGTGCCCGATGTGCGCCGGCGCGTGCCTGCAAACGCATGTTGGTCGAATCGTGTTCGGCGCGTGGGATGCCAAGTTGGGTGCATGCGGTTCGATTTGGGACATTCCTCGCGACCCGCATGTCGGTCATGTTCCGGAAGTTATCGGCGGCGTTCGTGAATCGGAATGCGCACGATTGATGACTGATTTTTTCGCTGGAAAACGATAATTGCGATTTTGCAGTCGCAAAAACGTAAGAAATATTGAAATACCAAGTAAATCTTGGTAAAGATGATTGCGATTTCAACGGTAATGTTTACGTAATAATATTTCTTGCGACTCTATGGTCGCAAAAATACTTTCCGACAGAAAGAAACACGCTCGGCGACGTCAACAAATGAAGCTTGTCATACCATCGAAGATGACAGTACAAGGCAATCGCAATATGTAAAGGATGCTGCAATGACGCTCATTCAGACCTTCCATGGCAACGCTACCAACGGTACCGAACTCACTGCGGTCTACGCCGAACAGCCAGCCGCAAACGTGGCGTTCGCGCTCGTATTCCCCGGCAATGATCTGCCGCGACTCGTGCATTGGGGCCGCCCGCTCGCAGCCCCGGCAACCGTGATCGACATGTTCGACGCGCAAATGCCACAGCGTGTTTCTGGCGCACTCGACTACACCTCATGGCCGAGCGTGCTGCCCACGCAATCCGAATCCTGGATCGGCGCAACCCGTTTCGATGTGCGTCGCGACGGCGTGGAACTGTTCTGCAAGTTCGCAGTCACCAATATCACCGCCGAAACCGTGGCGGCTGGCAAGACCTACGTCATGGGCGAAAAAGACGGATACCCGAACTGGAGCGTGGCCGACGAACCCAAGCAAACCCCAACCGTCACCGTCACCGCCGAAGACGCGGAACAGCATGTGAAACTCATCTGGACCTGCGAACTCGACGAAACCGGCCTCATCCGCCAGAACGCCGAAGTCGTGAACACCGGCGAAGGCCAGCTCGAAGTCGGCAAGATCGAACTCGCATTCACCGTGCCGGCCGACGCCAACGAAATCCTCACCACCACCGGCCACCATCTGCGCGAACGCTCCCCGCAGCGCCAAGGACTTCACCTTCGGACGTTTCGCCAAAGCATCCATCGCCGGACGTCCAGACTTCGATGCCACCCTGCTGCTCAGCGTCGGCGAAAAAGGCTTCGGCTTCACGCACGGCAACGTCTACTCCGCACACGTGGCATGGAGCGGCAACAGCGTGCTCTCCGCGGAACGCCTGCCCTACACCAGCGGCGTGATCGGCGGCGGCGAAGTACTGTTCGGCGGCGAAATCAGCCTCGCCAATTCAGAGTCCTACACCACCCCATGGCTCATCGGCTCCTACGGCGAAGGCCTCAACGAAGTCGCAGCCCGCTTCCACAGCTACATTCGCCGCGTGCACCGCGACTGGCTTGCTGAACACAACATCGCACCCAAGCCGCGCCCGGTCATTCTCAACACGTGGGAAGCCGTCTACTTCAACCACGATTATGACACCCTCACCGCACTCGCCGACAAGGCCGTGGAAAGTGGCGTGGAACGATTCGTGGTGGACGACGGCTGGTTCGGCTCCCGCCGCGACGACACCTCCGGCCTCGGTGACTGGCAGATTGCGCAGGACGTCTGGCCCGACGGCGACAAGTCGCTGAAGGCGCTTGCCGATTACGTGCACGGCAAGGGAATGGAATTCGGCTTGTGGTTCGAACCGGAAATGGTCAACCCTGATTCCGACCTGTTCCGCGCGCACCCCGACTGGGTGCTGAAGCCCACCGAAGGCCGTCTGCCCATGCAAGGACGTACCCAGCAGGTCGTGGACCTGACCAATCCGGACGCCTACGACTACATTTACGGCGCAATGGACAAGCTCGTCGGCGAACTCGGCATCGACTACATCAAGTGGGATCACAACAAGCTCGTCACCGAAGCCGTCTCCCCGCGCACCGGACGCCCGGCAGTGCACCAGCAGACGCTCGCCGTATATCGCATTTTCATTGATCTGAAGGCCGCACACCCGGGACTTGAAATCGAAAGCTGCTCTTCCGGCGGTGGCCGCGTGGACCTCGGCATCCTCGAAGTGGCCGACCGCATTTGGGGATCCGACTGCGTCGACCCGGTCGAGCGCGCGGACATCCAGCGCTACACCTCGCTGCTGGTGCCGCCGGCGATGATGGGCGAACACGTGGGCGCATCCCCGGCGCACTCCACGCACCGCGCCACCAGCCAGGAACTGCGCATGGCCATGGCGTTCTTCGGTCACATGGGCATCGAATGGAACCTGCTCAAGGAACCGCAGGAAGATATCGACAAGCTCGCCGAATGGGTCGCCGAATTCAAGAAGCATCGCGAATGGTTCGCCGTAGACACAGTCGTGCATTCCGACGCAGCCGATCCGGCAGTGCGCTTGGACGGTGTGGTCATGCCTAACCAAGCGGCCGCCATCTACCGTTTCACCCAGCTCACCACCTCGCAGACCTACCCGGCCGCGCCGGTACGCCTGCCCGGACTCGACCCTGACAAGGTGTATGAGGTGTCGCCGCTCGACGTGAGCCTCGACCTCGCCAAGCAAGACATCGCCAACGGACAGAGCCCGCTCGGCTGGTGGAAGGCCGAAAGGCGTGAGGATGACCGGACGCGCGCTCGCCACGTACGGCATCCGCCCGCCGGCACTGCACCCGGCGCAAGCAGTCCTTTTCAAGGCCGTGCTTGCGCCCGTCGAGAGCGCCGAATAGCGCTCTCCCCTCACCTACGGGAAGCCCACTGGGCTTCCCGCTTAACGGTTCGGCAAGCAGTCCTTTTTAAGGCCGTGCTTGCGCCCGTCGAGAAGCGCTGAATAAGCCGTAATCGCATCACAAAAATCCTCCCTAGAACAAAGGGAGGATTTTTTGTTATGCGAAACAATCAATCGCAATTAATCAGCCAACATACTGGCGAATTGCCTGCGCTGCGGCAGCCTTGGCCCACAAAGCCCAATCGTGGTCGGGAATTTCAAAATCCACTGGCGCGGCCTGGCTATGCCGATACATGTTGATGCCGTTGCGCAAGTCGTCAATACCGAATTTTGCGATGAAAGACGATTCTCCAGCGATCATGATTTTGTCTGGCATGGCAAGATTGGCGATGGTCGCCACCAGGGTGCCGAGACGGAAGCAGACGCGGTTCACCAGATTCGTCGCCTGCGGTTTGTTCGCGCGTGCGTCACGTGCGAAATCGTCGAATGATGCGGGATGTCCGATAATCTGCGAATATTCAGCCGCGATCGAGTTGTCGGACAAACATTGCGCGCATCCCTTATGTCCGAAACACAACGCGGCCCATCCGGATCGACCAGAATGTGCCCGACCAAACCGTAACTTTTATCCGGACAGTTCACCAGCTCGCCGTTGACCGTCAACGAATAGCCAACGCCCGCGCCGAACGTCAGCACCGCGAAGCTATTCAATCCAATACCGGACCCAAACAGGCAAGCATCAACGACCAACGAATCGATATCGTTGTAAATTCCGGTAGGCAATCCGGTCGCCTCACGAACCATGACGGAAAGCTCCACGGGCTGCGACCAGTGCATGAACGGTGCGAACGTCACCACGGTACCGTCGACAATATGCCCGCCAAGCGAGATTCCCACAGCGCACGGTTTCGGCCAGCCCGCCATCTCCGCCTCGTCGGAACAGTCGGTCGTCAGTTGTTTGATCAGCGCGACCACGGTCTGCGGGGAAGCGTCTTCGATTTCCAGATCATGGCATCCAGTGATGATCTGCCCGATTGCGTTGACCGCAACTGCCGAAATATGCGTCGCGTTGATTTTCATGCCAACGAAAGATCGCGCATTCGCAATCACCTGCAATCCGGTTTGCGGGCGGCCACGACGTTCCGTATTTTCTTTCTGCACGAAATCTTTCGGCAGTTTGCCGGCCTTGCCGGATGGCATCGGCGTCTCCTCAATCACGCCCGCATAAATCAGATCGCTGGTAATTCGGGAAACAGCACCCTGCGAAAGTCCTAAAATCTGCGCCAACGTAATGCGTGAAATCGGACCATATTTCATGATGCAAGCCGCGACTTTATGGGTATATTCCGAGCCTTCAAACCACTGTGGCAGAGGTGAAACCGCCATCTGAACCATCCTTCGTGCTCCCGTTCGCGCACATCGTGCGTCAAATTACTTTCTCAGAGTAACAAAATCTCGTCGTTTTTGTTTTCCGCCCCGCACAGGCGCGCTGAGCTGGGAATGAAAACCGCCCCCTTCTACAATTCTCAGTAACGGTGGTGTGGTAAGGAAGCCGCTCCACCGTAATAGAGAAAAGATACAAAGGAGTCGAGAATGAAACCTGATTCCACCACTAGTGTAGGTAAATTCAGGAGGATTGTATACCGCGCTCTTACGGCCGCATGCGCAATCGCGTTGACGGCCGGCCTTGCAGGTTGCGGCAACAGCACCGCTGGAACCGTCACTTTGGATTTCTTCCAATTCAAAGCCGAAGCAGCGGACTGGTTCACCGCAAAAAGCAAAGGAATTTGAGAAAACCCATCCCAACATCAAAGTCAACGTCAACAATTCGTCCGACGCAACCACTGATTTGCGTACGCGACTGGTGAAAAATCGTGAACCCGACGTCATCACCATCAATGGCGACATTAATTTCGGCATGCTCGCCGAAGCGGGTGTTTTCCACGATTTCACCGACGATGACATCGTCGACGAACTCAATCCAGGCATGGTGAACATCGCCAAGAGCCTTGTACAAACCAACGACGAATCCAAGAAGCGCCTGTACGGCCTGCCGTATGCGGGCAACGCGTCCGGCTACATCATCAACGCCGACGTGTGGGGAGGAAGCGGGCGAGGATCCCGACAATCCACCGCAGACGTGGAGCGAATTCATCGACCTGCTGCAACGCTTCAAGAGCAAGGGCATTGTACCGATCGAAGCGAGCACCGCCGATCCGTGGACACCCAGGCGCCGCTGGCGTCACTCAACTCCACGCTGGTGCCGGAATCCGAATATCTTTCCCTCAAAGACGGATCGAAGAAATTCTCCGACCTGTGGGGCACTGTCAGCGATCAGCTGGTCGAGATCTACCAGAACTACACGCAGAAGAATCCGGCCGTCACTTACCAGCAGGCCACGCAGGATCTGGCCGCAGGCAAAGCCGCGATTCTGCCACTCGGCACCTACGCGATTCCGCAGATCCGACTCATCAACAGCGATGCCAACTTGCGTTTCGCGCAAATGCCGGCAACCGACGATGCCAGCGAACAGCAACTCACCGCAGGCGATGACGTGATTCTCACCATGGGAGCACACACCAAGCATGAGAAGGAAGCGCGCGAATTCATCGACTTCCTGATGAACGACGAAAACATCAAGGACTACTCCAAGCAGCAGTCCGCATTTACCCCCTACAAAGACACGTATGTGGGCGATGAAGCGCTGAACGGTGTGCTTGACTTCTACCAGGCGGGCAAACTGGCCGACTTCTGCGACCATTACGTGCCAGCCAGCATCAACCTCGCAGGCTTCCTGCAGACGCTGGTTCAGTCGGGCAACACCGAAAAATTCCTGAACAGCGTGCAATCCGAATATGACAAGATCGAAGCCAGAAACTTCAGGTGAGAGGAGGAACGGACATGACTACCGCACATACTGCAAATACTGCGAAGAACTCGGCAGAAAATTCCAAGAAAAAGGTTTCGAAATTCTCCAAGCGCAAGGTCGATCCGGCATTCTACTGGATGACCATACCGGCCGCGATTCTGGTGTCCATCTTCCTGTATTGGCCGTTCCTGCAGGGCGCGGCATACTCGTTCACCAATTCGCAGGGTTATGGTGATTTCAAATTCATCGGATTGAAGAATTATATTGCGATGTTCCAGGATTCTCGCGTCGGTCACGCGTACCTGTTCACTATTCTCATCGCAATTTTGATTACGATCGGCACGAATTTTCTTGGCATGTTCCTTGCGGTGCTGCTGAATTCGAAAATCGCGTTCAAAAACGGATTCCGTGCGATCTTCTTCATTCCGTACACCTTGTCGGTGTTGGTGATCGGCTATGTGTTCAAGTACATTTTCATGACGCCGCTGCCGGCGCTCGGTCAGGCGCTGCATATTGATTGGCTGTCGACGTCAATGATTTCCAATCCGGATTTGGCATGGTTCCCGATTGTGTTCCTGTCAATCTGGCAGGGCGTGGCCTACTCCACGCTGCTGTATTTGGCTGGACTACAGACCATCGACAACGAGATTTATGAGGCGGCTGCGATCGATGGCGTGAGCGCTTGGCAGAACTTCTGGCAGATCACCTTCCCGCTGATCGGCCCGTTCTTCACCATCAACATGGTGTTGAGCCTCAAGAATTCGCTCGGCGCGCGTTCGACCAGATCATGGCATTGACCAAGGGCGGCCCGGATTCCAAGACCGAAACCGTCTCGTACCTGATCTTCCAGAACGGCCTTGGCAATGGCGAATACTCCTACCAGATGGCGAACGCGGTCACGTTCTTCATCGTGCTGGCAATCCTGGCCTTCGTGCAGCTGAAGTTCTTCAGCGGCAAGGAGAAGGTCTGAGCAAGGGTCTGAAAGTCTGAAGGTAAAGGAAATATCATGACTAGCGCAACTGTTGCAAAGACTGCAGCCAAGACTACTCAATCGCAGGAAAAGCCGGAGAAAATCCGCAGGGATCATAAGGTCAACTGGTGGCTGACCGCGGCTGTGACGGTGTTGAGCCTTACCGTGCTCGTGCCGTTGTATTTCGCTGTGGTCACCGCGTTGAAGACTCCGAGCGAGGCTGGTACATTCAGCTTGCCGACCACATGGGAATGGCATAATTTCGCCGATGCGTGGAATAAGGTGAACTATCCGAAGGCCGCGCTTAATTCCGCAATCATCACCGTGTGCGCGGTGGTGTTGACGCTGCTGACGAACACGTTCGTCGCGTATGCTGTGGCAAGGAATATGGATAAGCGATTCTTCCGTTTCCTGTACTACTTCTTCCTTGCGATGATGTTCGTGCCGTTCACGGTGATCATGCTTCCGATCGCGAAGGAAATGGGTTCGTTGCATCTTGATAATCAGCTTGGTTTGATTATTCTGTATACGATTCTCGGTATTGGCACCAATCTGTTTATTGCGATTGGTTTCATTCGTTCGATTCCGATTTCGTTGGAAGAGGCGGCCCGTATTGACGGTGCTTCCACCTGGCGCATTTTCTGGACGATTATTTTCCCGCTGATGGGGCCGATTAATGCCACGATTGCGATTTTGACCGCACTGTGGGCTTGGAACGACTTCCTGCTGCCGTTGATCACGCTGACTGATCAGAGCAATCAGACGATTCCGCTCGCACAGTACGTGTTCCAAAGCCAGTTCACGTCGAACTATCCGATGGCCTTCGCGTCCTATCTGATGGCCATGGCTCCGGTTCTCATCGTCTACATCTTCGCCCAGAAGTGGGTCGTCGGTGGAGTGATGAGGGGAGCCGTTAAGTGAACAGCCCAGTGGTCTGTTCATAGGCTCTCCCTGAGCGAGCCGATAGGCGAGTGAAGGCAGGGACAACGCGGCCGTAGGCCGTCCGTTCAGGAAGTAACACTTCACCGCTCTGAGCGGGACTGGCCTATCCCACTCCCCAGCGCGGGACGTTCCATTTCCCTTTCTGGAACGTCCCGCGTTTTTATTTTTGCGGATTGGTTTTTCGCGTCCGTAAGAAGCGTATTCTTTTCTTGCTTTGCACAACTCGCCGCGGGAAAGAAAGAAAAACAGGGTTGCATACCATAGGGGAGTAGGCAAAATCGATCTTCTGCATGAAGCTGACATGAGCTGAAAACGGGCAGAGTCAGTCACGAAAGATCGAACGAAAATCCAACAAACGTCAAGCAAAGGAGCTCCACGACATGACGAATTTCAATCGTTCCACCCTTCCCGACACCGTGCGTTCCAACGGCGCGATCCCGAACCCGTGGTGGGCCAACGCGGTGGTGTATCAGGTGTACCCGCGTTCCTTCCAAGATACGAACGGCGACGGCATCGGCGATCTGAAGGGCATCACCAGCCGTCTCGATTATTTGGCTGATCTTGGCGTGGACGTGCTGTGGCTGTCCCCGGTCTACAGGTCGCCGCAGGACGACAACGGCTACGACATCTCCGACTACCAGGACATCGACCCGCTGTTCGGCACGTTGGAGGACATGGACGAGCTGCTCGCCGAGGCTCACAAGCGCGGTCTGAAGATCGTGATGGATTTGGTGGTCAACCACACGTCCGACGAGCATGCTTGGTTCCAGGCTTCCCGCGACAAGGACGATCCGCATGCCGACTGGTATTGGTGGCGTCCGGCCAGGCCGGGGCATGAGCCGGGCACTCCGGGTGCCGAGCCGAACCAGTGGGGTTCCTATTTCGGCGGTTCCGCTTGGGAGTACGATCCGAAGCGCGGCGAGTATTTCTTCCACCAGTATTCCAAGAAGCAGCCGGATTTGAATTGGGAGAATCCGGAAGTGCGCAAGGCCGTCTACAAGATGATGAATTGGTGGATGGATCGCGGCATTGACGGCTTCCGTATGGATGTGATCACGCAGGTTTCGAAGACTGTTGATAAGAACGGCAAGCTGCCGGGAGAAGACGGCTGCGAGATTGAGGATTATCCGGTTGGTGAGGAAGGCTACTCCAGCCCGTTCCCGTGGTGCTCCGACGGTCCGCGCATCGACGAGTTCCTTGCCGAAATGCGCCGCGAAGTGTTCGAAGGCCGCGAAGGCTACATGAACGTCGGCGAAGCGCCGGGCATCACTCCGGCACGCAACGAGCATGTCACCGATCCGAAGAACGGCGAACTTGACATGCTGTTCCTCTTCGACCACGTGGGCATCGACCAGGAAGGTTCCAAGTGGAACACCGTGCCGTTCGAAGTCAAGAATCTGCGCGCCCGCCTCGCCGACCAGCAGGAGGCTGTGAAGAATGCCGGCTGGGCCAGCCTGTTCTTCTGCAATCACGATCAGCCGCGCGTCGTCTCCCGTTGGGGCAATGACACGGACCGTGAGTCGCGCGAGCTGAGCGCCAAGGCGTTCGGCATGCTGCTGCACATGCACCGCGGCACCCCGTACATTTACGAGGGCGAGGAGCTGGGCATGACCAACGCCCACTTCACCAGCCTCGACCAGTACCGCGACTTGGAGGCCATCAACGCCTATCGCCAGCGCGTGGAAGAAGCAAAATGCCAGTCCGCAGAATCGATGATGGCGGCGCTCGCACTCATCGGCCGCGACAACGCACGCACGCCAATGCAGTGGGATGCTTCCAAGTATGCCGGCTTCACCGCGCCGGACGCGGCGACGGAACCGTGGATCGGCGTCAATCCGAATCATGTCGAGATCAACGCAGCCGAGGAATTCGACGATCCCGGATCCGTGTACAGTTTCTACAAGAAGCTCATCGCCATGCGCCACAACAGCGCCACCGTCGCGACGGGCGAGTGGAATCTGCTTGCTGCCGATGACGAGCAGGTGTATGCCTTCACCCGCACCAGCGGCGACGATACGATTCTTGTCATCGTCAATCTCACTGATAGGACGGCGCAGGTGCCTGCTGAGGTCGCGCAACGGCTTGAGGATGGCGTGGGCGAGTCGCAGATACTGCTCAGCACCTATGATGTTGCGCATGGCGCGAAGTCGATCGCTCGCGGCGAGCTCGCTCGTTGGGAGGGAGTCGTGATTCAGCTCTGATCGATCTTTCCTATAAACTCTCTGCAAAAAGCGTTCGTGCGATTCATCACGGGATCGTACGAACGCTTTTTTTTATTTGTATTGTGATTTATCAGATTATGTATTGCGATTATTCCTGATTGCTTGTGATTACTTTTCGCAAGCAATCTCACTTTTCATCGCGAAAGCCGCATGATAAGGCAGTTTTCGGCAGACGTACGCTTACAATAACGCTCATGGAACAAAACGAGGTTCTCAAAGCATTGCAGCGCGATCACGCAGCTGAACTGAAACTAGCCGCCGAACGACTCAAGGGCACTGCGCGCCACACGGAAATCATTCCGTCCAAGGTGCTGTCCGACATGACCGGACATGAGATTCTGCTCAAGCCTGAGAATCTCCAGGTCACCGGATCGTTCAAGATTCGCGGCGCCTACAACAAGATCGCATCCCCTGAGTGATGAGCAGCTGGCTCGCGGCATTGTCACCGCTTCCGCGGGCAACCATGCGCAGGGCGTGGCCTATGCGGCTCGCGAACGTGGTGCGAAGGCAACGATCTGCATGCCGCAGATCACTCCGCCGCTGAAGGTTGACGCCACCAAGGCGTACGGTGCAGACGTGGTGCTGTACGGCGAGGTGTTCGACGAATCCGCAGCCCGCGCCCAGGAATTGAGCGACACCGAAGGCATGATCTACGTGCCGCCATTCGACGATTACGAGGTGCTGTGCGGTCAGGGCACCATCGGCCTTGAAATCCTCGAAGACGTGCCGAACGTCACCGACGTGGTCGTGCCGCTGGGCGGTGGTGGCCTGGGTGCCGGCGTGGCGCTCGCCATCAAGACGTTCAAGCCGGAAGTGCGCGTGATCGGCGCGATTCCGGAGGGTAGCCCAGCATGGAAGAATTCGCTGGCCGCAGGTCATGTGGTTGCCGCCGACCAGGTGCGCACGTCCGCCGAGGGCGTCGCCGTGAAGCGTCCGGGCGATCTCACGTTCGCGCTGCTCAACGAATTCCTTGACGACATCGTCACCGTGACCGAGCGTGACATCAACGAGATGATCCTGCTCATGCTCGAAAAGCACAAGCTGGTGGTTGAGGCTGCCGGCGCTGTGTCTCTGGCTGCGCTCGAGCACCTCAACCTGCGCTCGCGCAAGTTCGCCGAGGCGAAGGGTCCGCATGTGGTGGTGCCGATCATGTCTGGCGGTAATGAAGACACTGTGTCCATTGGCGCTGTGATTCAGAAGGGTATGATCGCCCGCGGCCGCATCATGCACTTCGAGGTCGAGCTGCCGGATACTCCGGGCCAGCTCGTCAAGGTGGCCACCCTGCTGGCCGAGCAGCGTGCGAACGTTATCGCGCTGGATCACGACCAGTTCAAGGCGTCCAGCCATTACGCGAATGCCGTGGCTTTGGGCGTGACGGTTGAAACGAATGGTCCCGACCACATTGATCGTGTGCTCGAGGCATTGCGCGAAGCCGGTTTCCAGCCGAAGCGCATTTACTGATTTCAGTACCGCTTTTCAGTATTTGATAACCAATAAGGGTCTTGGAAAGCCTTGCGATGATTTCTGATTGTCGCAAAGCAATCCAAGACCCTTTTGTTGTTTATATTGCTTGACTAGCCGTTACGTCATTCGGATTTTTGTCGTTGAAAAATTCGGATTTTGGTAACGACCAACCAAAACCGGTGTAATTCCAACGATTTGTGCCGGTACTGCAAGACGTACGAGAAAACGTATTTACTGTGCGGCTTACTGCTCGGCGGTGATGGTTTCGTCGACGAGCTGCGGCAGGGCGACGGCGATATCGTCGTGGATAAGCCGGTCGGCCAACCGATCGTATTGCGTGCGTCCCATGTTCATAATGGTGATCGGCACGCCCGCCTCTGCGGCTATGGGCACGATGCTTGCTGCGGGCATGACTTCCAGCGTGGATCCGATGACCCACAGTTCGTCGGCCTGCGTTGCGAGTCGATACGATTTTTCGAGCGCGCCGTCCGGCAGTGCCTCGCCGAAGTAGGCCACGTCGGTTTTGATGAGTCCGTTGCATGGCATGTTGCCGCTGTAGGGCAGTCTGCGATGGCAGTGCGGATCGGGTTCGTTGTCGAGATTCGCCATGATGTCGGCGGTGTCATATTTTGCATGGCACTTCATGCAGTGCGAGGTACCGATGGTGCCATGCAGATTGACGATGACGTCGCTGCTATTGCCGGCTTTTTCATGCAATGCGTCGAAGTTTTGTGTGGCGAGCAGCGTCAGCATGCCGGCTTGTTCCAGCTTGACCAGCGCCTTATGCGCAGTGCCGGGCTGCGCATTCCATACTGGCGATTCCTCCTGCCAACGCCAAGTAATACTTGCGATCTTCCTCGTGGCAAAGGAATGCTTCGATGTCATACACGTTCGTTTGTTCAGGGTGCGAAAGTCCAGACGCCGTCCGGTCCACGAAATCGGGATGCCTGGCGGACGTGGAAATGCCCGCCCCGTCAATACTGCGATCTTTTGCTCATATCTTGGTATAGCCGACAGGTATACCCTGATGTTTCATGAACGAAATCGGAATCACGGAAAAGCAATCTTAATCATGCGAAGATTGTGCGCCGGCATTGACTACTGTTTGCCGAAACATTGAGATGAACGCTGAGGCCGAGACTGCCGAAAACCGAACGCGACGATCGGGGCAATCGATATCGAATCGATTTGATGCCGCCGTTTCAGAAACCGCGATCAGTTGGTGCCGTTCAAACAGAGTTGTCGCCTGTATGCCACGTTGCAAAGTGGGCTTGTGCGACATCGCCGAGGGAACCGCGCTGTTATGCCGATTCCTTTGGGTTTTGCGCCTTGGATTTGCGAATCCGATGCGTGTAAGTTATTCACCGTTGCTGCTCAAAAGCGGCGGGCCCTTCCTCTGGTTGGTTTCCGTCTCGCAAGCCTGATGCAGCCATGCCGCGTGTATGAAGAAGGCCTTCGGGTTGTAAAGTACTTTCAGCGGGGAGGAAGGGAGTAAAGTTAATACCTTTGCTCATTGACGTTACCCCGCAGAAGAAGCACCGGCTAACTCCGTGCCAGCAGCCGCGGTAATACGGAGGGTGCAAGCGTTAATCGGAATCACTGGGCGTAAAGGGTGCGTAGGCGGCTTGGTAAGTCAGATGTGAAATCCCCGGGCTTAACCTGGGAACTGCATCTGATACTGGCAAGCTTGAGTCTCGTAGAGGGGGTAGAATTCCAGGTGTAGGAGTGAAATCCGTAGATATCTGGAGGAACACCGGTGGCGAAGGCGGCCACCTGGACGGTAACTGACGCTGAGGTGCGAAAGCGTGGGTAGCAAACAGGATTAGATACCCTGGTAGTCCACGCTGTAAACGATGTCGACTTGGAGGTTGTGCCCTTGAGGCGTGGCTTCCGGAGCTAACGCGTTAA
>VOFB01001670.1_pt1 | contig 18413 bp, 39 predicted proteins | sample 5384141 | NCBI WGS metagenome assembly VOFB01 (sample SAMN12384721, study PRJNA508395) | human gut metagenome | isolation source: healthy gut A | host: Homo sapiens | reverse complement strand
ATTATTGCTGCTTTTATGAATTGTTTATGTCTCTGCATAACCGGCACCCATCCAGATTAGTGATAGTTTGGTAAAATATATCACCTTTGGAAACTGCTGTTCCGAATTCTGCAAAGAAACCGCCAATTCCTTTAAAGAAACGACCGATTGCTTTCGACGGTGTTTTTTATTATTGGCCATATTACCCTCCTTAACCTGCCCTGTAGGGCAGTTCTTATTGCCATATACTAAACTGCCCGTAGGGGGCTTTATGTTTTAGTTAAGAAAAGGCCTGTATATTTGCATACAGGCCTGTTATTCGATTATTATTCTACCGCTGCTTTTGCACCTTCAACCATTGTATCAAGTGCATCCTGAATTGCTTTTTTCATCTGTTGCAGATATAGAACCCTGTGCAATCATCTCACCGAATGTCTTGGCCGGATCCCAGTACTTAGCACTTACAGTCTGTATAACACCGTATGCGTCCTGAGCTGCACTTGCTGCTATTGCAACATTCTTAGATACTTCGTCAGAAGCTGCTACTTTTGTTGGTAGGTGCAAGCTGACGCTGTTCAAAACGTGTTGCCTGTGACTCGTTGGTAAGGAACTCTGCAAGAACAGTAGCCCATCCAACATTCTTGGAGTAAGCATTAACACCGAGGAACTTGTATCCTGATACAGAACCCTGCTGTACCTGATTGCCGTCAAGAGTATATGTCGGAAGCTTTGCAGCTGGATATCCGTCACCGAATACTTTCTGTGCATTCTCTGCATCCCATGTACCTGAAATAACTGCTGCAAGTGTTCCACCTGCGATCTGGTTAGAGACATCTCCATCAGCAATTGCCATACATGCCTTGTTAGAAGCAATGTTAAGCATGCTCTGTGTTACCTGTACACCAGTGTAACCATCTTTGCTTGTTCCGTTGAAATCAATTGCTGTTGTTCCGTCATCATTGAGTCCGGTTGTAAATCCTGCTCCGTAGAAGAATGATGCGTTATACCATCCTGATGCAAGTGTCATGCCGACTTTCTTGCCTGCCTTATCAGCTGCTGCAAGAAGTGTATCCCATGTAGCTGCATCTTCGTCGGAGATTACTGATGAATCATAGTAAAGGAAATATCCATTACCACCTGTCATAGGGAATGCCATAAGCTTGCCATCGATGCTTGCTGCTTCTACTGAACCATCGCCGTTAGCTGCCTTGATATCTGCAACTGACTTCTTAGCATAGTTCTGAAGAGCCGCATCCATATCTTCAATGTTGGCAAGTGCTTTTTTGCATTGTTAAGATCTACAATCTGATCGCTTGCGAATGCAAATACATCAGCTGCTGCCTCAACGTCTGTAAGGACTGTATCCTTAGCTGTTGATTCTGATTCAACACCAATCTCGATATCGAACTTCTGATCCGGATATGTTTTCTTAAACTTCTCTACAAGCTCTTTAAGAAGATTCTGATCTTCCTCACCGCCCCATACTCTGAGGCTTACTGTCTCGTTAGATGTACCGGCATTTCCTGAGCCGCCGTTGTCTGTACTGCTTGATGTCTTACCGCATGCTGCCATTGAAATTGCCATTGCACCGACAAGACCAAGTGCTAAAACTTTTTAAATTTCATAATCTTTCCTCCTGAATTTTTTATGAATCCATTATCATGTTGCGCTTGCGCAACCGATTGTTCATATCTGTATTATAGTCAATGTCACATTTATTATCAATTCACAGTTTAGATAAAATTCCCATTGAAATTTTGTGCAAATTTCACGAATAACGTTTTCGTTGATATGCGCAACAATGCGCAACTTTTAGTTTTTCACATTCCTAACTTCTATTATTCACACTATTTTCACATTCTAAACGCATGTTTTGAATCCTGTCTGCCACCTCATAATCAAAACATCCTTTAACTGTATTTTATACAGTCAGAGGATGTCCTTTTTATGTTTAATTACTACTTAGTCGAATCTCTCAATACAACCTGGTAATTAATATCACTCATATCTTCATCAAGCTTCTCACCAAGCATTTCCAGCAAGGTTCCACAGGCGTTCTCTCCAAGAGTTTTGGTGTTGAAGTGAAGGCTGGTAATCGGCGGATTATTATGTGCAAGCTGTTTACTGTCATAAAGACTTGCAAGACGTATATCCGATGGTATATTTATATTTTTTCTCATTAAGACATTCAATAACAAGGTTGCACACATAATCATCCATGTAGCAACCAGGCAGTCGACATTCAGTGCAAGTGCCTGTTCAACTGCCCTGGATGCTTTGGCATAACTGTCTATATCCATAAAGACAACGGATTTATCAACTGTAATACCACGGTTACGATGTGCACGCATAAAGCCTTCCAGTCTGTTCCCAGTAACCTGATATGTCTCATCCCCCGCCCAAAATTGCAAAGTTTCTTCATTCCTTTCATAAGAAGGATTTCCGTAAGTTCCTGCTTGCTTCCATGTTGTCATTATCGATACACACAACATCTTTCTCACTTGACGAACCTATTACAACAAACGGTATTCCTTTTTCCTTGAGAGACCGCTGGGTTGATGTATCCACCATTGAACGGCTTATGATGATTCCATCAATCTTATGATTATTTATCATCCTGTCAAGCTGTCCATTCACCATGGATATGATTACATCATAATTATTCCTGCCCGCCATCTTGCAGATTCCGTTCATACATTCACGGAAAAAAGCAACTTCATTCTCTCCGTAATCAGCCGGAAGGACAAGCGCAATATTATATGTTTTACTCTGCGCAAGTCCTCTTGCCATTACGTTAGGCGAATAATTGTGCGTGTCGATAAATTCTTTAACCCTCTGTGTCGTTTCACGACTTATTCTTCCCTTACCGGACAATGCTCTGGACACTGTAGTCTTACTTATTCCAAGTTCCTTCGCAACGTCATCTATCGTGTATTTCTTGTTAGTAGTATTCATTAGTTCTATCCTCGTCCGATAAGCCTTTGCCACTATATCTCATCATATCCGTTCTATAACCTTGTTCCGCATTCCGCGCAGAACACCGCATCATCGGCTTCAATCGGTGTATGGCAGTTAGGGCAGACTCTCTGTTTAGCTTCTTGTGGTTCTGTTACCTGCATTTCTTCCGTTACTGCCTCATGAATTTCGTTGACCTGCGGCTGTACTTCCGGCTGCACCGGTGCCTCGTTAAACTGCGGCTGCGGCTGCACTTCCGGCTGCACCGGCGCTTCGTTAAACTGTGGCTGCGGCTGCACTTCCGGCCGCACCGGGGCTTCGTTAAACTGTGGCTGCGGCTGCACCGGTATGTTCTCGACCTGGGTTCCGCATACTCCGCAGAACATCTGTCCCGGATTGATAATATTGCCGCATCTTGTACATCTGTTGGCACCATCGGCTACCATTGTATGAGAAGCTGCATTGACGGAGTTGTCCGAATGGCAGTTAGTACATACCACAATTCCGTTAAGGAATTTCACTCTGGTATTCATCTGCTCAATCTGCTCCTCTGTCGCCTTAAGATCGGCAAACATCTGTATATATGCCCCCTGCGGATTCTCCGTTTCCGCACGATATGTACGTCCTATTGCTGCATATATCTCATTAATTCTCATCTGTGCTGCCTGTATGTTTCTGTTAATATCATTTATTTCTCTCTGCATTGCTTCTCATATATGAATTCCTCCGTTAAGGTTTATTTATATAATAAGTATAACTATATTCCACTGCAAGGTCAACTGTTTTAACTCATAATTGCTCCAAGTATACCCCCGGTTATGCATATAACAAATGATATTATTGCTTTCTTAACATCATCATACAGTCCTTTATTTATAATAAACGACACAGCCGATAAAAACACAAAATACAGCAGTCCTATCAGTGCTCCGTTAAGTACTCTTTTTTTTCTTTTTTGGCCTTACCATATATAATACCTGCCGCAATAGATGATATTCCGTATATAACCATGACCACTATGCGCATCTGTCCGTCACCAAGTCTCATTTTGTACATTATAAATGCTCCTGCCGCCAACAAGACCGCACTGATCAAATATGCGGCAATCAGAACTTTGAATATTGTTGTTAATTTTCTGCCCAATTCACGATCTCCTTTCCCAAATCCGGATATTAAAATATATTCCGCCGGCAATCAGATATTCACAAAAAACATATTCATGCTAATATAATTTCAATAATTTACGGAGGTAACCACTTACAATGGATTTATTTGTATGTGACGGAAGACCCGTCACAAAGGAAAGACGTCTCGCCAAAGAGGTACGGACATATGATCTGCTGGATGAACTTAAAATACCGTTTAAAAGAATTGATCATGAGACAGCAATGACAATCGCTGACTGTGATGAAGTCGACCACCTGTTCGGATGTAAGATTTATAAAAATCTGTTTCTCAGAAATTCAAAAGGTGACGAATATTATATGGTTGTAATGCCCGGAAACAAAAAAAATTCAGGACTGCTATATTATCGAAGCAGCTTGGCACCACCAGACTGTCTTTTGCAGATGAGAAATATATGGAGGAATTTCTTGACCTTACTCCCGGCTCAGTGACTGTAATGGGTCTTATGAACGACCACGATAACAAGGTTAAGCTCGTGATTGACAGGGAACTGCTTAATGAAAAATACTTTGCATGTCACCCATGCATTAATACTTCATCAATCAGAATGCTCACATCCGATGTCATAGATGTATTTCTCCCTGCCGTCCATCACGAACCTGTATTTGTTGATCTCGGTAATGAATATCTATAAATCCCTGACACAGTAATCGAGTGTCTCGCCAACTGCATCATTTATTACAATATCCGCAACGGAATCTCTGGCCGTTGCGGACTTATTGATCAGAATCAGTTTATTTCCATGATAATAATCAATCAGACCGGCGGCAGGATATACTGTTAACGAAGTACCTGCAACTATAAGTACATCTGCTTCGCTTATGTATTTTACCGCTTTGGTCAGTGTATTGTTATCCAGTCCCTCCTCATAAAGAACAACATCAGGCTTAATTATTCCACCGCATTCACATCTTGGTATGCCCGTGCTGTTTATGATTGCACTTTCATCATAGAATCTTAAACATTTCATGCAATAATTACGAAGTACACTTCCATGAAGCTCCAGCACTTCCCTGCTGCCCGCTGCCTGATGCAGACCGTCAATATTCTGTGTCACAAACCGCCTTGCATTTACCGAGCTTTTCTAATTTAGCAAGAGCAATATGCGCCTTATTAGGTACAGCATCCGGATATAGCATTTTATCACGATAGAAATCAAAGAATTCATCCGTATGTCTCATAAAAAAGTGTGGCTGAGTATCGTCTCCGGAGGGTATGCATATTTCTGATTATAAAGGCCGTCTACACTCCCTGAAATCAGGTATATTGCTTTCGGTACTTACCCTGCACCGCCAAAAATACTATGTTGTCACTTTCCGAGATTATCTTACGAAGTTTTTCAATATTCTCATTCATACAATTTATGCCTCCATTATGACTTTTTAATCAGGCGGCTCCCTGCAGGTTTGGTATCTTCTATCACATATGCATCCGCAAATCGTTTAACTGCGTCAGAAAGCTTATTTTCATCATTGGCATAGAATCTGGCCAGCACATCTCCCTTATGGACATACGCACCCTTCTTGGCTTCAAGTACGATGCCGACTGACAAATCTATCACACTATCCTTATTCTCCCGACCTCCTCCGAGAACCATGGCACTTGTTCCGACAATATCGCATACTATACGGCTGACATATCCTTCTGTGTCCGCCCTGTATTCATACTCGATTGAAGCCTTTGGAAGAAGTTCTGTATCGTAAACCGCCTCAGGGTTTCCGCCCTGTGCCTCCACAAGTTCGGCCAGTTTCCTAAGTGCACTGCCATCTTTGATCGTGCCGGCCAGCATTTCTTTTGCTTCGGCACAATTCTGTGCCTTGCCCGCACCTGCAACCATATGTGAACCAAGTTCAAGGCATAACTCATACAAATCCTGCGGGCCATTTCCGGCAAGTGTATCTATCGCTTCCTTAACCTCGAGCGCATTACCGACCGCATATCCTAAAGGTTCATCCATATCACTGACTACTGCCATCGTCTTTTTCCCCTGACGTTATCGCCTATTCTGACCATTGTATCCGCCAGCTTAACCGCACTTTCTTCGTCCTTCATAAATGCTCCGCTTCCTACCTTCACATCGAGAACTATAACATCTGCACCTGCTGCTATTTTTTTGCTCATAATACTGCTTGCAATAAGCGGTATGCTCTCGACGGTCGCCGTCACATCCCTGAGTGCATATAATTTCTTATCCGCAGGCGCAAGATTTCCTGTCTGCCCTGCAATCGCAATTCCTATTCTGTTGACATTATCAAAAATTCCTGTTCCGGTATTCCTGTCTGAAATCCGGGAAAGCTTTCAAGCTTATCTATCGTCCCACCGGTGTGCCCGAGTCCGCGCCCCGACATTTTGGCAACCGGAACTCCAAGTGCCGCAACCATCGGTCCGAGGACAAGTGACGTCTTATCTCCAACGCCTCCCGTGCTGTGTTTATCAACTTTAACACCTTTAATCGGCGTAAGATCCATCACGTCACCGCTGTGTGCCATAGCAAGTGTAAGTGCCGCTGTCTCCTCCGGTGTCATTCCATTGAAAAAATTGCCATTGCAAGTGCTGCTGCCTGATAATCCGGAATATTTCCGGCCGTATATTCCTTAACAAAAAATGATTTCTTCACCCGAAAGTTCTTTGTTATCTCGTTTGTGCTGTATAATATCATACATTCTCATATATATCACCTTGCAATCCTTTCAAGGAAACTTTCTCCTGTAATGATCGGTTCTGCCCCAACATACTCCGCTATTGTCTGTCCGATGTCCGCAAAGCAGTTTCTTGTGCCGAAATTAACCGGTCTGATATTCTTACCATACACCAGCACCGGAATATATTCCCTTGTATGGTCCGTACCCTTAAATGTAGGGTCGCATCCATGGTCTGCATTGATTATAAGAATATCATCATCATTCATAGCGCCGATAATTTCCGGAAGTCTTGCATCGAAATCTTCAAGCCCTTTTCCATATCCGGCCGCGTCTCTGCGGTGCCCCCATGAGGAATCGAATTCTACCAGATTCGTAAAGATAAGACCATGCGACTTCTCTTTCATAAGCCTGACAGTCACATCCACACCGTCCATATTATTCTTCGTGTGGATAGCCCGCGTTATCCCGGAACCGGCAAAATATCTTCAATCTTGCCGACTGCCCATACATCATAATTCTGGTCCCTAAGTCTGTGAAGCAGATTATAATCCGGCGGCAATATCGCATAATCACGCCTGTCGGATGTTCTTACATAGTTACCGTCATGTCCGGTAAACGGCCTTGCAATTACTCTGGCCACCTCATCCCGTCCGGTGAGAATCTTTCTTGCTTTAGCGCACATGTCGTACAGGCTGTCGAGCGGAAAGCAGTCAACATTGACCGCAATCTGAAAACACTGTCAGCAGATGTATATACAATCGGCTTGCCGGTGCGTTCATGTTCTGCACCGAGTTTCTTAATTATCTCTGTTCCTGAAGCAACACAGTTTCCAAGCACCCCCAAAACCCCTGTTTCTTTGATAAATTCATTTATTATTCTGTCAGGAAATCCGTCCGGATATGTCGGAAACGGTTTGTCTGATATTACACCTGTCATTTCCCAATGGCCAACCGTAGTATCCTTGCCGGCCGATTTTTCCGATGAACGGCCGTAGGCACCTGTAATCCGGCTTTCATCCATAACGGGGGAGTGACTTCATTCCGTCAATATTGCCCAGTCCAAGCTTAAGAAGATTCGGAATATTAAGCCCTTTATTATATTCCCATGTATGAGGTATCGTACTGCTTCCGGCATCACCGAATGCTGCGGCATCCGGTGCCTCTCCCATACCCACACTGTCAAGTATGATCCAAATTACACGTTTCATAAGTCAAACACCTTCCTTATATGCAGATTTATCCGCCGGACATCGACGGATAAATCATCAGATTAAATATATTGTATCTCTACAGATCCAAACTGCATGACACCGTTAAGTGTAACTACCGGTGAATTTGCAGATACATTAGGTCTGTTGCGCTCTTTCACGCGTCCGGCCATCGTTCCGGTCTGTACATCAACATTCCATCCTGACGGTATATACAGAACCAGATTTCCGAATTTGCCGTTGATATCTATGATCGCGTGTCCCGATGGTATATTACATCCATCAAAAATACACATCCATATCGCCAAACGAAAGATTGATATTGGCGCGTTCAAAATTATTCATGCTGATATGCTTGACCGCGGACGAGAACCGGGTCGAACAATTAACAATATTATTAACACCCTGATTGATATATTCCGTTCTGTAACCGGCATATGATGCATTATTCTGCGCTGCATTACCGTTATAACTGCGGTTACGGCTTCCCGTCTTAAATATAAGTGAAAACCCTATACTTAAGAGCACTGCGATCAATACTAGCGGCCACGGTGAAAGTTTCTGTATTCCCCACGCGTCCGAATAGATTATACATATTCCGCGAGTGGGGAGAAATATTCCCCAAAATTCCATGCCGGAATATTGCTGATTATTATGCCCGCAAATACAATTGTAAAATAATACTTACAACGCCCACATTATGCATAAATCCGAATGCCGAGAGCACTATAAATGCTGCTGCCGCAATAAGTAATATTCCCCACATGACACTGCTTGTTCTTTTTCTTCATAGCCACTACCTCCATATGTCCTTGATAATAATTATTATACCAAAAGCCGTTTTAACTGTAAATACTCATTGTCGGATATTATTTCAAAAAAATGTAGCATTATACTTTTTTTCGTGTTAAAATTTTACTCGTTAGGGATTTTATACTGTTAGGAGGACATAATGAGTATCCATTTGATTAAGACTCTGCCTTCTCCTGAGGAGATCAAGGCAGAATTTCCACTCACAAAAGAACAGATTGAATTAAAGAAAGAGCGCGATGCACAGATCCGTGATGTCTTTACGGGCGCATCCGATAAATTTCTCGCTATAATCGGACCGTGTTCAGCCGACAACGAAGATGCGGTTCTTGACTATGTTACCAGACTTGCAAAAGTGCAGGAGAAAATAAAAGACAAAGTAATCATCATTCCGCGTGTATATACCAATAAACCGCGTACAACAGGTGACGGATACAAGGGAATGCTTTCACCAGCCGGATCCGGAGAAGAAACCGGATCTTATCGCAGGAATAAAAGCAATCCGTAAGCTTCACCTTGATGTAATATCTAATACTGGTTTTTCCCGGCTGATGAGATGCTTTACCCTGAGAACTGGACATATTGTGATGACACACTTGCTTATGTAGCAATCGGTGCCCGTTCGGTTGAAGACCAGCAGCATAGACTGACAGCAAGCGGTATGGATGTACCTGTAGGTATGAAAAACCCTACAAGCGGAGGATATGAAGTTATGCTTAACTCAGTTCATGCTGCAAGTCATCCTCACACTTTCATATACAGAGGTGCCGAGGTTTCCACAACCGGTAATGAACTTACGCACACCGTTCTTCGCGGTTCCGTAAACAAGAAAGGCCAGTGCATACCGAATTACCATTATGAAGATCTGCTTCTTCTTAATAAACTTTATGCAGAACACGACCTTAAATATCCGGCAACAATAGTTGATTCGAATCATAGCAATTCAACAAACAGTACCTTGAGCAGATAAGAATTGTCGAGGATGTGCTTCACAGCCGCAGGATGAATTCCGATATTCGCAAGCTGGTAAAGGGTGTTATGGTTGAAAGTTATATTGAGCCGGGTTCACAGAAGATCGGTGAGCATATTTACGGCAAATCGATTACAGACCCATGTCTCGGATGGGATGATTCAGAGAAACTGCTTTATACAATAGCAGAGAATTGTTAACTTACATTTATTGCGTAACAGATTTTGTCTGTTACGCTTTTTTATATAAAACTGCCGGACATTATATCCGGCAGTTAAATTATATTATATAATTCTAATCCATCTTCGCATAATAACCGAAGTCGAATCCTTTCTTTTTGAGACCATCAATTAAATCTCCGAGCATCTTGGTATTCGTCTCGCTCTCGGCATGAAGCAGGTAAATTGCTCCTCCGTGAGATCTGTCAAGTGCAGCCTGAAGTGACTCTGCCACATCCGGCTGGTCGTCAACAACCCAGTCTCTGTATGCGAAACTCCAGAATACCGAACGGAGTCCCAGACTCTGCACAATTGCAAGTGACTGTTCACTGAAAGATCCTTCCGGGAATCTGAACAGATACATATCGTAATTGAATTTTTCCTTGATATATTGCGTTACCTGATTGATATCGTCAACCTGTTTCTGCGCGCTGTACTGCTGAAGTCCGCCCGACGGATGTGTTGTTGTATGATTGCCGATCACATGTCCTTCATCAATCATTCTCTGTACAAGTTCAGGATTATCCTTGGCATACGGAAGCGTTACAAAGAATACTGCCTTAACGCCCTTCTCTTTAAGCGTATCAAGGATTGACGGAGTAAAACCGTATTCGTATCCTTCATCAAATGTCAGGTAGATATAGTTACTGTACGGCTGGATAAAATCAGCTGCATACATGCCGTAAAGACTTATCATAATACGAACATCCGCCCGGTCTGTTATGCTCATCAACATCCGTGGTCGAGAATCCGTACGGAACCTTATCAGTCTTATATTGCGAAAAATCAGTGCCCGCCGGGATTGTCACATCCACGCCTGAATTCAGGATCGCACTGTAGTCAATATCAGTCACATTAACGGTAACCTTCTTCATATCGTAATTACCGTATTCATCCTTGGCAACAACACCTATAGTATATGTTCCGGTTGTATCATATGATATAGAGTCCTGCATATCATCGGCAGGGGATGATGCATCGGCATCCTTAATCACGCCGGTTGTATATGATGATTTATCATCAACCGACTCTATAAAGCTGTCAGCTGTAACCTGTCCGGATTTCATTACATTAACGCTTTTCGCTCTTAAGTGTAATAACCGGCGCAGTTGTGTCAGCAACCTTAACCGTAAAATCAAGGCTGTACTCACCGCTGGTGACTGTTGCTTTGTATTCACCGACCTTATTAAAATCAACATTATCGGCATTTATTTTTGCTGCCGCGATCAACCCGCCGTCACCGGTTACAATTTCGTTGGCAATCACATTACTCATATCACTGCCAAGTTCAACATTATATGTCTCGTTCTTGAGTGCAAATTTGGAATTACCTTTGGGAAATTCTTCTTACTTCCGCCATCACTTGTAATAAGTACTATAAGAACCACTACAAGTATAACCGCTACAACCGCAAGTGCTATAAGCATCGGAATACCGTTGTTTTTCTTCTTTCTTCTGGATGGCTGTCTGTCATTACTGCTCATATTTAAAATCCTCTTTCTTTAATTATAGTCAATCCGGCGCATACTCCGAATATTTTTCCATGGCATTTATCCCGGCAACTCCGAGCTTTCTCTTAATCACAGCCAGATCGCTGCCTTCTGCCGCCATATTCGCTGCACATGTATGCCGGAACATCTGAGGCGTTATCGTCATTCCGATCCGCCCACCGTATTCTTTGATTATCTTCCACAAACCCTGTCTGGACATAGCCTGTCCGCGCATATTAAGGAATAATCTGCTGTTTCCTTCCTTGTTGATGCCATTTCTGATATCTCCTATATATAACATCAAAGAAGACTTCACGGAATCATCAAAACATACAGCACGTTCATGTCCTTGTGTATATATCATCAAAGTTCCAGTCATCAGATTCACATCCGTAATATTAAGTTCCAGCAATTCCTGCGTTCTTATTCCCGTATTGCACATAATCCTGAAAATCGCATTATCGCGCACACCCTTGGCTGTGGTCATATCGATAGCCGAAAAAAGCCTGTCCAATTCGCCTGATTCAATAATATCCGCTCTTAGGCTCAACCCTCGGGTGCTTAAGGTAAACAGAAGGTTCATCATTAATAAGTCTGCGTCTGAACATCCAGGCAAAAAAAGACTTGATTGATGATATGTTACGTGATACTGTTGATGCCGCCGTACCATTCTTCTCAAGAGCAAGAATATAAGAATTCAGATTAATGATCGTCACCTTATTCCAATCATATATCCCATTATTTCCAAGAAAATTGCCAAGTTTCGTCAGATCACTTCTGTATGCCTGCAAAGTATTGCCTGAAGCTCTGTGCTCCGTCTGCATATATTGCAGATATTCTTCGATATAAATGTCCATTGATTTCTCCTGTGCAACATAACTGCTTATGCGATAAATTCATATCTTCATAAGAAATTTCGGAAGTACATAAATAATTCATCACAGATTCTATCATTATCCCTGCCGCAAAAATTACCGCTGCCAGTCCATATCTTAACACCGTTTGGATGTCTTTGGACCAGGATGTTATAAATATACCATATATTCCTACAACGTACAACATCATATGGCACAAAATTGCGAGCAGAAAAATAATGAGATACCGCGCACCATATTGCATTGCAAGTGCGGATAATATTATACCCATCCCAAATCCCGGTAAGAACATATAACATATGGCATCCTGTTCCCGAACGGAGATATGCTTATAAGAAACACAATTATAAACAATCTTATCCTTTTGGGCGCCACATAACCCACAATTTCAGCAAATGTGTTATCGGCGTTTATAATGCGGTTTACAACCGGTTCCGAAAAATATCCCACTTACTGACTGCATCATACCCGGCAATATTGGTAAAAACACTTCCTATCACTATCGCCACAGGAAAAAAAGCCATATATATTTTCTGTCAATCAAAAACCTCTTTTCCATATTTGAATAATATGAAAAAGAGGCTGATTTTATGACTTTCTATCTGAGATATTTATTGGCATATGCAAGAATTGCTGCAATTGATTTAGCATCGCAGATATCTCCGCTGTATATCATATTCACAAAGTTCTTCCGGTGAATATTCATATACATCCAGAAATTCATTCTCGTCAAGATGCTGTCTTGACGGCTGTAAATCCCTTGCCAGATATATATCAATGCGTTCATTGCAGAATGCAACCGTTGTGGCTACATTAATCAGGAATTCCAGATTATCCGAGCGATATCCGTCTCCTCTTCGAGTTCCCTTGACGCACATTCGATTGTCGGTTCAGTAACCGAATCACGGCTTCCCCAGGAATCTCAAGCGATATACAGTCAACTGCACTTCTGTACTGTTTTACCATCAGGATATTACCGTTATCCAGTACCGGCAGTACCGCTGCCGCTCCTTTACGGTGTTCCACATAATCCCATTCAGCAGTATTGCCGTTAGGCATCAAAATGATATAAAGTATCCACCCTTAGGCTCTGTCCATGAACCAATTCCAAGTCCGCCAAGTTCTTCTTCAAGAACACTTTCAACAGCCTCAAACTTAGGTCTCATAAACTCAGCATGCTTTCTCATATGTTCCTTAAGTCCATTGATATCCTTAAAGAATCTCACATGTCTTAACTGATTAAGCTTATCATGTCCGATTGTCTGGATTGTAAGCTGTTTCTTAATATCTGCAATATTATTAGCAGATGTAGCAAGTGCTGCAATACCTGAACCTGGGAAGCTTACCTTAGAAGTTGAAGCAAACTCAAATACCATATCAGGGTTACCAGCTTTCTCACATTCACTGATGATATCAGCTATCTCATCCTTATTATCATCATATAAATCATGGATAACATAAGCGTTATCCCAGAAAATTCTGAAATCTTCAGCAGCTGGCTTAAGTGCAGCCATTCTCTTAACTGTTTCTTCAGAATATGTATATCCCTGAGGATTAGAATACTTTGGAACGCACCAGATACCCTTTACAGAAGCATCCTTGCTTACATACTCTTCTACCATACCCATATCTGGACCAGACTCTGACATTGGAATGTTAATCATCTCAATTCCAAATCTTTCTGTGATTGTAAAAATACAAAAGCACTGCAATACCAAGTATAATTCTGTATACACCGAATGGTTTGAAATCGTGCTTTCTGATATATGACATAAGGAACTTTATGACAAGCATTGAAACAAGGTATGCCACAAGCATTCCTATAATCAGCATATATAATTCGTTCTGTGTAAATCCTGTGCCGTCTGATACAAACTTGAGTATCTTGACAAGGCTGGCTCCTGCCATTACAGGAATAGCAAGGAAAAACGTAAATTCCGCAGCAGCTGTTCTGGATGTTCCTATAAGCATTGCACCCACTATTGTAGCACCGGAACGTGATGTTCCCGGAATAAGTGCAAGCACCTGGAATAATCCTATTATAAGTGCAGTCTTAAATGTCATTGCCTTGACATCCGTTCTCGTCAATCTTATCATCAAAAAGGATGCCTATTATTCCGGCCGGGACGCATGCGACAAGTATTTTGGCCCAGAGAATAAGTTTATCCTTATTCCATTCAAGTCCCTTTGAATCCTTCTTCTTATCTATAGGCCATAATCTCTTAAAATAAAGCACAATGACGGCAAGAATTGCTCCGAGCTGTATTACGACATTAAACATCTCAACAAATGCATCGCTCGCTTTCAGCTTCAGAAACTCATTGACTATTATAAGATGTCCCGTGCTGCTGATGGGAAGCCATTCGGTAATTCCCTCAACAATGCCCAGGACAATAACTTTAAGTATCTCTATTATGTTCAATTATGCGTTATCTTCAGGATCGTCTCCACCGTCACCGGTGATTCTGATCTTGCCTTCATATAATTCTTCAACTGCTATAGATAAAGGTTTCTTGCCTTGGTATCCTTTATATATGCAGGTGCTCCGGCTATAAGCTGTCTTGCTCTCTTAGACGTCGCGATTACTATTGAGTATCTGCTCTGCACCGGCGGCTGTTCACCCGGCTCAACGTCATTATTTATTACATTCATAAGTTCTGAATACGATGGATGTATCATGTTGTATATTCTCCTTTTCTATTTACCCTGGAATTCCTTCAAATCCCTGCGTATAGCCTGAATTAAAGATATTCGCTCATCCGTTCTATTATGCTCACTTTTATGATTTTGTCAACTGTTTCGACACAATCTTCCAAAACATCATTAATTACAATATAATCGTAAGCCTCAACACCTTCTGCCTCATGTATGGCCCGTTCAAGTCTTGCATTAATAACGTCCATTGTCTCTGTTCCTCTCGAAATCAGTCTGCGTCTTAATTCCTCCGCATCCGGCGGCGTAACGAACATAAGTACCGCATCAGGGTATTGTTTCCTGACCTTAAGCGCACCCCTGGATTTCGATTTCAAGGAAAACATCCTTGCCGGCATTAAGATTTTCTTCTACATATTTACGCGGGGTACCGTAGAAATGATTTACATATCCGGCATACTCTATAAGTTCATTATTATCTATCATACGTCTGAACTCATCATCTGTCACAAAAAAAATAAGATACACCATCAACCTCTCCCGGTCTCGGCTTCCTTGTCGTTGCCGATACGGACAATGCATAATTATCATGTCTCTTCATCATCTCATTCATAAGTGTACCTTTGCCTGATCCGGAAAAACCGGAAACAACTATAAGCTTACCTCTGCTCATCGCTTTCTCCTCCGATGGATTGTTCACTCTTATTCTTCACACGTCCGGCAATTGTATCAGGCAGCAGCGCTGACAGGACAATGTATCCTGAATCCGTTGTTATTATTGCTCTTGTGCGTCGTCCCTGTGTCGCATCTATGACCATATCTTTCTCCTTGGCATTCTGGACGAATCTTCTTGCCGGTGCCGAATCCGGTGAAACAATCGTTATTATTTTGTCGTCGTTAATAATATTACCAAAACCAATATTGATAAAACCCATATGTCCTCCGTTATTCAATATTCTGGATCTGCTCCCTGACCTTCTCGATTTCGGTCTTAAGGCTTATCGCACAATTGGATGTCTCCAAATCATTCGCCTTAGATAAAATAGTATTGGCCTCGCGGTTCATCTCCTGCGCGATAAAATCAAGCTTACGTCCGACGCTTCCGCCTTCTATAAGTTCATCTTTCGTGCTCTCTATATGGCTTCGTAACCTCACAGTTTCCTCGTCAACACATATCTTATCCGCGTATATCGTAACTTCCGTGGCGATCCTATTCTCATCGACCGGCGTATCGCAAAGAAGCTCCGCAACCTTATCCTCAAGTCTCTGCCTGTATTCTTCTATTATCCCCGGACTTCTGTTCTCTATTTCATCGACAAGTCCTGTCATATAATCAAGTTTCTCAAGCAGATCGGCCTTAAAGTTTCTCTCCTTCGGTAATTCTGCTTTCAACAAACTGTACGCAGGCATTCTCAACAGCCTTCTCAAGCAGATGCCATACCGCATCATCATCTCCGGACTGTTCTTCCATAGTAATAACCTCAGGATAATGTGACAGTGACGATACCGTTATATCATTGGGTATGTCAAACTGTTCTGCCATGTAATTAAATATACTCATATATTCATTAGCAAGTTCTTCGTTATATTTAAGGCAGAACTTACTCTCGGAATAGTCCTCATAAGTCACAAATATATCAACCTTACCGCGGTTAATATATTTCTTAAGTATTGTTCTTATGCCGGCTTCATAAATATTAAGTTTCTTCGGCATCTTCATAGCCGGTTCAAAATATCTGTGATTGACCGACTTCATCTCAATTGTTATTTTCCTGTCGGGTCCGAGGCTTCCGCCCGCCCGAATCCGGTCATGCTCTTTATCATCTGGTTGCGACCTCCATCCATATATTTATTGTATTTTATCATCTATGTCTTTACATTGCAACTAGCCTTTTAACGCAATTTATGATATACTTCTTTCGTTATAAAAATAGATTTCAGAGGTAATTGTAATGGCATTTGACGGAATTACGGTACATGCACTCACATACGAATTAAAAAACATTCTTTCCGGCGGAAGAATTAATAAAATAGCACAAACAGAAAAAGATGAGCTCATCCTTACCATAAAAGGATCCACAGGCCAGAACAGACTGCTCATATGTGCCAATCCAAGTCTGCCGCTTGTATATATAACATCATTAAACAAACCTGCTCCCCTTACGGCACCCGGTTTCTGTATGCTCTTAAGAAAGCATATCAATAACGGCAGGATTGTCGATATTACACAGCCGGGGCTCGAGCGCATCATTGATTTTAAAATAGAGCATCTTGACGAGATGGGTGATCTGTGTACCAAACATCTTGTTGTTGAGCTTATGGGCAAGCACAGCAATATTATTTTTCTCGATGATAATAATCATATAATAGACAGTATCAAACGTATCAATGCCGGCATAAGTTCCGTGCGTGAGGTCCTTCCCGGACGTGAATATTTTATTCCGAACACATCCGGCAAGCATAATCCATTCGATGCGGACAGAGACTCCTTCACCGCTCTCATAGGCGGTGTGGCATCGGCTGCGGATAAAGCCATATACGGTTCTTACACCGGAATAAGCCCCCAGCTTGCCAATGAAATCTGTTATCGTGCCGGCATAAGCTCCGACACACCGGCATCCGCCCTCAATGAAAATGAACTTACACACCTTGCCGGAACATTCATCAATACCATCGACGACATCCGGAACAATGTTTTTTTCATATAATATAGTATATGACAACGATGTTCCAAGAGAATTTATGGTCATCACACCTTCCATGTATGAAGGAATGACCATTGTTCCATGTGAATCGGCAAGTTCCATGCTTGAGAAATACTATGCCGACAAAAACCTTGTCACACGCATAAGGCAGCGTTCTGCCGATCTGCGCCGAGGTTGTAAACACGGCACTGGAGCGTAACTATAAGAAATACGATTTACAGGAGAAGCAGTTAAAAGATACCGGCAAACGTGACAAATACCGCATATACGGCGAGCTTCTCAACACATACGGATATGACATTCCGGACGGAAGTTCCTCGTTTGAGGCACTTAATTATTACGACAATACAATGATTACCATTCCTCTTGATAAAGATCTGACCGCAAGGGAGAACAGTGTAAGATATTTTGCAAAATATAATAAATTAAAACGGACTTATGAGGCTCTCTCGGAGCTTATAACGCAGACCGGGGATGAAATCGAACATCTTGAGTCAATCGCAACCTCAATAGATATCGCCACATCATATGATGACCTGATTCAGATCAAAGAAGAACTGGTCAATTTCGGATTTATCAAGTCACATCCATCCGGCCGCAAGGACAGAACCGAGCGTTCCCAAAGCAAGCCGTGGCATTATGTGTCTTCGGACGGATTTGACATATTTGTGGGACGCAATAACATCCAGAATGAGGAACTGACTTTCAAGACAGCCTCCGGCAAT
>VOFB01003352.1_pt1 | contig 18417 bp, 18 predicted proteins | sample 5384141 | NCBI WGS metagenome assembly VOFB01 (sample SAMN12384721, study PRJNA508395) | human gut metagenome | isolation source: healthy gut A | host: Homo sapiens | reverse complement strand
GGTGTGTTCTTTTTGTTTCCCACTTTTTGCCGAGCAATGTGGGCAGAAAGCTGATTCCGTCCGTTGGCGGACAAGTGATGCCTGCCAGTTCTGCCAGCGTGAGGCATTACGTCCTGAAAAAGCGCAGATGTGGTCACTTTGCGTACGGGTTTTTATTTTTGCCGGGCCATGTGATAATGGCGGGGACACGGATACCGCACTTCATGCAGAAACATTTGCCCCATCCGTATGCTGAATTGAAAGGTCCCCCTCTGCTGTTGAACCAGGGAGAATCGCTGCCTGCTGAACGTAGGACCATTATCTGAAGTAAAACACAATCAAGGTATTTTCGTACAGATGTTCCGCTTTTCAGTTTTTCGATCAGTTGGCCGATCTGCTCGTCGAAATAACCGGATCATAACCATAGGTAGCATGCGGATACCGGCAGGCAGATATCCTGCTTGTCCGCGTAAGCAGCTTTTCGTCCCCTGAATTTCTACATAATGCTGTACCCAGCGTTCGGGTGCGTCAGCGAGATTTTTGCAGGAGTGGTCCACATCAGGAAAACGGTTTGCGCTTATTGGTACGACAAATCCCATCAGTTCATCAAAGATCAGATCGTTGGCATATTCCTTTGCGTATATTTAGCGTAGCTGGCGGGATCGTTCGATCGGCACCTTTATCCAAAGGGCTTCGGTGAGGGTCTGTCACTTTGTTGGACAGGTAGACACGTTCTTCGTCATTATACAGCAAAAGGAGGATAGTATGTGTGCGACTGGCGCTGGCAATTGTATCCGTAGAATCGGTCGAATCCCTGTTTGTTGGGAGTTCCTTCGGAACCCGGATATCCCAGTCCCCACTTGCCGAAACATCCGGTGGTATATCCCGCTTGTTGCATCATTCGCCCGATAGTCATCGTGTTCGCCTGTAGGGGGAATTGCCCTTCCAGCTCTTTATGAACGTACACCGAGTCGTAGTTGTTTACTGCTCCGCGTTCGGCTAACTCATTGTTGAAGCGGATTTGCGCATGACCGGAGTGCATACCTGTCATCAGTACGCAGCGTGCCGGAGCTGATACGGGGGAACCGGAATAATGTTGTGTCAGTTTGATGCCTTCGCTGCATAAACGGTCGATATGAGGGTGTTTCTATTTTGTCTTGTCCGAAGCAGCCGATATCTCCATATCCCAGATCGTCCATTAAAATATAGATAACGTTGGGAGATGCGGGTTGGGTTTGTCCGTGCAGGTAACCGCTGCACAGGGCGGGTATTGCGATCAATAAATTTCTTTTTGTTCATGATGTTCTAATCCCATTTATAATCTTTCGTTACATCTTCTTTCAGAGCCGGTCCGAATTCGAATCCAGCTTCTTCGAACCATGCTTTGCGGTGAAGGATGTTCCGGTAGAACCGGTCGAGATCAAGCGCTTCCCCCTCGTGCCACATCTGTTCGGACAGAGCGAGGATGCGGGGGAAAAGTCGTCGGTCTATCATTCGTTCCGTGACTCCGTCGTCGGTCCATAATGCGCAGCTCATGCCAGAGTATCGCGAGTCTCGCTGATGGCTTTGTCGGAAGGGTTGTTCAGATAGACATCTTTCAAGTCGAACGTACGTGCTTCCGTATATCACTTTCCACGGGGTGACAGGGAAGTTCAGATACGTATAGTAGTTGGAACTGCAAATGACCGGATAATGGTGTTTGACGGCGTTTCTGAGTGCGAGGTCTTTGTGTCCCCGATGGTTCCACCACTGGATAACGGTGTCCGGCAACGGGTAGCCGTCATGATAAACTACGATCGCCCAGAAGATGACTTTCAGATCGCTTTCGACTTCAGATGGTTTGCCATTTGCGCAGAGAACCATAGCTGGAGGTGCATTGACTGTCTTTGAGTCCCTTCTGTGTGGCCCTTTTCCGGCAATCGGGCATTGATCCCAGTTGCCTTTCGAGGCTCGTCTCCATGGGTGTATGTAGGGAGAAGGAAGAGGGGCACATACTTCATCCAGTACGTTTTCAGGAAGCAGGTTCCGTCTTTTCCTACACAAAATATGTTCTGGGTGAAATCCGCTTTGCGGTATCTCTACCGGCAATCAAACAACCGAGGCTCCGGATAGGCAGAAACAGCTTCGGCATGGCCCGGCATATCTATTTCGGGGACGATGGATATTCCGTTGACGGGCATATTCGATGATGTCCCCGTATTTCTTCCTGTGTATAGAATCCCTGCTTTCTTCTCCTTTGCCTACCGAAACCGCCGGTCCGGGTGAGGTGCGGATATTAAGCTTTGATTTCGATGCGCCATCCCAGTCCTTCTGTCAGATGCCAAGGTGGAAGTAGTTCATTTGAGCAGTGAAGCCATGTCGATATACTTTCTGATGGTGGCAATCTTCTGGAACTGACGTCCGGAGTCCAGTAAGAAGCAGCGCCACTGTGTGCGGGGATAGTCCGTCACGCTTGCGCAGGCAAAGGTGATAGATCCTGCTGAACCGGCTACCCATTGGCGTTTATTTGTACGGCATAGGTGAATCCTCCTTTGTCGGAGGCGCTGATTACCATCTGTTGCGGATGAATCCGGATCCATTGCAACCTTCGGGGCAGGGATGAGTCGGTTATCCAGCAGATATCGGCTTTGGTTCTTTTTTGCCATTTTATGGGAGTGCAAGGAGAGTACTTCTTCTCGAAAAAGGTTTAAATAAAAAAGCGGTAGTGTCTTCAGCATTACATAGAAACCTTTTTTCCCTAAAAATGGTTGCCTGTCTGCATTTCTACTTGATTGGGGGTAGGAAATACGATTTGGGCGCGGACGGCGACTGGTAATTTGATAGAAGAAAGAGAGCTGTAAAAATTAGGTGCTTCATGGGGTACAGTGTGTTTATTTAGATTTTGTAAGAGTCGGCAAAAGGATTACCTGTATTAGTCTGATGTCTCAAAATACAGAATAGAATTTCAAGTACTCAATTATTCTTTTATTAAACTTACGAAATCAATACAGTTAAAAAGGGAAGAAGAGGCAGTGTCAAATATCAAGGTCTTCAGCCACGCTAATGACGAAATGCTTGTCCTGTCATTGGGATGACTGTCAAGAAGAGCCAATATTTGCCACAGCCTCTTCCGGTTAGTTCCGATTATCCGGGTTGGTGATGGATTACCGGTTAATTTCCTTCCTCCCATCCCAGATTCTGTTCAGTTGGGGATTCAGTACCGTTCGTTGCGTGGAATAGGATTGAGGTAATAGTAATCCGCCATAGATGATTCTGTTTCGGATGGAATTCAAGAGATATCGCTAATTGCCATCGATAGTCACATTGGTTCCTGCCGTGAAGTCGGATGCACGTACATGTGTCCGAGTTTCTTCTTCAGTACATAATGGCATTTCTTCCATCTTCTCAAGGTCGTCGAAACGGAATCCTTCGGAGAACAGTTCCGGCAAAAATGGATTTCCATCGTATTTCCCATAATAGCGGACTCACTTCGTAGTCGTTGGGATAATCCAGTTTCCGAGATCACGTTTCGGGTCGAAGGCTGAGTTTATTTCAGAGACTTTCATAGGGTTTTATTGGCACGCAGGCGCAGTTTGTTGATTGTGACGTCGGCAACTGTCTGGGGTCAAACTCGCGAGTTCACTTTATGGCTTCCGCGTAGTTCAGCATGACTTCTTCGATGCGGAAGATAGGCATATCTGTCTCTTCATTTCGTTGGCTGCCCATGCTCAGGTAGCAGCAATAGTATTTCCAGTTGTTATATCCGAAGGCAGACTTGTACCACGGCTGGTTCTCCAGATCAAAAAGTGAGGCGATGCACCCAGAATACCACCGTCATATCCTTGACGGAATGGCAATAACTTCTGTCGTTCCCTTGCTGGTGCCGTACCCGATTCCCATGCGGACGGTGAGGCTGTCGATAAAACTGCGGTCTTTGGAGTTATCCGTAGAATTTCCATTTATTGTCCCAGGCTGTGCTGGAAGCCGAACGGTCTACCTGGTAAGGAGGAAGTGACGGTGCAGCCACAAACGATGGTCACGGTTGCTGAACTCGTCGTATATATCCTTGTCACCAGATAGGCGTCACTCGTCCAGCGTGGCTTTCCGTCCGTGCACAGGTAACTGTCCACTAAGTCGCGGGTCGGATTGTAAAAGCGAGGTGGCGGTCGTTCCCCCGATGCTGACAGCGTGCACTACACCGACAGCATCCGAATATTCTCTGTACAGAATGACGCCGGTAACATCTTTCAGTTCCAGTGAACAGAACAGATCGTCGTAGCAGTCCGCCACGTTCGGATAAGTCTGTATCAGTTCAGCGGATACCCGTTTGCATTCCCGCAGATAAGTTTCGGCGTTGTTGAGTCCGTGATATTTGCGCCAGGTACCTTCGAAAAGGCAGAAGCGGGAGAGTAAAGCCTGTACACAAGCCTTGTTGATGGTGTTTCTGCCTTCTCCGTTCACGTTGATATTCTTTTCGGCAAATTGCAGGTCTTCCAGAATGTGACCGGCTATTTCATCTCTGGAGGCACGAGGGCCTTTTGATCAGTTCTGTTTCGTCGTCGCCTCAGCACATGATCAATCCAGGGTACGCCACCGTAAGCCGACAGGAGAGACAGGTAGCGGTAACTACGGAAAAAGTAACCGACGGAACGCCAGTTCGCCTTTTCTACATCCGTCATTTTCGAACCGTCAATGCGGTCGAGCATCAGGTTGACCCTTCGGATATAGCTGTAATAGTTCCAGGAAGTATTGTTCTTGTCGGGATGGTCACCAGTTTTCTGATCCAGTTGGATGCTGTTCCTTCTTTGTCTGGTTGTACGAGATGTCGTCCGTAGAATTTTCCGAGCCATAGCCCAATGAAGGCAGGGTTTCATACAATCCCCCAGGCGTATGCCTTGAAATTGTCGTATGTTTCAAAAAAGCCGTTTCGGCAGTCGGGTCTCCCAAAGGATACCTTCCAGGAAATCGTTATTGAGACAGCTTGCTAACAAAAACTGTACATATAAAGATTAAATATTTTCTCATAATACATTGGTTATTAGAATGTAACATGATACCGAAAGAGAATTTTCTCATGAACGGATATTCCCAGGCACCTTTTTGGACAGCATATCGGTTTCCAATCAGCTTCCGGCAGGTGATCCCACGTAGAGGTTCTCCCTGCTGAAGAATACTTTCACATCGTCGAAGTAGAGACGCTGGGACCATACTTTGGGCAAGGTATAGGAAAGCGTGATGTTTTGCAGTTTCAGGTAAGAGGCGTTGGCGAGATACTTCGACTGTTTCCAGTGGTTGTAGCTTGTGTTTACCCCGTCGTTGGAATACACACGCGGATAATAGGCATTGGTGTTAGTCGGAGTCCAGAAGTCGAGAGAGTTTCTTTGAACAGGCTTCCCAGCCTCCGGTAGGCCATGCGATCTGGTCGGTGCGCCAATAATCCCGTTTGCCTACGCCTGGAGGAAGATAGAGAGGTCGAGTCCTTCAGCTGATTCCTTGATGCCGTAGTGGAAACGTGGAGTCGAGTTACCGATGATACGCTGGTCGCCGGGGATTGTCGGCGGTTCCTTCGCCGCTCCAGATGGTTTCGGTATCGTCATCGAAGTTCTTATACAGCACGTCTCCCGGAAAAACTTTCCTGCCCTTTCGGAATGGGGATTCCCGTTTTAGTGTACCGTCTGCGTTGAAGTCGTCTTCCGTGTAGAAGCGGTCGGTGACATATCCCCTCCCATTTTCATGCCTTTGCGAAATCTTGTCGCCTAGCAGGTTGGTCTCATTATTGTATTTCGTGATTTCACTTTGTCAGAGTCGTGGTTGAATCCGATCCGGTAGCTCCAGTCCTTGTTGATGCGGTCTCTCCAGTTCAGTTCCAGTTCCCAGCCGTACGTCTTCAGGTCAGCGGCGTTCTGTTTGGCGGCGGTGGCTCCCACTACCCACGGTAGGTCCATACCGGGTGCCAGCATCCCTTTGGTGTCGCGGCGATACCAGTCGAAAGTACCGTTAAAGCGGTTGTCGAAGAATCCGAAATCGACTCCGAAGTCCAGTGTATATACCTTTCCCACGAGAAACTGCTGCTGACCATTGCCGGTGCATTCAGTGTAGTCGTCTTTTGTCCGTCCACCAGCCATTCTGTCAAGTAAGGTGACATGGAAGGGATGTAGGGATAGTTTTCCGGAGTGTTGTCCGGCTTCGTATGATCTGGTTGCCGATAGAGCCCCATGAGGCACGTAGTTTCAAGTTAGACAGGAAGCTTTTTTGGTATTCTTCATGAATGCTTCTTCCGAAACAGCCATCCGGCGGAGAAGGAAGGGAAGAAACCGAAACGGCTGTCTTTCGGGAAAAACGGGATGTACCGTCGTAGCGTCCGTTGGCTTCGAACATGTATTTACCGTCGTAAGTGTAATTGACACGGTAGAACAAACCTCTGATAGCATATTCATCGAAACTGTCGGTGACGGATGCCGTTCCGGTAGAACCGGAGAGCGACGGCAGATTTTCCAGTAATACGTCCGTGCGCTGCGACCATTGCGATTCCTTATGACTCTCTTCCTGATTGTAACCACCCATAATAGAGATATCATGTTTACCTATTGAAAAGTCGTAATTGGCGAATGCGTTAATAGCGTTGTAATTGGTGAAACCTTGCGTCAGGGCATAACGTGAGTTCTCTACATTGTTCAGCAGCCCTGTAAAAGTTGAATCCTATACTTGTATTTGCTGACGTACATCCGGTTGTACTCGGTGATCCGGTTGTAGGTATATTCACCTGTTATTTTCAGTCCTTTCAGCGGAGAGATGATGACACGTCCCAAAGTACGCAGGTTGGTCTTCTTGATCACCCTCGGTTCTCCGTAGCGTACGAAAGTAGCGGACGTTTCGGCAGGATATTCGATGCCGTCTTGTTCGTATGGCAGGATGTTGTAGGACGGCAAGTACATGGCACTTCCCCAGACACCGTTTCGTCCGCCTTGCTCCACTTTTGTTCTGGGTGGAGTTCGCGTATCTGATATCCAGTTGGGGGTCAGCCACTTGTTTACGTCGACACTCAGGAAGCTGACATATTGATACGGTCAAATTTGTCTTTGTCCGTTACCAGAATGCCGTCCTCACCGGTATATCCCAGGCTTAGTCGGTAGCTGGTACGCTGGCTGCCTCCCCGATACGGAGAGAACTGTGGTTCTGCATGAATCCGAAGTTATCCATCATATCGGCAAACATATCATTCTCCCGCATCAGGAACAGGTTGCCCTGATCGTCGAAAATATATCCGTTCGGATAATTGGAAGGATTCGCCTGATAGTCTCGTATGTAGCCTTCCCATTGGGTGATGTTTTTTCCGTCTACATAGGTATCGTTTGCCCATCCCATTTCCTTGCACGCCAGTACCGATTCCAGCGGACTTGCTTTCTGCGGAAGCCCGATGCTTTCGAGAAAGAAGTTGTTGTTGTAATTGAATCTGGGAGCCATGTCCTTTTTACCCTGCTTCGTTGTAATCAGAATCACACCAAAAAGCTGCGCGGGCACCATATATAGCTGCGGAAGCGGCATCTTTCAAAATAGATACGGATTCAATATCCTGCGGGTCAATCATGTTGATATCCATCGGTACGTTGTTTACCAATACGAGAGGCTCACCACCGTTGATGGAGGTTGTTCCACGGATATTGTACGTCATGTCGTCTCCCCGGAGTTCCCGTTGTCGATTCAATTTTAGTCCCGGCACGACTCCTTGCAGGGCAGCCGAAACGTTGGTAATCGGGCGGTCGCCCAACGACTCTTTGATATTTACAGAGGCTACAGCGCCGGTCATATTCACTTTTTTGTGTTCCGAATCCGATGACTACCACTTCATCCATAGTCTGGGTATCTTCCTGTAGCTGTATGTTGAAAAGTGTCTTGTTTTGACTGTTACTTCTTGTGTGACGTAACCGATATAAGTAACCCGTAACTTACTGTTGGCAGGTACTTCCAGTGAGAATTCCCCATTCATGTCGGTAATGGTCGCTTGTTTGCTGCCGTCAACCAGAACATTTGCTCCAATCAGAGGTTCGCCCTGCGCATCTGTTACGGTTCCCGTATTTTATGGACTGCTGGGGCAGAAGTAGTGTTGTTGGGGGCTGCTTCTTTCTTTGCCGGGACAGAATGATAATAATATGCTTACCTTCCTGTCTGTAAGTGAATCCTGTTCCTTTGAGTACGGAGTTCAGAACAGAAGAGACTGCTTCTCTGACAAAAATTGGCGCTGACCTTTTGTTTCACGTCCAGTTTCGTCTGATTATAAGATACTAAAATCGGTCTGATCTTTCAATGATTTCGAATACTTTTAATAGAGGTTGGTTTTTCATAGATACTGTTATTATTGATTTTTGCCCATAGGCTATGTTATAAAACATAAAGCGAATAACAATATAAAAATTTATGAATTTTACGGGATAACCTATGCCCGACAATTTATAAATTTCATACTTTTGTGAGTTAATCATTAATACTAATTTAAGTGTACACAACCAATTTAAATGTGAAGTACTTTTGATTTTGGGGGAGTTGGTATCCGCGAAATATCGACTCCCTTTTTTCTGTCATCGGCCTCCTTTCTTATTTAGGGGTGAATAAATTAAGAGAATGTTCTCGTCTTCGACTTTATAGTCTATGTTTCCTATGGTTTTGGTCACGATATTCATGATCTCCTTGATAGGGAGCTTTTTGTTTGAACTTGATGGTATATACATCGGTGGTAGCCAGATGCGGAGGGACGATGATGTATGTCGTATATTCTTCCTATCGTAATGAAAATATCACTGAGAGTCATTGCCGCAGTTCAGCTCGCCTGGTCCAGCCGGAGTAGACAGAGGCGTCGATAATCTTTTATTAAATTCTCCGGACGGGTTGTCATATTCCAGTTGCTCGTTCGGTGTAAGGGTGATGATATCTTTATTGTTTGCTTTCTGAACGACTACGAACCCGATTCCAAAGTAGTGGTTGTCTTCGTCTTCTCATAAGCATGTACGCGTTGAATTTAGTTCCCAATACTTTTATTTCAGATGGTTGGTCTTGACGATAAATGGATGTTGCTTGTCTTTTTTACGTCAAAATTAGCTTCTCTATCAGATATACCGAACGGATATCCCTGGTGAACTTTTGCGGATATACCAGTAAAGTTCCTGGAGTTGAGGTATGCTGTGGCAGCCGTCGGCAAGGTAACCTGTTTTTTGTTCGCCTCCTGGGCACATAGTACTGATGTTCTGTATGCTCTTCATTCGATTGTATATATATAGGTAGGATGCCACCATAGAGCAGGGGGAACCAGTAAGTACAGCCGCCACCTGCAGCCATTTTGCGCAAGGTATACCTTTGCAGTTGCCTTCCGCTGTTGGGGCGCAATTTTCCTGCGGAAGTTCTGATAGGAACGTTCAGTACTTGCATTGGCTTTGAAATTTGATCTTCCCATAATTCCATCAATGTTTCATCTTTCTCCGCCTGTTCACTGGAGTCGACAATATTTTCCATAACTTCTCTTTGTTCCGACTGAACTTATCGGAAGTAAAGTTTTTAATTATTTTATGAGTTGTTCGACATATTAGCGCATTTTTAGGTGTGGTTACATATATAAGATACGTAACAGATTAATAATCGCACAGCCTCATTCTACTTTTTTAAAAAATAACAAAGGTTATGAATAATGCTTTTCGGATGTCGTGCTTGTGAAAGGTGTTCTCTACTGTTCGTTTTGTTGATGCTTAGCTCGCGGCTAGTTTCTTCGTTGTTCATTCCTGATTCCCCTGGCTCATCTTATATATTTTCTGTCGTTGCGGGAGGCATTTTTCTTACAACCATTGCTCAATAGTTCGAGTTCTTTGAGGTGGATGTTGTCATCGGTTTCATGTTTTCCAGTGGTGGATATACTGGTTTCTTTCAAGCTGATAGCGTTCTGAACAGTAGTGTGCGTTCGATGTGCCGATACACCCCATTTTAGAATGCGGAAAAGATAAGGTTTAAGGTTATGTTGATGGTATGGAGGGATGAGCGGTTGTTCCATAACGTAAGAAAGATGTCCTGCGATAAATCTTCGGCCTCTTCTTGCGATTGCAGTAGTCCGTTGATAAACCCTTTGATGCGGGGATAGTAGTATAGGAAGAAAGTTTTAAAAGGCTTTCTCATCTCCTTCGCTAATAGACTTCAGAAGTTGTTTTTCGTCAAAGGTTTCCATTGGGGGTATTTTTGTAAATGCTGTAAACCCTGCAAAAATAAGTAAATTTTTGTATCGAACCCCGTTTATTAACATAAAAACTCTTTTTCTTTCCGGCTATGTCCGGCGGAGTGGTTGACAGTGGATTTATAACCTCCTTGTATTTCGGCTAGTATAAAATGAGTTCAAAATCTGCGTAAACAGGAAGATGGTCACTGATTCCTCCCTGATATTTCATTCCTTTATAGGTACGGAAAGGTTCATCATCACCGTATTTCTTGTCTTCTGTCAATAGAAAGGGAGGCGGGCAACAGTTGCTTTATCTTCACCGGTGAAGAATTTAGAGGAAGTATCGAGTAAATTGCCGGATACGATCAAATGGTCGATATCCAGCGTTGGATATTTATCAAGGAACAGACCACATTCCAATCCTGCATGGATGGCTTTAACTTTCGCATCTACACCAAATAAGCGTTTGTATGATTCAACTGCTACTTCGAGGATGGCCGAATGTGGATTCGGTTTCCATCCCGGATAACCTTCACCGAACGTAACATTAGCTCCTGCCAGTTGGAATACGGCCCTAACCGTGTTCGCCATATCGTTGCGTGCGGATAGTATCGAGCTTCGCTGACTGGTTTCAATACGGATGATATGATTCGGTTTCATCTTGACAGATGCCAGATTGGTAGACGTTTCCACCAGTCCGGGAATATCCTGGCTCATAGCATATACACCGTGAGGAGCTGCATACAGAGCTTTTAATAAGCGGGTAGTGGTATCCTGGTCGATAGCTATCTTACGGGGAGCTTCCGATTCGAGTACCAACTTTAAGTCAGGTTCTACAACAGATAATTCGTCTTCCATTTCGCTGGTGAAAATATTCAGTTCGGTGCGGACATCATGCTTGGCATCTTCGGGAACTGCACAAATTGCATAAGCCTCGCGGGGAATAGCGTTACGCAGATTACCTCCGTTGATTTCACAAAGGTACAGATCATGTCTGCCAGCCATGCGTGAAAGAAAACGGTTCAGTATTTTGTTGGCATTGCCCCGTCCCAAATGAATGTCACCACCGGAGTGACCGCCTTTCAAACCTTTCACTTCCACCTTGAAGAAGAAATATCCGGCGGGAACTTCTACCTCTTTATACGTAAATTCTGCAACGGAGTCAATACCTCCGGCACATCCGATAAAGATTTCTCCTTCATCTTCCGAATCGAGGTTCAGAAGGATGTCACCGCTCATAAAACCTTCTTGTAGGGCAAAAGCTCCGGTAAGCCCCGTTTCTTCGTCTACAGTAAACAGACATTCCAACGGACCATGTTCGATGCTGTCGTCAGCCAGGATAGCCAGTTCGGTGGCTACACCGATACCGTTGTCGGCTCCGAGGGTTGTGCCTTTGGCTTTCAGCCATTCACCGTCAATTTCAGTTTCGATGGGATCGGTGAGGAAGTCATGTTGAACATCGTTATTCTTTTCGCACACCATGTCGATATGCGATTGCAGAACGACGGTTTGAAGATTTTCTTTTCCCGGAGTAGCGGGCTTTTTAATCAATACATTACCGGCTTCGTCCACCTTGGTTTCGAGATTATGTTTTGCTCCGAATGCCTTCAGGTAGGCAATCATTTTCTCTTCCTTCTTCGAAGGGCGTGGCACTTGGCAGATTTCTTCGAAATACTTGAATACGCCAGCCGGCTTTAAGTCTTTTTTTTCCATGCTGTTTCTATTTTATAATAGGAATAGAAGGGTTGTTTTCGCTTCTTCTATTGCTAAATATGGTTAATTTGATTGACTTATCTGAACTCATATCTCATTAAAGCCTATCTTTGCACTCACAAAATTAATAGAAATGGTTGAGACTATACTGATAACTTTGTTAATAGTTGCTATTTCCCTGCTATTATTGGGGGTGAAAGTATTCTTTACGAAGGGTGGGAAGTTCCCGAATGGTCACGTAAGCGGGAATAAAGCGTTGCGTCAGAAAGGAATCGGATGCGCGCAGTCGCAGGATCGCGAAGCACAAAAGAAACCGCGTTTTTCTATTAACGAGTTGGAAAAAGCCTTGAACGATAGTATGAATTAATTTATTAAAAACAATACTTATTAATTATGAATAGAATGAACTACCTCATGAACGGTTTGGCTGCTCTTGCGTTTATCGTTTTATTTTCACAATGTGCTGGCAAAACTGACAATCAAACTACCAATGCTCCGGCGCAGGCTAATGCCGAACTGTCAGGAATGAAAATTGCCTATGTTGAAATAGATACGCTGCTTGCCAAATACAATTTCTGTATTGACTTGAATGAGGCGATGGTAAAGAAGAGCGAAAACGTTCGTATGACATTGAATCAGAAGGCTACCTCTTTGAACAAGGAAAAGCAAGATTTTCAGAAGAAAGTTGAAAACAATGCTTTCCTGTCACAAGATAGAGCGCAGCAAGAGTACAACCGTCTGGTGAAGTTGGAACAAGATTTGCAAGAGTTGAGCAACAAACTTCAGAATGGTTTGATGGAAGAGAACAACAAGAATAGCTTGCAGTTCCGCGATTCTATCAACGCTTTCCTGAAAGAATATAATAAGACTCACGGATATAGCCTGATCTTCAGCAACACTGGTTTCGATAACCTGCTTTATGCTGACAGCACTTTCAATATTACAAAAGAAATTGTTGACGGGTTGAATGCAAGATATTCACCAGTGAAGAAATAAATGATATAAAACTGTTCCGTTCTTTATAAAAGGACGGAACATTATCGAATTAAAAAAAGTGATGCCTGTTCAAGACTGAAAAGCTATGAACGGGCTTTTTTTATGACCTTTCTTTTTCTTCTTCCTGTGGAATACGGAAAGCGGTGTAAAGTTCGAGGATGGCAGCAACTGTGAGGCAGGCAATCCATTCATTGCCTCGTGTGGTAAACATAAAGGCTCCGGTCAGGATAAGTGCCAGTGCGCCGAATATCTGCTGAACACGCAGGCGTTTCAATGTTTTGCTCTTTCCTTTGACGGGTGTGTTCACTTGTGCCAATGCGATACATCCGGCTCCAACAGTATATATGTAAGGAGCGTATATCCATCCGGTAATAAACACAGCTGCTCCGGTGAGAGCCATTATGGCGCCTGCGGTGAAAAGGGCGGGTACTAATTGTTTCATTCTTTAATCTTCAAAAACGTAAATATCTTCGTTGGGTTTCTTCATCAGATACTTTTCACGGGCGATCTGTTCGATGGCGTCCGGATTGGTACTTATTTCGTTGAGACGTTTGGTGTTCTCTTCGTAATCTGCCCGGTACTTTTCTATCTCTTCTTTCAACTGGCTGATTTCCCGTTCATATCCGAAACGACGAACCAGGCTGTTCTCGTCCAGAAAGCCAATGATAACAGCAAATGCAACGACCGTAATGAGGTACTTGCGTCTGCATATGAAACTCCAGATACTGATTAGTTTACCCATAATTTCTCCTTTTAATATCTGCAAAGATAAAACTAATAACTTAAAAACTTATCGCTTCGGCTTCAAAACTTCTCTCTTTATCCCTTATTACTTATCACTTTTTTTGTGTACATTTGCAGAATAAGCGAAATTTCAAAAACAGAGAGAATCCCGGATATGGAAAACTATATTGTTTCAGCCCGTAAATACCGTCCGTCCACGTTCGAATCGGTGGTGGGGCAGCGGGCGTTGACTACTACGCTGAAAAATGCAATTGCTACCCAAAAACTGGCTCATGCTTATTTGTTTTGCGGACCGCGCGGGGTAGGAAAAACGACTTGCGCGCGTATCTTTGCCAAAACCATTAATTGTATGACGCCTACCGCTGACGGAGAGGCTTGCAATCAGTGTGAGTCATGTGTAGCTTTCAACGAACAGCGGTCATATAATATTCACGAACTCGATGCTGCTTCTAATAACTCGGTGGATGACATTCGCCAGTTAGTGGAGCAAGTGCGTATCCCGCCACAGATTGGTAAGTATAAGGTATATATCATCGACGAGGTGCACATGCTCTCGGCATCTGCTTTCAATGCGTTCCTGAAAACGCTGGAAGAACCTCCCCGTCATGCGATTTTTATTCTGGCTACGACGGAGAAGCATAAGATTCTTCCTACCATTCTTTCACGTTGTCAGATTTATGACTTTAACCGGATAAGCGTGGAAGATACGGTGAATCATCTGTCGTATGTTGCTTCGAAAGAAGGAATCACGGCAGAGCCGGAAGCGCTGAACGTGATAGCCATGAAGGCGGACGGTGGTATGCGTGATGCATTGTCTATCTTCGATCAGGTGGTTAGTTTCACCGGAGGAAATATCACCTATAAGAGTGTGATTGATAATCTGAACGTACTTGATTATGAATATTATTTCCGTCTGACGGATTGCTTCCTCGAAAACAAGGTGAGCGACGCATTGTTGCTTTTCAATGATATATTGAATAAAGGTTTTGACGGAAGTCACTTTATTACCGGATTGTCGTCTCATTTCCGTGACTTGTTGGTCGGGAAAGACCCGGTGACATTGCCTTTACTGGAAGTGGGAGCGAGCATACGCCAACGTTATCAGGAACAGGCGCAGAAATGTCCGTTACCTTTCTTGTACCGGGCTATGAAGCTGTGTAATGAGTGCGATTTGAATTACCGCATCAGCAAAAATAAGCGTTTGCTGGTAGAACTGACCTTGATACAGGTTGCACAGCTTACCACCGAGGGGGATGACGTGAGTGGTGGGCGTGGCCCTAAGAAGACTATAAAACCCGTATTCACTCAGCCTGCCGCAGCACAGCAGCCGCAGGTAGCTTCTGCCACTCAGGTTCAGCAGGCTCCAGTTCATTCGTCTCCGTCTTCAGTTACAACACAGGCTGCTAATGGCACTACTGCCCAGCATCCGCAGGCTTCTGCGGCTGTGCAACCGGGAGCACCGGCTTCTCCTGGTGCGGCTTCGTCTGCTCCGTCACAAGGAGCGGGAGTTGCTCAGACTGCCAAGGAAGAACGAAAAATTCCCGTGATGAAGATGTCCAGCTTGGGGGTATCTATCAAGAATCCGCAGCGTGACCAAGTATCGCAGAATGCGACTACAACTTATGTTCCTAAGGTGCAACAACCGGAAGAGGATTTTATGTTCAATGACCGGGATTTGAATTATTATTGGCAGGAGTATGCCGGCCAGTTGCCGAAAGAACAGGATGCTCTTGCAAAACGTATGCAGATGCTCCGTCCGGCGTTGCTTAACAACTCAACGACTTTTGAAGTGGTGGTTGATAATGAGTTTGCTGCAAAGGATTTTACAGCTTTGATTCCCGAATTGCAGGATTATCTTCGCGGCAGACTGAAGAACAGTAAAGTGATGATGACAGTGCGGGTAAGTGAGGCAACAGAAACAGTACGTCCTGTGGGACGTGTCGAGAAGTTCCAGATGATGGCACAGAAGAATCAGGCGCTGATGCAACTGAAAGATGAGTTCGGACTCGAATTATATTAATGTACTGATTTCTATAAGATTTCCATCCGGATCTCTGAAATAAATACTCGGATGGCACCCTGCGCACCTCGACGCTGGACTATACCGACTTCTATTTCTATTCCTTTGGATTCTACTTCGACTTTTATTTCCTCTATGTTTCCTTCTGTCAGTAGACAGATGTCCGCACTTCCGAAAGCAGGATGCTTGGCGGCAGGAAGGAACTGTGCTTCTCCTACGTGAAGATTGATTTTCTGATTACCGAACTTGACGGCAAAGCGTTGGTTGCTTGTATCGGCTTCCATTCCCAGGACTTCTGTGTAGAAATGTAGGCTTTTATCTATATCGGACACCGGTATGACGATATGGTCGATATTCTTGATTTTCATATCAATGTAGGCGTTGATTCATGCGGTCTTCATATCCGTCTGAAGGTTTTCTTCCCGGCATGACAATCCACAAGATAATATATATAATCACTCCGGCGAAAGCAGTGAAGAATGTAGCCAATATATATACTATTCTCAATAAAGTAGCATCCCATCCGAAATATTCGGCTATTCCGGCACATACACCTGCAATCATTCGATTGGAAGAGCGGGTTAATTTCTTTTCATTTTCCATGATATACTATGTTCTTTTAATGCAAATGCTACACAAATATAGAGAATATATTTGGTTTATGGGTTAAACGGAAAGATTTATGTATTATTTGTTAGCATTTTAACTTACTTAATTGGGGGTCAACAATAGACCAACAACAAGGAATATTAGGTAGGATTTAGCATGATTTGCTCTCTAAGATGCCTATTTCCTGAAAGCAGAAAACCCTCATAAGTATTTAACTTACAAGGGTTTTTGTTGGGTGGAAGACCGGACTCGAACCGGCGACATTCAGAACCACAATCTGACGCTCTAACCAACTGAACTACATCCACCATGTTTGCGTTTCTCTAACGCGGTGCAAAGATAGATATTATCTTCTAATTTCCAAAAGATTCTGCTATTTTTTTCGAAAAAAGTATATTCTTTTATTCCCCGATTGTGCTTGCTGAAAAGGGTTCGCGCATCATTTACAAAGATTTTCAGAGAGTTACGTGCTTGTAAAGGAATTGAATCAATCGGCAAATTGACTGGGGAGCAATTGATGATTTTTTTTCCTGATTGAATGGGACAGGCTGTCCATACCAAACTATAATCACAATTATTGAGGCGGACAGTGCTGTCTTTTTACTAATTCCATTCTTTACCATCAGTCCTCCGTCAGTGCGGCGGGCGGACATATTGGAAATATAATTTCCCAGCGAATAGACTACGAGATGTTTGTCATTCGTCAGGCTGTCGTTCACGTATTAGGAGGGGGGTTGAGCAGGGCGATGCGGAATCCCGTTCTTTCTAATAAAAAGAGGATATTTCTTTTCGCGTTCATCAGCGTTGATATACGTGCCTGCGTGTGGAACCTTTAAAGAGTCTATTAATTGAATGGTTCTCCAGTCGGATTTACCACGATCGAGACTGTGGTTGTTGGCAGTCATTTAAAACATTGAAACCTGCAGTATGAATTGCGGTCAGAAATTGTGGCGCGCTGAAAGCGGGATAACCTTTTAAGGTTTGCCTCCCAATGTCACTTCCATATTGGCGATGGAGAGGTCGGCTTTTTTTATTTCTTTCTTTGACATAATGCAAAGCATGGGAGTAATCATAGTCGGTTGATGTTCAGCAGCGTTGATTTGTCCCTGACGCAGATGAGGTCACCTACGAAAAAGGAGGCGTAGGGTGTCGGTGGGGAAGATGCTGTCGGAAAAGGTCCGACAGGGTGTCACGATAGAATCTTCTTGCCTGGCATCATCAGAAAATCATCAGAAACAGGGCATGTCTCATTGATAAATAAACCAGCTAAGAGTGTATTTTTCATTAACGATAAATCGTCATTGGTCCAACACCGCCCGTACGGGGAGTGATGAATGAGCATTTCGGTAACTTCGTCAAACTTCACGTCGCCGGTCAAGTTTAAAACCTGATTTCTTGGCTGCATCCGGCACACGGCAGTAAAATTTACGCCGTCAATAACCGCCGCGCCTTCACCATTTCGGCTTACAGTTCGGTTGTCCCAAAGCAGCGATACACATCGCTCCTTGACATCTCTTACCAGGTCTCTGCTACGGCTGTGGCATACGGTTACTGTGGCATCGCCCTGGATAGGCTTGCATCATCAGGGCAGCCATCGGTTTGCCGACAATATTGCTGCGTCCGAGTACGACGCACTTTTTTCCGGAAGTTTCTATGTTATACCGTTTCAACAATTCGAGGATGCCGTTGGGAGTAGTGGTACATAAACACGGAAGCCCGATGGACATACGGCCCACGTTGACGGATTGAAACCGTCTACGTCTTTACGGTAATCAATTGTTTCGATTACTTTCTTGTTCGGAGATATTATGCTTGGGTAAGGGAAGTTGTACGATAAAGCCGTCCACGTCGTTGTCTTCGTTTAGTTCACGTACTTTATGCCAGTTCTTCTTCGGTCACGTCACTTCATAACGGATGAGGAAGACTTGAACCACATACCACAGGCTTTTTACTACAGCTACATAAGTCTCGCTACCACCATCGTGTCCTATGAATAAAATAGTGTATGTTTTTCGCCATGAGCCACCATTTCCTCATTACTGGCTGCAACCCTTGTTTTATTTGTCTGGAAATTGCTTTTCCCGTCTATCAGAGTCATGGGCTTGTAGACATTGGTGATGGACAAAAGTAAAAATAACAACTGAACTCCGTCAAGAGATGGGGATAAAAAGAGGGAGCCGAAACT
>VOFB01004145.1_pt1 | contig 18422 bp, 34 predicted proteins | sample 5384141 | NCBI WGS metagenome assembly VOFB01 (sample SAMN12384721, study PRJNA508395) | human gut metagenome | isolation source: healthy gut A | host: Homo sapiens | reverse complement strand
ATGTGTGCTTTGTTTCTACATTTTTTATTTGATTCATTTTCTTTTCCCCCATTTTTTGTTTTATTTTTTATTAAGTAATAAACTTAATAAAAATGGTAAATTGTTTTTACTTACAGTATTAACCTTTTTTCATGTTTTTTATACCTAATTTTTTTTAAAAATTTTTTCTACCTATATTGCATTTTTTATTGGTATATGGTATATATTTAAGTATATTATTTTATTTAAGTTTATTACTTAAATAAATATTTTTTTGCGTGAATTTTAAGGTGTTTTAGTTTTTTATTTTCTTTTTATACCTTTTAATGTTCATATTTTATCATATAATATAGGTTAAAGAACAAACTAAAAATGCACATTTACAGCTTTTTTCTGTAAATGTGTATTTTTAATTTTAATTGTTTTTACTTATATTTTTAGCAAAGATTAATAAAAAGTTTTGTTAGTAGTGTATAAAAATACCTAACTCAAAACTTTTTTTTTTTGTTATTTGTTTTCTCAGTTAGGTATTTTTTATATCTCTTTATTTTATGGTGTTTTTGAGTCTGTCTCCAAAGGTACCTTTTATAATTATTTTAATCCTTTAAACAACTCTTTATTATCTTTTTGTGTGCAGTCAAAATAGTATCTTAAAATACTCATATTTAATGTTTTCTAAATCTTCTTGGTCTTGTTATTAGTACTACTGATGATTCATTATCTATAACATCTTTTATGTGTTTTGTTTTAATAATAGTTGTTTTTATTATTAATATTTTAAAGTCACTTTGTCATATTCCTATTCCTTTTATTCTTCTCACTCTCTTTGCTTTGTTGTTTTTATTCTACTGTGTTATTTTTTTAAATCTTCTATAAGGCTTTTATATGCACTTGTTGCTAATTCGTCTTCGCTTCTTAATATCCATATATGGCTTGCTTTTCATATTCTTTTACTGTTATATTTACATTTTCTGTTTTTGCTTGTTCTGCAAATTCTTTTTGTGTCTGGATTTAAAATATCATAAGTTCCTGTGTATATTGTTACATTTTTAATTTTGTTTTTTGTCCTTCTATTGGGTTTACTAAGTAACTATTACAGTCTTTTTCTCCTGCATACGCTATTCCTGCTATTTTTTAGTTTTTTTCTTTGTTTAGGTCTTTGTCGTTTGGTTGTATTTCATCAATTTTTGGATTTGTCATTCTTGTGTCTAACCATGGAGATATTAATATTAATTTTCTGGTACTTCTATATTTTCTTCTCCTAGTTTTTCTTCTAATGCTAATGCTAGTCCTCCTCCTGCTGAGTCTCCCATCATTATTAGGTTTTGTGGCTGTATTTCTTTTATCATATCTGTATATAGTGGTTCTATCATTTCAAAATACATCTTTATAAGTATATTTGGGGAGCTAATGGGTAGTCTGGTATTATTATTCCATATCCTGTTTCTTTGCTTAGTTTTTCTATAAAGTTCCAGTGATAGTTTTCTAGCCCTCCCATATATGCTCCTCCATGGAAATATAGTATATATTTGCTGTCTTTATTTTTTTCTGCTGGCTCTATTGCAAATACTTTTCTGTTTCCGTATTCTTTTATATATACATTGTCTCTTTCTTGAACATTTTTTGGTACTTGTGATTCATCATTTATAAATAGAAAAGTATATTGCTATCATTATTGCTATGAATCCTATACTTGCTATAAATATTATGAATTTTTTTAATTCTTTCAATTTTTTTCAACTCTAATATACTGTTGTTCCAATTGCTGTTACAAATATTCCTAACGCTATTAATAATATTATTATACTCCATAATATATCTAATACTCCTAGTATTATTCCTGTTATTGCCATCCATTTTCCTTTTCTTTTTGCTCATTAAATTTTACTAGTCCTATTATTCCTGTTACTATTGCTGCTACCCCAGATGGAAAATGGTATTCTGCTAGTCCTACTAGTCCACATATAAAACTTGCTATTGCTACTCCATTATATTTCTTTTCTTTTTCATTTGTTTGTACTACTTCTGCTGTTCTTACTTTTTGGTTGTTTTGTTGTGCTTGTTGGTTTACTTGTTCTTTTTTGATTATTTTGAAATTCTTGATTTGTTTGTTGGTTTTCGTTATTTTCCATATTCTTCTTTGTATGATATATGTAATTTCTTAAAATATATCATACTCTCCTTTCTTTATTTTATTTTGAATACTTTTTTTTTTTTATTTGTATTTTTTCTTCATTTTTGTTATTTATATTTTTATTTGTTGGTTGTAATTGCTTTTAGCTTTTTATTCTTTTTTCTACTAGTGCGAAACTGTATCTGTATTTTTGGTATTTTACATCAAATTTTGCTTGTTTTATGACTTTTATTCCTTCATATTTTGATTGTGCTTCTTCTAGTAAAAAATATTCTCCTGCATTTATAAACCATATTCTGCCTTTGTAGTTTTCTAAGAAACTTAGGTCATATACTGTTTGCATATTTGGTCCATACGCTTTATATGCTTCTTCTACTCCCCAATGTTGTTGGTCATAAAAGTATTGCATGTATTCTGGGAAAACTGCTGATATTACAAATCCACTTCCTTCGTTTCCATATACCATTATGTCTCCTTCTTGTATATTTTCTTGTAGATATTTTATTGGTTCTTGGTTTGATTTGTCATAGTTTATTTGTGCTAAGTTTATGTTTACAGTTGTTGCTATTATTGTTGTTAATATTATTATTGCTATATTTCCTTTTTTTGCTTCCTATTTTTTTGCCATTATATATGCATAAGTAAATATTAGTAAACCTGTTATAACTAATAAATATCTTGCATAAATTATTGGTCTTTGTATAACTATTGATACTGCTATGGCTCCTAGTATTACTAATCCATATATTATTATTGATAATTTTGCTGGTTCTAATTTTTTGTTTGTTTGTTGCCTTTTGTTCTTTATTACACAATATATAATGTATATACAGAATATTATTCCATATATTCCTGCTATCCAATTATTTATATGGTGTGTACCTTCTAAGTTTCCTGTAAATTGAAATGTAAACATTTCTATTAGCGTGTCTGAAATTTTACTCCAATCCAGAATCCGTTTGATACTTGTGACATTTGTAATAGTAGTGATAGTACCCATGGTATGTATAATATAATTTCAATTACTGCTTGTATTGTAAATGCTTTTAAGTTTATAGTGAATTTTTTTGTTTTATTGAATCTTTTTAATATCCATATAAATAATATTATATTTGTTATTCCCTGCTGCCATTAGTCCATAATAGTGTGTGTATGCTGATATTAGACTAAATGTTCCAAATATAGCCCAATTTTTATGTCTTTTTTTTCTAGTTTATTTTCTTTTAAAACTTTTTTGTTTGAATATATTCTGTATGCATATATTGCCATAATCATTACAAATAGCATTGCCCATCCATACATACGTATTTCACTTGCATATACTATATTTTGCTGGTAGTGTGTATGTTAATAGTGAGAATATTGCTCCTGCTTTTTTCTCCAAAGTCTTTTCTTATATGTGTGTATCCTAATATTCCTAGTAATGCTATTGATATTACTGAAAATATTCTATAACTTATTATGCTATTTCCAAATATTATTGATACAATTTTTAACATCCAATAATAGAATACTGGGTGTACATCATGTCCTCCTATTGACCATATTTCACTAAATGTGTGGTTGTTTGATATTGCTACAGAGTAGCTTTCGTCAAACCATAAGTTTGCATGAATTGCTGGTATGCTTATGAATATTATTCCTATTATTATTATTGCTATATGTATATGTTTTATTTTATTTTTTTTAATTTGTCTTTCATTTTTTCACATTCCTTTTTTTCTTTATATATTGAATATTAATTTTATACATTTATTTTATGTTTTATAAAAATTATATTTTGTTTTCTATTTTATAAAAGAATTGATAGTTATATCAATTCTTTTTCTGTTTCTACTTGTTCTGTTTGAGATACTTCTCCTATTTTTATATTGCGTACATGGTTTATTTTTTCCCATGTTAGATCTCTTTTGAATAAGCATTTGAAGTTTATTAATAACCATGATCCCATAAATAGCGGATAACATAATAGTCCTTTTAGCATTGGTTTTATTGGTCTTTTTGTCTAACCACATTACAAACATTCCTGTAAATATTGGTAATATGAATGTTGGTACTATATATCTTAATATATTAAATATTAGTTCTGTTTGTGTTACTCCGTTTGCTGCATACATTATAAAATTTGTTGCTAATAATATTAGTGTTATGATAAATACTGGTATGCTTCCTATTATATATAAGAATCCGTCTATATTTACTAATGATTTGTTTTCTTTTACTGCTACTGCTAATTTTTTTTGTATATTCTTGTATACATTGCATGTGTCCTACTGTCCATCTGCTTCTTTGTGACCAGCTTTGTTTGAATCCTACTGGTTGTTCGTCATATACTATTGCATCTGTTGCCCATCCTAGTCTTTTTTTCCTTTTATTATTCTTTGTAAAGAAAATTCTATATCTTCTGTTAGTGTTACTGTTTTCCATCCATTTGGTTTTAATATATCAAATCTTACCATGAATCCTGTTCCGTTTAGTAGTGGTGATAAACCTATATTATATCTTGCTAAATGATAAAATCTGTGCATTGTCCAATAGAATATTGCGTATCCTGCTGTTACCCAGCTGTCTGTTGGATTTTTTATATCTCTGTATCCTTGTACTACATCTTCTCCTTGGCATAGTTTTTTATTCATATTTTTATGAAGTTTTTGTCTACTATATTGTCTGCGTCAAATATACATACTGCGTCATAGTCTGCATTTTCTTGGATTTTTTGTTGTAAAAACCAGTCTAATGCATATCCTTTTGTTTTTTGGTGTTGTCAAATCTTTCATATACTATTGCTCCTGCTTTTTTTGCTACTCTTGCTGTGTTGTCTGTGCAGTTGTCTGCTATTACATATATATCATATAAGTCTTTATTGTAATTTTGATTTTTTAGACTTTCTATTAAATTTCCTACTACCGCTTCTTCGTTGTGTGCTGGTATTATTGCCATAAATTTGTGGTCTTTTTTTACTTTTAGTGGTTTATCTTTTATTTTTATAAGAGAACATAAACTGATTAATAATTGATATAACCAAAATATAGTTACTATCCAAACTAATGCTTCTCTAAGTATATATAGATACTCCATCTTTTTTCACATTCCTTTCTTAAGGCTTTACAATTTTACTTGTTTGCCTTTTTTTCTTTTTTATATCTTATTTTACTCTTTTTTTATTATACTATGTTTGTCAAATTTATGCAACTATTTCATGGAAATTTTGTTTATTTTAACTTTTTCTTAATATTTTTTCTATGTTTTAAATTATTTAGCTTGTATCTATATATAAAATCTTTTATTTTTGTGATTATATATTTATGCACAAAAGTCAAAGGAGTTTTGTGTGAAGTCTCACATTTTTCAAAGGACTTTTGTGGTTATTTTGCACATTTTTCGAATGACTTTTTTGTAACATTATTATTTTTTACGAATATTATTTATAAATATTTATTTTTTGTTTATATTTTTTACTTTTTTAAGTTTTAGATTTTTTAGTCTATATGTCTTTTAGTATAATAAGGAAGGATTGGTTTTATGTCTAATAATAAGTTTAAAGTTGCTGTTGTTGGTAGTACTGGTATTGTTGGTAGAACTGTTTTAAAAGTTTTGGAGGAAAAAAATTTTAGTAATTGTGAGTATACTTTGTTTTTCTTCTAGTAAGTCTGCTGGTTCTAGACTTTCTTTTTTAGGTCAGAATTATATAATTTGTGAGTTGACAGAAACTTCTTTTGATTATCATTTTGATTTTGCTATTTTTTTGTGCTGGTGGTGATGTTTCTAAAAGTTTGCTCTATTGCTGTTTCTAAGGGTTGTGTTGTGATTGATAATAGTAGTGTTTTTCGTATGAATAAAGATGTTCCTCTTGTAGTTCCTGAAGTTAATCCTGAAAAAATTAGGGAAAATGTTGGTATTATTGCTAATCCTAATTGCTCTACTATTCAGGCTGTTGTTGCTTTGAAGCCTCTTGATCTAAAATATGGTATTAAGCGTGTTGTTTATTCTACATATCAGGCTGTTTCTGGTGCTGGTAGACAGGGTGTGTTGGATTTGGAAAATGGTTTGAAGGGTGAGCCTACTAAAAAATTTCCTTATCCTATTGTTAATAATTGTTTGCCTCATATTGATTCTTTTTTGGATGATGGCTATACTAAGGAGGAGTATAAGTTGATTAATGAAACTAGAAAAATTTTGAATAAACCTTTGCTTCCTGTTACTGCTACTGCTGTTCGTGTTCCTGTTAAGAATTGTCATTCTGAGTGTATTAATGTTGAATTTGAAAGGGATTTTGATGTTTTTGATGTTAAACAGTTGTTGCAAAATTCTCCTGGTGTTTTAGTTATTGATGATCCTTCTAAAATTATTATCCTTTGGCTTCTAAGGCTGATGGTTTTGATGATGTTTTTGTTGGTAGGATTCGTCGTGATTTTAGCGTTAGGTTTGGTCTTAATCTTTGGGTTGTTTCTGATAATCTTAGAAAGGGTGCTGCTTCTAATGCTGTGCAAATTTTGGAGTATCTTATTTCTTCTTAGTGTTTTTATTATTTTCAAAAAAGCAACTATATAAATTCAAGTTTTTCTTGTATCTATATAGTTGCTTTTTAGTTATATATAAAAATTTAACATTTTTATTGTTTTTTTGTAATTTTTATAAATATTTGTGCTATAATACATAAAGAAAAAAACAAAAGAAACGGAGATGATTATTTTGGCACAACCAAAAGAAGATTTGAATATTCAAAAACTTTTATGGAAAAGAATGTACATTATCAAAGGAGGATTTTTTTTAAAGAATATCACATTAGTGAGAATGGACTGAGTGAAGAACAAGCCGCTTCTTCTCTTGAAAAATATGGCCTTAATGAAGTTAGTCAGGCTAAACCCAAAAAATGGTATAACTACTTTTTTGGTAGTCTTTTACTCCTTTAATAGTATTTTGATGGGTATTAGCTTAGTTTTAATTTATACTGATATTATTTTGCCTGAAACCCTAGCTATGCTAATATTATTGTGATTTTAGTACTTGTTATAGTGAGTACTTTATTAGATTTTATTGAGGAGTTTCTGTTCTAATAAGGCTGCTGAAAATTAAAAGAGCTTGTTGCTACATCAACTACTGTTATAAGAAATGGAAAAGAGTTGCAAATTCCTATTAATCAAGTTGTTTTAGGTGATATTGTTTCTCTTTTCTGCTGGTAGTATGATTCCTGCTGATTTAAGAATTATTGAAGGAAAGGATTTATATGTTGGTCAGTCTTCTTTAACAGGTGAGTCAGATGCTGTTAAGAAAAATATTATTTCTGAGATATCTTATGATGATATTGAAAGTATTACAGATTTAGATACTATTTGTTTTATGGGAACAAGTGTTATAAGTGGTGTTGCTAAAGGAGTTGTTATTAAAACTGCTGATTCAACATACTTTTCTAAAATTGCTCGTAATATTAGTGCAAAGCCTAAAACTTCTTTTTCAAAAAGGAATTGAAAGTATTAGTAAATTGTTGATTCGTTTTATGATTGTTTTAATTCCTATTGTGTTTTTTTTGTTGAATTTTTGGAAACATGATTTGATTGAAGCTTTTACTTTTTGCTGTTGCTATTGCTATAGGTATTACTCCTTTACTTCTTCCTGTTATTTTGTCATCTAGTCTTTCGAAAGGTGCTGTAAGAATGTCTAAGAAAAAGACTATTGTAAAGTCTTTGGATTCTATACAGAGCTTTGGTGCTATGAATATTTTGTGTACTGATAAAACTGGAACTTTGACAGAGGATAAAATTGTTTTGGAAAAATATTTGGATATAAAAGGTGATGAAGATTTACGTGTTTTGAAACATGCTTTTTGAATTCATATTTTCAAACTGGCTTAAGGGGTAATATTGATGAGGCTGTTGTTAAGCGTGGATTAGAACATGATATGGCTAATGTGACTAGTGGATATAAAAAGATTGATGAGATTCCTTTTGATTTTTCTCGTAGACGCCTTTCTGTTATTGTTTCTAATCCTGAGCAAGATAATGAAAAGAAACAGATGATTACCAAAGGGGCTGTGGAAGAGATTTTAAATATTTGTTCTCTTGTTGATTATAAAGGTCAGGTTTATCCTATTACAAAAGAAATTAAAGATAATATAAAGCGTATTAGTAAAAAGATGAATGAAGATGGCTTGCGTGTTATTGCTGTTTGCCAAAAAAAATGATATTGATAATGTTGAGAATTTTGATGTTAGTGATGAAAAAAATATGGTATTACTTGGTTTTATTGGATTTTTAGATCCTCCAAAAGAAAGTGCAAAATCTTCTATTGAAAAGTTGAATAAGGCTGGTATTCGTGTTATTGTTTTGACTGGTGATAATGCAGAAGTTACAAAATGTATTTGTAGTAAAGTTGGTATAAAGTCTAAAAAATATAGTTTTAGGTAGTGATTTAGATAAATTGACAGATATGGCTGTTTTGAGAATTCTGAGAAGAACAAGTATTTTGCTAAACTTTCTCCTATTCAAAAGGCTAGAATTGTTAGACTTTTTGAAGGAAAATGGAAATGTTGTAGGTTATATGGGTGATGGTATTAATGATAGTCCTTCTTTAAGTAATTCTGATGTTGGTATTTCTGTTGATACTGCTGTTGATGTTGCTAAGGAATCTGCTGATATTATTTTATTGGAAAAGGATTTGCATGTTTTACTAGATGGTGTTCGTGAAGGTAGACGTACTTTTGCAAATCTATTGAAGTACATTAAAATGGCTGTTAGCTTTAATTTTGGTGAAGTTTCTTCAGTTATTATTGCTAGTATTTTGTTTCCTTTTTTGCCTATAACACCTATTCAATTGTTATTCCAGAGTCTTTTATATGATTTTGGTCAATTGACTTTTGCCTTTTGATAATGTTGATGAGGAATATTTGAAAAAGCCTAGAAAATGGGATATTAATAGTTTGAAACATTTTATGCTTTTTATGGGTCCTCTTAGCTCTTGTTTTGATATGATTGTTTTTGCTTCTATGTGGTTTATTTTGGTATTAGAGATGCGGCTACTTTTCAAACTGTTTGGTTTTCTTATGGTGTAGTTTCTAATTTGATTGGTATGCATGTTATTAGAACTGCTAAAGTTCCTTTTGTACAGAGTAATGCTAATAAAGTTGTTTATTTTTCTTCAATTTTGTTGAGTATTATTGCTATTGTTATTCCTTATACTTTTTGGGAAATATGATTGGACTAGTTGCTATTCCTTTTAAATTTTTGAGTATTATTATTGTTGTTCCTATTCTTTATTGTATTGTTGCTTTATTTGCTAAAAAATTTATATTAAAAAATATAAGGAGTGGATTTAATATTTTTATGTTAAATATATAATATAATTGATATATTGTGGATTTATAAATAATTTGTTTAATATTTATAAATCTGCTTTTATTTTATCTTATTATAAAAAGAAAAAATCCGTTTCTTTAAGATACGGATTTTTTCTTAGTTCTATTTTTATTATTATTCAGCTGAACCTTCTGTTGTTGTAGCGTCATCAGAGTTTTCATAAGCATCTAAAATTGCTTTTTGAATTTTCTCTCTTGTTTCTGGATTGATTGGATGAGCTATATCTTTGAATTCTCCGTTTGGAGTTTTCTGCTAGGCATAGCTATGAATAATCCATTTTGGCTTTCGATAACTTTGATATCGTGAACTGCGAATTCGTTATCAAAAGTAACAGAAGCAACTGCTCTCATTCTGTTTTCAGAATTTACTTTTTTCTTAAACATACGTCTGTTATTTCCATTTTGCGTGCACCGCCCTTTCCTAAAGTATAAATTTTGTACATTCATTTATTCATATGTACATTTATAATATTCTATATAAATTTTAATAATCCTTCTTTTTTTTACAATTTTTTTTTTTTTATTAAATTTATTTTTTCAATTGCCTATTTTAGAATATTCACGATTAAAGTTAATATAATTTAATATGATTTTCTTTTAATTTTTATTACTTGTCTTGCAAGTTATTGTAGAAAATTGACAAAATGGCTTGAATTTTAGCATATAAAAAGTATATAATTTATCTGTTATAATAGATAGCATATTGTTGAAATTTTACGTTTTTTCAACTTTAGTTCATGCTTTTAGAAAGGGGAATATAATTAAAATGCCAGAAATTAATAATTTAAAAAATATAAAAATATACACATGATAGGTATTGGTGGAGTTAGTATGAGTGGAATTGCTGCAATATTGAAAAATTGGGGGATTTCATGTTACTGGTTCTGATAGATGTCAATCTGAAACAACCAATAAATTAAATGAATTAGGTATTAAAGTAACTATTGGTCATAATATTGATGATGTAAATAGTTCTGACCTTGTTGTTTATTCTGCTGCTATTAAAAATGAAGATCCTGAAATGCAAGCTGCTCATCTTAGTGGTATTCCTACAATGGAAAGGGCTGACTTTTTAGGTGAAATTACCCGTTGTTTTACAGATACAATTTGTATATCTGGTACTCATGGAAAGACTACTACTACTTCTATGATTTCTTTATGCTTTATGGAGGCTGTTAAAGATCCTAGTATTCAAGTTGGGGCTTATTTGAAACAATTAGATGGTAATTATAGGGTTGGTAATAGTGAACATTTTATAATTGAAGCTTGTGAATATGTAGAAAGTTTTTTTAAAATTTAGTCCTAAAGCAGAAGTTATTTTAAATATTGATAATGATCATTTAGATTATTTTAAAACTTTTGAAAATATTAAAATGCTTTTATTAAGTATGCTAAATTACTTCCCTAGTGATGGCCTTTTTAGTTGTTAATGGTGATGATAAAATTGTTTAGATTTATATAAATATACTGATGCTAAAAAAAATGTCTTATAGCATTTTGAATAAAGAAGCTGATTTTTATGCTGATAATATTGTTTTTAATGATGATGGCTTCCCTACTTTTGATGTTTATAAGTCAGGTGAGTTTTTGAAAATATCTCTTTAAGTGTTCCTGGTAAACACAATGTTTTAAATGCTTTGGCTTGTATTGCTTTGTGTGATTTTTATGGTATTGGTAAAAGATTCTATTAAGTCTGCACTTTCTAAGTTTACAGGTGCTCATAGAAGATTTGAGTTTAAGGGTATTGTAAATGGTGCTCGTGTTTTTGATGATTATGGTCATCATCCAACAGAAATTGTTGCTACAGCTAATTCTTTGAAAAATAAGAAATATAATGAGTCTTGGGTTGTTTTTCAACCTCACACTTATAGTAGAACAAAAATTTGTTAGATGATTTTGCAAATGCTCTTACTAATTTTGACCATGTTATTGTTTTGGATATATATGCTGCAAAGGGAGTCAAATGTTTTTTAATATTAGTTCTCAAGATTTAGTTGATAAAATTAATCTTTTGGGTAAACATGCTTTGTATATTTCTGATTTTGAAAACTGTGTTTCTTATGTAAAAGAAAATGTAAAAAGAAAATGATATTATATTGACTTTAGGTGCTGGCACTGTTACAGAGATTGGTCCTATGCTTTTAGAATTTGATTTTTAAAAAAAGTTTGATTTAATAATATAATAAATCAAACTTTCTTTTTTGTGATTAATTACTTGTTTTGTGCATTTGCTTGATCATTATATCTCAAAAACTGCATATCCTTCTAGCGGTTCATTTACTATTACATGTGTAACTGCCCCTAAAATTTTCCATTTTGTATTATTGGTGATCCACTCATTCCTTGTATAATTCCTCCTGTTTTTTCTATTAATCTTTCATCTGTTATTTTTATTCTCATACTTTTGTTGTCATAATTATTGTCTTTATATATTTTCTTTATTTCTATTTCATATTTGTCTATTTTCCGTTTTCTAAACTGCATAATATTTCTGCTTTTCCTGTTTGTATTTCATTTCTTAATGCTACTTCCATTTCTTTTGATTTGTCTATATTTAATGATGATATGTCTTCTACTTGACCATATATTCCAAATCCTGTATTTTGTTTTATTTTTCCTATTTCTTTTTGTTTTCTAATGTTCCTTGTATTCGTCCTGGATTTCCTTTTTCTCCTTTTTTCTATTTTTAATATGTTTGTTGTTACAAATTCTCCTGATGATATATTTATTAGTTTTTCTGTGTCTATGTCTAATATTCCGTGTCCCAATGCTGCAAATTCATTTGTTTCTGGGTTGTAAATGTGACTGTTCCTACTCCTGCTGCACTGTCTCTGACCCAAAGTCCTATTTTGTAATTTTTTTTTCTTGTTTTTACTGGTTTTATGCTGCATTCTAATGTTTTTTTCGTCATGTATATATTTTACTTTTTATGTTTTCTCCTTTTGAATTGTTTACTTTTTTATTAGTCATCTGTTGTGTTTATTTTTTTTTTGGTTTATACTTATTATTATGTCTCCTTCTTTTATTCCTGTTTCTTCATAAGGCTTATATATTTTGCTGTCTTCTCCTTCTATTTCTGACATTCCTACAACTAATACTCCGTTTGTGTATAATTTTACTCCTGCTACGCTTCCTACTGGTATTACTTTTTTGTTTTTGGTAAAATATCTATATTTACATTTTTATGTTTATTTTATCTAATAAGTTTATTTTTATTTTTTCATTGTTTACTTGGTTTATTGTGTTTTGATTTTGTTTGATGATGCTTCTAATATTTCTTCATTATTTTGTTTGCTTAAACCTATTCCCCCATAGTTGCTTTATTTGTATGTTTTTCGCCTTGAAATATTGTTATGTTATTTGGAATTGATTCTATCATTAATACATATATATATACTATTATTAAAATAAAATAGGTATTCCGATTTTTATAATTTTTTTCATATAATCACCTGATTATATTATTCCTATTTTAAAAAAATCTCATACCTAAATTTTTTATTAATATTTATGCTGTTTTAATTTTTCTTTTATTGTTTTTATATTTGTGCTTTATATTTTCTATTTTTTTATTTTATATTTTGTTTTTATATTTTGTCTTTATAATTATTATATTTTATTGGTCATTTGGTTTTCCATTCTGTATAATCCATATCTTTCTCTTTGCTAGTGCTGTATAATATGCTTTTTTAGATTTTCATTGCCTGATTCTGCTAACCAATTTTTTAATTTTCCTTGATATATATTTTCTTGCCTTACAATACTTTGGTAACATCCTGTTGCTGGTTCTCTTGGGTTATAATATCCTGTTACTTGTGCTGTTGCTCCTCCTACTGTTTGTAATATTTCTCCTGTTCTTCTTTCATAGTCTATATTAAAATATCCTGTTGCATTACTTGTGCCTCGTAGGTCTAAGTCTGTTGCTCTGTGATATGTGTTTGTGTTGTTTTCTATGTATATTGATTCTTCTGATACAAATTCTTTGTTTTTGTTGTTTTGTTACAATTGTATATCCATTGTATGTTTTTCCACCTATGTTTAGTCCTTGTAAGAAACTTATCATTCCTACATTTGATATTATTTTTTCCCAGTCTGTATCTTGTAATTTTGGCATTTCGAATGTTGTTGTATAATTTGATATTTTATTGAATTCTGTTATTGCTGATGAAAGATTTCTTATTACTGAGCGTTTTATTACTTGTAATTTATGTGCATTAAAGTTTGAGTTTGCGTCTTCTATTTGTGTGTCTCTGCTGTAGTTTGTGTTGTTTAATTCTTTGAATATATCATAATCAAAAAATCCTTCGTTTATTGTGTAGTCATAAGATGTTATTGGGTTTCCGTTTTCATCTACTGCATTGCTTGCTTTTAGACTTATTAATGATGAATTTGTTATTTTATTTTTTAGCTCTAGTGCTTCCTTATAGTATTGTATTGCATTGTCATTTTGTGTTACAAAGTTTGGTGTTTTATTTGATTGTAATTCTTTTTTTCCATTTGTTACAGTATATACTTTTCCGTCTTTTTGCATAGTATTTTTACTCCGTTTACTTTTCTACATGGTAGCTTATTTATTTCTCCATCTATTACAACATTTTCGTATATATTGTTTTCTGTGTTTATATTTATTCCTCTATAGTTTATGTTTCCGCTTACACTTGATAATAAATATCCTTTTTCGTTCAATAGTTTCCGTCAACATATCCTTTTATTGTTATATAACTGTCTAGTGAATATGTTATTACTACATCTGTACTACTTCCTTTTTTGTACCTGCAACTATAATATACATATGGTTTTAAATCATATACATATTCGTTTTACTTCTCCTTTTCCTGTTTTTAGTTTGTTTATTGTTTCTTGGTCTAGTGTGTTTTTTATGGTGAGTAGATATAATATCCATCATATAGTGTGAATACTAGTGCTGGTACGTGTGTTTGTAATGTGTCTTTATCATATCCGTTCATACTAAAGTTTGTTTGCATGAATAAAAAGAAACTGTTTACTGCTGCTTGCAAATCACGTATTTTGAGTTTGATTGGTTTGATGTGTCACTGTTTAATGTGTTTAGTTGGAATGCTTTTATGGCATCATATGTTGCATTGTATAGTCTGGTGTCATATGATAGTTGTAGGTTTAATGTTTGTACTCTTGATTGTGTGTATTCTGCTAACACTAATGAAATTGGTAATATTATTATTATAAATATTATTGCTAAGTTTTGTAATTTCATATTTGTTTTCTTTCCTTCCTAAAGGACAAACTCAATATTTCTCCTTTGTTTTTACTTATATATAATTAATAGCTTGCAACATTATAATATTACAAGCTATCGAAAAAAATATTTTATTGTTTTTTTTCCTGTTGCTGTTACAATTCCTCCGTGGTCTGCTGCTATTGTGTATGTATCATTTCCCAATACTGTATAGAAGAAATTTTTAAATTGTTGAGATAGTGTTTGTGTTGAGTTTTTAACTTTTACTGCAACAATGTCTCCTTCTTTTAATAAGTATGGTTGATTTGCATCTATTTTTTTCCATAACTTGAGAATTGAAGACTTCAAAATAATAATTTTCACCTAACTTATCTCTTTGAACTTGAACACTTTTTTTACCTGGGTTTTCATCTAATACTTTTACTTCTATATCTACATCATATAGATTTCCTGTTGATGTTATAGATTGTACAAATTGATCATATTTTTCTGGTGTTATTTTTCCTGTTGTTCTTATTTCGTCTACAAATTCTGTTGTTTCAGTTTGTACTGTTAGTTGTGATACATCGTCTGTTCTGTCTGCCATTGTCATTACTGGAAATACAAACATTAGTATTGCTGCAATTGCTATTACAATTACTGTACCTAAAGAATCTCCCATTTTGTTTCCTCCTTTTTATTTATAGTATTTTATATGTTATAACTCTTTTTCTTGTTTTGTTTGTTTCTGGTTCATCTTCATCATTTGAATTATCGTTATCTCCTGTACCACTTGCACTAGATGTTTTCGTCGTCTTGGTAGTATCTACCACCATATTCCATTATTTTTTGCCTCCGTCTAATGCTTGCTTTAGTTGTGTATATAATGATGTTCCTGGTAGCCTTATTTTGTTTGCGTAATTGTCATTAAATATTGTATCTTTTGTCCATAAACAACAGCTTGTAAAATGATTGTTCTTTTGCTGTTCCAGAACCTTTTATGTCATTGTCAAATTCTCCGTCTAAGCAAAATCTTTCTTCTCTATTTTGTGACTGTATAAATAGGGTTATTTAAGCCTTCAAATATAATTTTGTAGTTTTCTGTGTATACTCTTGATACTGTTAGTAATATTGTTTCTAGTCCAACTTCTCTTTCTGATTCGTTTATGCCTACTTGATAATAGTAGTCACTATCTATATATTCTGTTTCTCTATCTTTGTATTCTAAGATAGTATCTGCAGCTTGTCTTATGGCTAAAAGAGATGATACTTACTGAAAGTGCTATTAAAAATAGTAATACTCCACCTGCCATTTTTAGTGCTTCTGCCGCATTTTCCAATTATATCACCTCTTTGTATTTTTTTTAATATTCTACATCTATTTCATTAATTCTATTGCCTGAATCGTATACCATTGATACTGTGTATGTGTGTTTAGTGTCAATATCTTTTGTATCTGTTGTTTCTGTTAATGAACCATCTGCATCTGCTTTTAATTTTACAATTATATTATGACTATCTGAAGAGTTAGCATTGTTTGATTTTACCTCTTGTATCATAGATTTTACCATTGTTCCTTTTTGCTTACCCTCATATTTTACAAATTTGTTGTTAAAAGATGTTAGTTCTGCCTCTGTCATTCCACTGTTTGTTACAGTGTCTTGTGCTTGGTTGAATATCATGATACCTAATGAAATTAATAAATTGCTAATAAAATTGCTCCTGCTATGATTAATGCTTTTGAAGCGTTCTCCATATAAATTACCTCCTTTGTATTCCCTTTTTATCTTTTGTTACTATATATTTTTTTATAGTAATTTTAATAACTTATTTTATGTTGTTATTTGTTTCAAATAACAAGCTTTTTACCATGTTTGTATTTGTATGGTACTGAATGTCTATACATTCAAATTGTATTTTATTATAATAATCAATAAATTTTTCTATTCCTGATGCTGCTATTTTTTCCATTGGATATGTATTGTCTTTATCAATCATTTTATATTTATTTTTATTGAGTTTGTTTCATTTTCTATAAATAGTGAGTCTTTATTTTTTCTATCCCTTTTTGTATTATAATCTATTGCTTTATTTATTGCTGTTGCTAAATCTGCACCATATATTTTTTTGTTATAATATTTTTTGAAATGCGGCATTTATTTGTTTAGCATTATTATATTTTGCTTGGTATACTAAATATGTATAACAAATTGTGCTTATGATTAGTAATAGTATAATTAAAAATATAAAAACTTTTTCATGATTCTCCTTATCTATTATAACATTATTCAACTTTTTTTTTTTAACTTTTTTTGTAACTCTTTTTTCTAATTTATACTTTTTATTTCGATTGATGTTATTCTTCCTTCTTCATTGTATTTTTTTATTTTACATTCATATTTTGGAAGTTCTGTATTATTGCCTTGAATTCTGTTTAAGTCTGTTTTACTCTGTTGTCCCATGCTTCATCTGTTTCATCAGCAAGATCTGTGCTGTTTCCATAAAACCTAACAGATACTCTTTGTTCTTCTGAATTTCTATCTAATTCTGATAAACTTTCATTATCATGTTTAGCGTAGCTTGCTATTGTTCGTATATCATATATATTTAAATTTTCTTTATCTATGTAATTTGTATATTTTGTGTTGAATTGTATTATTTGTTGTTCATATTGTTTGTCATATATTTCTTTTGATGTTTTACTGTATGTAGCAAATAAATATACACCTAAACTAATAATCATTATTCCTATAAGTACTTCTGCTGCCATTATTAATGCTTTTGATGCGTTTTCCATTTTACCCACCCCAATTATTTTTTTATATTTGAATTCCATCTTTGAAATTTGACCATTAGAATTATATTCTATGTTACCTACTGTAGTAAATTTTGCGGTCTTAAATTCTGCATATTCTCTATGTTGAACAATATCATTAAAGAATTTTTGTTTTTTCTGCGTTATTGTTCATATTTACTCCTGCGCTTTTTCCTATTACTTCTTCTACTGATTTACCATTTTTTTTTTTTTCTTCTTCATCTGTTGAATAATAGTAGGTTTTCAATGCTTCATAATTTGATGATAATTTATCTAATGCTTTTAATGTATATTTATCTTCTAATTCTTTTTGGCTATTTATAACTTTTACAAGATTATTATTGTTATCTGTTATTTCATAAGTATCATCTTTAAATAGCTCAAACTAGAGTCTGTTGCATATTTTGTTCTAAATTCTTGTCCCTATTGTAACAACTAATGTTATTTTTTGTGAATAATCTATTTCTCCTGCTCCCGTTTTTTTTTACTATTGTAATTTATTACTTTATTTACAAGTGATATTAGGTCAACTCCTCTTAAATCTGTTCTAGCATATTGTGTAAATTGTTCATTGAAAGTTGAAAGTTGTGCTTCTTTTCTGCATCTGAACTTGTTTTTTATAGTCTGATACTTGATTCCAAAATAGCACTAATAGCGATACTACTAATATTGTGATTAATATTCCTCCTGCCATTATTAATGCTTTTGATGCATTCTCCATTTTTTTCACTTTCCTTTCTACTTATAATTGCCTAAGAGGAGCTAAGCTTAGCCTTGTTCCTCTTATAGTTTTTTTGCTAGACATAGATGCAAATGAACTTGACATACTTGTTAGTCCTATAAATACAAGTGGTACTATTAGGTACATTACAAATAGTGATACCATTGGTGCAAATCCTATTACTTTGCCTATCATTCCTTTTCTACTAATTAATTTTTCGTTTGATGC
>VOFB01004642.1_pt1 | contig 18430 bp, 24 predicted proteins | sample 5384141 | NCBI WGS metagenome assembly VOFB01 (sample SAMN12384721, study PRJNA508395) | human gut metagenome | isolation source: healthy gut A | host: Homo sapiens | reverse complement strand
TGCTTCTGAATATCGTGCTTTCCGATACTTTAGGGTTGAATAAGGATAATTCCAATATTGTAGACTTCCTGTCTTTGCCACCGACAGGCGATATATCCTATCAAGGTACGGTGACGGTAAATCCGCAAGGAGACGAGGATAATGTGATTTACAGCGACGGTGAAATCGATCTGGATGCTTATGTCCGGATACCTTTCGCATTGAGTGCCGAAGGACTCAATTACAAAGACACGCTGAACGATATTGATATCGACCCCAAGTATGCGGATAAGATCAAAGAAGGTGTAATTACGATTACTGCTGTCAATGGACTTCCATTGAATCTCCGGATTCCGACCCTGGTGCTGTTGGGAGAAAATGGCGAGAAATTGGAAAGCCTTACCGCTGTGAAAGGGCGGGATATTATTCAGGCTGCCAACGGTAAGGAGAGTGTGCTGGAATTTAATCTGACTCAGGCACAAGCTAAAAAATTAGGACAAACAGAAAATATCCTTTTGGAAGTGAAAGCTTCGACAACAAATAATCAAGAAGTGGTTGTTGCTGCAGATGCGAAATTATCGTTCGACCTGAAACTGGTCGCAAAAGCCGTGATCACCGATCTGGACGATTTTTAACATATTCGGGTAAAGAGTCGGAATAAAAAAACAATAGAGGTTACAAAGGATTTCAAGAGGTTCATTTTGGCCTTTGTAACCTTTTTGTCTTAAGAATATACACTCAATTAATTTAATTTTTTTTCTTTCTATTCCGATTCCGGGTTTTATACCGTCAGACCGGTTCGCCTGGAACGGTCCGGTAAGGCTTTCGTTGATTTCATCGGTTCTTCTCCTGCTCAAAAACAAAAGATTTTGTTTTTTCTCAGCTTATTCGAAGAACTCACTGACCGGCGGAACTCCTCACTACGTTCGTCAGACACCACCGGTCGGGCGTTCGGAAAACCTAACCGGACACTCGTTCCTGCTCCAATGGTCTTCCGCCACAAAACCCTGCATCTCACGTTAACACGACCTGGCAAAGGAAGAATTAGAAAAATTTTATAGAATAAAATACCGGCTCATCTCTATCGGATTATGGATAATTGGGTTACTTTACCGGAAAATCTTTTTTCGCTGAAATTTATGGTTTTCAGGTCCGGTTTAGCTTGCCAGGCAGTGATAACGTAAGTCGGAGGTGTTCGTGTTCGTGGACCATTGGAGCTCTGGCGAGTGTCGTCTTGCTTTTTCTGAACGGCCGAATTGAGCCAGATGATCGAGATGGCCCGGAAAACATCCGATTAGGAGAAATATTCAGGAAATAGATAATACTATTGATGACGTGTATTATTTTGCTTCATTCAGCTTGATAGTACACGTCATTTATTTACCTGAACCTTTCTTGTTACTCTTTTCCCTCTTCGATTTCGATGGATGTAATCCTTCCTCTTCTGCCAGGTTATAGTCTTTACCGGCGACGATCAGCACAATCTCTCCTTTCACGCCGTTTTGTTTATACCAGCCGGCCAGTTCTTCGAGAGTCCCTCTTTTGAATTCTTCGAACATTTTACTGATTTCCCGGGCCACACAAGCATGACGGGTCGGGCCGAATCACCTCTGCCATTTGTTCCAGGGCTTTACCAGACGGAACGGGGATTCATAAAAATCATAGTTCTGTTTTCACTCTGCTAAGGCACTCAACTTCTTTTGGGCCTTTTTCTGGGGCAGAAATCCTTCAAAACAGAAACGGTCGCAAGAAATCCTGAATTGACCAGGGCCGGAACGAAAGCAGTCGCTCCCGGCAAGCATTCCGTGGCTATTCCCCGTTCTACGCAGGTACGGGTGAGCAGGAAGCCTGGGTCGGAAATTCCCGGAGTACCGGCATCACTGATCAGGGCTATATTCTCTCCTCTTTCCAGTCTTTCCGCTATCCGGTCTACTTGCTGGTGTTCGTTGAATTTATGATGAAAAAGCAGGGGAGTGGTGATCTCATAATGCTTCAATAGTTTGGCACTGGTACGCGTGTCTTCTGCTAAAACCAGGTCCACTTCTTTCAATAAACGAAGTGCACGTAATGTGATATCTTCCATATTCCCTACGGGAGTAGGAATTAAATATAATTTACCCATGACTGGTTATACTTATTGGTTTCCAATTTATATTGCATACAAAGGTAATGATTCGCTTGGGAAATGGAATATAATTGAGATTCCAGTTTGAATTTTTAGTCGGGCTTTACATCGGTAAGGGTACAAACTGTTTTTTATTTTACATTTTCTTGTCCTATTTTGCTAAATAATAGGAGGTTAGGTAAAATGTTGAGGATTTGAGAAAAAAAAGATATTTTTTGCCAGGAAATAAATTTGCCGTATATTTGCATCCGCTAAGCAAAACTATGGTCTGTTCGTCTAGGGGTTAGGACGCAAGATTTTCATTCTTGTAACACGGGTTCGATTCCCGTACAGACTACGAAAGACATAAGGTCTGTTCGTCTAGGGGTTAGGACGCAAGATTTTCATTCTTGTAACACGGGTTCGATTCCCGTACAGACTACTTGAAAAGTTGAATTTTTATATTTGTAGAGATGGCAAATCATAAATCATCAGAAAAAAGAATCAGACAGACTGCAACTAAAAGAGAACATAATCGGTATTATGCTAAAACGACCCGTAATGCGGTGAAAAAATTACGTATGGTAACTGATCGTGCTGTAGCAGTTGAATTACTGCCGAAAGTAGTTGCTATGCTGGATAAATTGGCAAAGAAAAATATTATCCATGATAATAAAGCTGCCAATTTGAAATCTAAATTGGCTTTGCACGTCAATAAACTGTAATTCGTTTATTCTCTAAACCGATATACAGGAGATGAGTTTTACTCATCTCCTTTCTTTGTTATCTCCCATATTTTTCGTAAATTGTTTATCTAAAACTTTTGCGTTATGGGTGATCAGTATCTACCGATGAATTCCTGGGCTGCTGATGAACTGCCTAGGGAAAAATTGCTTACAAAGGGTGTTGCTGCGCTTTCGATCAGTGAGTTGTTCGCTATTTTGCTTCGTTCCGGTGTCGGAGGAGACAGCTTTGGAGTTGGCCCGGCGAATCCTCGCCGATAATAACAACGACTTGAACCAATTGGCCAGACGCTCGGTCAGGGAGTTGATAAATAAGTATAAAGGGGTAGGCATGGCTAAGGCCACTGCTATTGTTGCAGCGATAGAGATCGGACGGCGTCGGCGGCCCGAGACCAAAAGAATGAAATCGGTGATCCGCTTTAGCAGGGAGGCTTATCGGTATATCCGCTCTTTATCGAAGACTTGGATCATGAAGAATTTTGGGTCATCTATCTGACACATTCCAACCAGGTGAAAGGATGTGAATGCTGATCGTCGGGAGGAATGGACGGAACTGTGATCGATGTCAGATTACTTTTCCGGGGGCTTTAGACATGAAAGCCACTTATATCGTTATTGCCCATAATCATCCGGGAGGCTCTTTGGTCCCTAGCACATACGACGAGCTGATTACCCGAAAAATCTATGAGGGAGGACAACTGCTCGATATTAAGCTCTATGACCACATTATCGTCGGAGAAAATGCCTATTACAGTTTTGCCGATGAAGGCAAATTGAACTTTTCCAGGAAAAAACAATAAACAGACCGGTTTTGGGTGCCACATTGTCAGCAAAAACTGCCGCATTAACAGAATGACAACCACGCCTGTCAGCGGTTTGGTATTGGCAAAGTTTTTGCTTAGTTTTGCTTTTAGCAATTTTTATAGTATCCGGGGATACTCTATTTGCGTAATACTTGTTGATAAGATAGTGTAAATAATTAAAATAAACGCCATGTCTAAAGATGTAAAGGATACTGAAGCACAGGAAGAATTGAAAGATAAAGTAAACGCCGGGGATGTAAAAGAAGAGAAAGAAACCAAAGAAAAACACGCCAAAGCGAAAAAAGAAGATAAAGACCAGAAAATAGAAGAACTGGGACAAAAATTGTCTGAAATAAATGATAAATACCTGCGTTTGTCGGCTGAATTCGATAACTATCGTAAACGTACCCTTTAAAGAAAGAATGGAATTGACGAAGAACGCAGGAGAACAAATTCTGGAAAAAATCCTGCCTGTTATGGACAATTTCGAAAGAGCTCTGAAAAGTATGGAAACGGCCGAAGATGTGCCGGCTTTACGCGAAGGAGTTGAATTGATCTATGCCAACTTCAGGGATTTCTTATCTCAGCAGGGAGTGAAAGAAATGGAATGCCTGCATACCGATTTCGATCCTGAATTGCAGGAAGCGGTAACGAAGATTCCGGCTCCTGCCGAAGAGTTGAAAGGAAAAGTCGTCGATTGCATTCAGAAAGGATATACCTTACATGATAAAGTAATCCGTTTTCCTAAAGTAGTTGTCGGTGAATAATAAATCCACGATTGGAACAGAAGGTGTGTCTGGAAATTCGGATTTTGGATTACAGCGGTAACCCCAAATCCGGAACCTATAATCAAATATAAAAGTAATGGCTGAAAAAAGAGATTATTACGAAGTGTTGGGGGTGGCTAAAAATGCTGAAGCGGCCGAGATAAAAAAAGCTTATCGGAAGCTCGCTTTACAATATCATCCTGACAGAAACCCGGGAGATAAAGAAGCAGAGGAAAAATTTAAAAGAAGCGGCAGAGGCTTATGATGTATTGAGTAATGAAGAAAAGCGCCGTCGCTATGATCAGTTCGGACATGCCGGAATGGGGCAGGAGCCGGAGGTTTCGGCGGGGCAGGAATGAGTATGGACGACATCTTCGCACATTTCGGAGATATTTTCGGTAGTTTCGGTAGTTTCGGTGGCTTCGGTGGTTTTGGAGGTGGAGGACGTTCAGCCAGACGGGTGAATCAGGGGAACCAACCTGAGAGTGAAAGTGAAGATGACCCTGGAGGAAGTGGCTACAGGCGTAGAAAAAGAAAATCAAAGTAAAGAAATATGTTGCTGATACCCACTGCCACGGTACCGGAGCAAAAGACGGTAACTCTTTTCCACCTGTTCCACTTGTCATGGTACCGGACAGATCACCCGGTACAAGAATACCATCCTGGGTGCCATGCAAACGACATCTACTTGTCCCACTTGTGAAGGAGAAGGCAAGATAATCAATGAGAAATGTTCCCATTGTAACGGAGAAGGTGTTCAGCTTTCCGAAGAAGTGATTACCTTGAATATCCCGGCCGGAGTGGCTGATGGCATGCAGTTGTCTTTGAGTGGAAAAGGAAATGCTGCCCGTCGGGGAGGAGTAAACGGTGATCTCATCATATTGATCGAAGAAATCGAACATCCCGAGTTGGTGCGCGATGGAAACGATCTGTTATATAATACCTTCATCGGTTTCCCCGAAGCTGTATTGGGCGATTCCGTCGAAATCCCGACACTCGAGGGAAAGTAAAAGTGAAGATAGAACCCGGTACACAACCCGGAAAAATCCTGCGCTTGAAAGGAAAGGAATTCCCGACATCAATGGGTATGGTAAAGGAGATTTGTTGGTTAAAGTGAATGTCTGGATTCCCAAAAATCTTTCTAAAGAGGATAAAAAAACTATGGAGGATTTGAAAGAACGTAGCTTCTTGAAACCGTCCAATGTCGAAAATAAAAAAGGATTTTTCCGCAAGGTAAAAGACTTTTTCGAATAAAAATCTCAAATACACGACCTGAATGATCACACTGACCCAGCTGGAATATATCGTTGCTATCGATGAATATCGTCATTTTGCTACAGCTGCAGAAAAATGTTTCGTAACCCAGCCCACTTTAAGCATGCAGATAAAAAGCTTGAAGATGAGCTGGGAGTCATCATTTTCGACCGTTCGAGACAACCTGTCGTACCGACCGATCTCGGGGCAAAATTAATCGAACAGGCACGTATGACCTTATCCGCTACGCAACGGATAAAAGAGATCATTCAGGAAGAACAGCAAGAGGTCGAGGGAACACTGAAAATCGGAATCATACCGACACTGGCTCCTTACCTGTTACCGGTTTTCATCGGGCCCTATATCCGCAAATATCCGGCAGTAAAAGTCGAGGTCGAAGAATTGGTCTCCGAAGAGATCATTCGCCGGCTGAAACGTGATATGCTCGATGTCGGCTTATTCGTTACCCCTTACCACGACGAAAAAATTGTCGAGCGTCCCGTATTCTACGAAGAGATGTTGGTATATGCACATCCTGATAGCGAATTGCTGAAGAAAAAAGAAGTCGGGCATGAAGATATCGTTACCTCTGACATTTGGATGCTGGGAAATCGCCACTGTTTCCGTAATCAGGTCGTCAACCTTTGTGAAATGTCTGCGAGCCAGCATAAGAATCTGCCTTTCGAGTTCGAAAGTAATTCCCTCGAAACGCTGATGCGGATTGTAGATGTGGAAGGAGGCTTCACTTTGATTCCTGAACTGGCCTTGCAATATATGTCGCCCGAAAAAAGAAACAGGTCAGGTCTATTGCCAATACGAAGCCTCTGCGCGAAGTAAGTGTCATTTATTCCCGGCATTTCACCAAACAACGTTTGATAACTTTGCTTTGTGATGAGATTAAACTGTAGTTCCTGCGCATATGTTGAAGCGGGATAGGGGAATGATCGTCGAGTGGAAAGCAGAAAAAAATGAATAGTATTAAATAGAGGGGAAAGGAAATTATGGATCTGATCAAAAATAGTTTTTTAGAAGCACAGCAGGTGCTGGAAGCTTTTATTTCCGATGAGAAAAATCTCGGACAAGTAAAAAATGCCGGAGATCTGCTGGTAGATATGTTCCGGCAAGGGGGAAAAGTGTTTAGTTGTGGCAATGGAGGGTCCTTGTGTGATGCCATGCATTTTGCCGAAGAACTCACGGGACGTTTCCGTCATGAGCGGGCTGCCCTGCCGGCCATTGCAATTGCCGATCCTTCCCATTTCACCTGTGTATCGAACGATATGAGTTTCGACTCGGTTTTCTCGAAATACCTCGAGGCTTTGGGTAATCGGGGAGATGTGCTCTTAGCGATCAGTACTTCCGGTAACTCTTCCAATATACTACAGGCCATCGACACTGCTCATGTCAAAGGAATGAAGGTGATCGGACTGACAGGAAAGACAGGAGGAGAAATGAAAGAAAAATGTGATATAACTATCGTAGTACCCTGGAATAAGTATAGCGATCGTATTCAGGAAATACACATCAAAATCATTCATATTTTGATTGAATATATCGAACAAGCATTATTTAACACCAATAAATAAATTTAACACAAAAGTAATATGGGTAATAAGATTAACGACCCGATAGCTCGTCTGATGGGATTGAGATATAAATCACATCCTTGGCATGGTTTGGAAGTGGGTGACGATGCTCGGAAGTGGTTACTGCATTTATAGAAATGGTACCTACAGATACAGTAAAGTATGAATTGGACAAAGTCAGCGGATACATCAAGATCGACCGTCCTCAGAAGTATTCGAATGTGGTACCGGCTCTCTATGGCTTTATCCCGCAAAGTTATTGCGGTGGTTTGGTCGCCGAATATGCGATGCAGCAAACGCAGCGAACAGATATTCAGGGCGACTGTGACCCCTTGGATATTTGTGTACTGACAGAAAGAACTATCTCGCACGGAGATATCATTGCCCGGGTACGTCCGATCGGTGGCTTCCGGATGCTCGACGGTAATGAGGCAGACGATAAAATCATTGCTGTGTTGAAACACGACGCTACGTACAACGTATATAATGATATTTCCGAATTACCGCACATTGTCGTCGACCGTTTGAAACACTATTTCCTCACCTATAAAGATATGCCGGGTGAAGAAGGCCAGCGTAAGGTCGAGATTACTCATGTTTATGGCAGGGAAGAAGCATGAAGTGATTCGCCGGTCTCTGGAAGACTATAAAAACCATTTCGAAGGTTTGGAGGATATTTTGAGCCGGGTGTGATTTACGGCTTTGCTCCTTCCTTAACTCCCCACGATTCCCGGTCCAGGCTTCGGTATTGAATAGCCTCCGCTATATGTTGCGGCAGGATATGGTCCGAACTTGCCAGGTCGGCAATTGTCCGGGAGAGTTTGATAATCCGGTCATAAGCCCGTGCAGAAAGTCCGAATTTCTGCATCGCCATTTTTAATAAAGAAAGGCATTGTTTATCCAACGGACAAAAGCGTTTCAGCAGAGGCGGGGACATTTGGGCATTACAGTAGATACCCGGATAATCTTTAAAACGCTCCGTTTGAATGTTGCGGGCAGCGATCACCCTTGCCCGGACTACGCTACTAGGGGCGGCTTCTTGTATTCCGGCAATTTTTTCCAGTTCTACCGGGACAACCTCGATATGCATATCGATCCGGTCAAGCAGAGGACCCGAAATTTTGGATAAATAATGCTGGATCGCACTTCCCGAACAGGTACATTCTTTAGTCGGATGGTTATAATAACCACAGGGACAAGGATTCATGGAAGCGATCAGCATAAAATTGGCCGGATAATCGACACTGTAGCGGGCCCGGCTGATGGTAATTTTCCGGTCTTCCAGGGGTTGGCGCATAACTTCTAAAACATTGCGCTGAAATTCAGTGAGCTCGTCCAGGAAAAGAACACCGTTCGTAGCGAGAGAGATTTCACCGGGACGAGGAAAAGCTCCTCCGCCGATCAGGGCTATCGGAGAGATCGTATGATGGGGGTGAACGGAAAGGCCGGGTCGTAATCAGCGAACAATTCCGGGATAGTTTTCCCGCGACGGAATGAATTTTTGTGGTTTCCAGCGACTCTTCGACAGTCATCGGAGGGAGTATTCCCGGTAAACGCCTCGCAAGCATCGTCTTCCCCGAGCCGGGTGCTCCTACCATCAGAAGGTTGTGAGCACCGGCGGCTGCAATTCCAAAGCCCGTTTGATGGTTTCCTGCCCTTTCACATCTTTAAAATCATAAAGAAGATCGTTGGTTACTTCCGATAGGGTCGGATCGAAGGTGAACGGTTCTGCCTGCTGTTTGCCGTTCAGAAAATCGGTGACTTCCCGGATATGGGAGAAACCATAGACGTGTATACCTTCGACTACAGCAGCTTCGTTTGCATTTTCCAACGGCACGATAATGCTTTTGAAACCCCTCGCTCCTGGCATTGATAGCGATAGGAAAGTACCCCTTTTACCGCCACCAAACTTCCGTCGAGTGATAATTCTCCCAACATCATAAAATTCAGCAGAGCCTTGGACATCCAGAATGATTACCGATACAGGGAATGGGAGATCTCCCGCAGGGCCGAATCGATCCGTTGCTGACTTTCTTTTTACCGCATTGTCCGGTAAGCCCACAATGATAAATTTAGCACCGTTCAGGATGTTAACTTCCAGAGTAATGGTTGTGGCCTCGATTCCATTGACGGCACCACTAAATATCTTCACTAACATGACACCGCAGATTTAAGATTAAGTGTATGTAAGTTAAGATAATTTTACAATAAATCAAAAGTGAAAATCTGATTTTTATCTTCGGTCTCGAGCACTACTTCCCGACCGTCGAAACTGGCGAAACTATAATAGGTGATCCAGTCCCCTGTGTTGATATAGCGGCTGCTTTGGCGAAAGAGTAAAATCGATAGGCAGATGCCGGTGTCCGAAAATGAAATAATCGAAATGTTGTCCTTGCAGCACTTCCCGGCAAAAACGAACGATCTCTTCTTTTTTTTCCGCTCCCGGAATGCATCGGCTTCATTTTTGCCGTTTTCCAGACAGGGAATGCGACGACCATTTCCGCGCAATCAGGATTCCAATATCCGGATGTAGCCATCTGAAACACCGTTGTAAAAAACGGTTGTGAAAAATACGGTAGAGGAATAGATATCCTTTATCCTGTGGGTTCAGTGCATCTCCGTGTCCGATCAGGAAACGCTTACCGGCTATCCTGAAAATTTCATTGTGAGTATGTAGGATCACGCCGCATTCTTCCGGGAGATAACCGAATGCCCAGATATCGTGATTACCCGTAAAGAAATGTACAGGTATGCCCTGGTCCGTAAACTCGCATATCTTGGCCAGAAAGCGGACATGCCCTTTGGGTACTGCCCGCTTGTATTCGAACCAGAAATCGAAGATATCCCCGAGCAGGAACAACTCGCCAAATCCGGACGGATGGTGTCGAGCCACGGATCAGGCGGTTTTCCCTGTTCCCGGTCATTATCCAATACAGGAGCACCCTAGATGGACATCGGAAACGAAATAAACCTTTTTCCAGCCTGAGCCGGAGGTATGCTCTGTATGGGGGATTCGCTCACTGATTTTCATCGATTCTGCCTCTTTCTCGCTCTTGGGGTGAGTAATTTTAAATTATTTTAAAAGGTCGTTCAAACGGTCTTCCAGGCGTTGGCCTGCCAGATTTTTCCCGACAATTTCAAATTTAGGTTGATAATATAATTGGCAGGTACACGTTGTATGTTCCACATCTGAGCAGCACGGCTTTTCAAACCATCCGGATCCCAGACACAAATCCAATTGATATCCAACTGTTTTACGAGACTTTGCCAGGCAAGTTTGTTCGGATCCAGACAAACCTGATAAATCTGAACTCCCCGGTTTTTAAATTTGTTGTAGATCTTTTCATTTCTTGAATATAGCCGACTCCGTCTTTGCTGTTCAAGACAGTAAAATCGAGCAATATATATTTCCCTTTCAGCGAACTAAGGGCAATGGTGTCCCCCTGTGCATTCGGAAGATGGATTTCCGGCAGTGATCCTTCGCTGTTGTTGATCAATTGTTTATTTTCATGTTTTGGATCCCTTGTTGATTTGGTCCAAATGATTCAGGATCGCTTTTCGTATATTGCGATTCCGGATACATCGCCATCGAAGAGGCGACGACTTTATAAGAATGCAAATCGTTATCCGGATTCAGGATGAAATTTATCCTGATCGAATTTCTGATACAAGGCATAATAGGAAGCCGGCGAAATGGCATGCTTCAGGATAAAATCCTTCGAAAAGTTAATTTGTTTGTTCACGATCGAATCCCAGGCGGCTGCAATTTTTGACGTTCGCTGGTCGCTTCGGCAGGAAGGCGGCAAAAGCTTTTCTTCAGTGAATCCATCATGACATGAGTATTGTTCAGTTGAAAATTCAGCAGCTTTACCCAAAGGGAATTTTCAGATCCGTCTACCCAGTAATTCTAGGGAAAGTCCGTTCAACGTTCCGCTCAATTCGATATGATCTTCCGGTTCAGCAATGAAAGTAATAAATTCCTTCGGACCGATTTTTACATTATAGAAAGTGGGGAGGGATGTTGCTGTTTTAAAGGTGAAATGTCCGTACCGGTCGGTTTTTGTCGAGTCGATGATGACAGCTTGATCGACATTCAACTGCTCCAGGTACACTTTTTTTTGATTTTCGGCTTCCTTTTGATCTCCGGTAATTTTAACATTATTTTTACTTGTACAGGCAGCCAATGCAAGTAATACAAATACAGACGACCGTATATTTTTTCTCAACATGATGAAAAAAGGTTAGTTATTACTAGATTTTTAATCGTACGAAAATACAATTTTTTTCGGCTAGGACAAAAGGAATCTATTAGTTAAAATTCTGTCAAGAATTATTTCTTTCTGTTGCTTTCTAAAGAAAAGAATATATTTGCAAACGATGTTGAAATTGGGCAAACAGATATTGCATACGTTAGTGCTGCTTTATTACCGGGATGGCATTGATTGGAGTGGAATGTAACCAGTCGGGTTGTATTCATTCGACCGCACATATCTCGAAGTCAGAGTCCTGCCTGCAGAGAACACATGTCCTTGCGAAGAGGAATGTGGCTGTTGTCAGGAGGAACGGCAATTTTGCAAAGATTGTTGTCATGCTTCTTCCCGTCATGATTTTTATAAAGTGACCGATTCTTCATTGGTAGAGCGGGTTTTACAAATGCAACTTTCCGTATTTACCTTTACCTGAATGCGGTTGGGAGATGACGATGCAGATTCTTGCTGTGCGGGACGGAAAGGATGGCTTTGCTTTTTACCGGAAGTTTCCCGATTCCGCCCTCGCTGGAATCGTTGTGTACTTTCCTTTGTTAAAACCTTTGCCGGTCAGTCCTGACCATGGATTTGATAAGGTGTGTTGTCATTTTTAATCTTCAATCATAAGGTAAATAGTGTAAAAAATGAAATTGTTCAGTTTAATGGTACTGTTATGTGCCTCTCTGGGAGGATATGCCCAGGATATAAAGGGACGGGTGGTCGAGCAGGAGAATGGAAAAAAGGTCGGTTTGCCGGGTGCCAATGTCTATTGGGCCGGAACGACAGACGGTGTAGTGACGGATGCTGAAGGGCATTTCAAAATCAAATGGAATAAATCGGGGCGCTTGGTCGCCAGCTTTATCGGGTACCGGACCGATACGCTTACGGTAAAACGCACGGATAAACAGGTCGAGATCGAATTGGTGGCAGGAGAAGTACTGATGAAGTGAAAGTGGTCACCCGGGGAAATACGACGATTATGAGTACCCGGGGCCTCTGATCGAACAGGTGATCACCGGCGAAGAATTGTGTAAAGCAGCTTGTTGTAATCTGGGGAGAGAGTTTCACTACCAATGCTTCGGTAGATGTGGCATATGCCGATGCTGTGACTGGGGCGAAACAGATCCAGTTGTTGGGGCTGACCGGTAAATACGTGCAGATGATGACGGAGAATATGCCCAATTTTCGGGGGATTTCGGCATTATACGGATTGAATTATGTCCCAGGCCCTTGGATGAGCGCTATCTCGGTTTCGAAGGGGGGCCGGTTCGGTAATCAATGGCTATGAAGCGATTGCCGGACAAATCAGTGTCGATTATAAAAAGCCTGCTACGAGCGAAAAGATTTTTGTCAATGCCTATGGGAATAGTGAAGGGATGATCGAATTCAATGCCAATACAGGCATCCGTCTGAATGACAAGTGGAGCACAGCCATCCTGGCTCACGGGGATTGGCTGACCATGGAACACGATGGAAACCACGATGGCTTTTTGGATATGCCTAAAACGACCCAATACAATGTGATGAATCGCTGGCAATATAAGACCGATACTTGGTTTTTGCAATTCGGAGGGAAGCTCTCGACGAAACCCGCCTGGGAGGGCAGAAAGGATTTAGGGAAGGAAATGCGGGGTAGCTATGGAGAGGGTACTTTTGTATGGGATCGGCATCGACTCTCGCCGGTATGAAGGCTTTTTGAAGTTGGGTTATCTGATGCCGCAGTACGAGAATACCAGTATGGCGATTTTGGTGAATTATACCGATCACGATCAGGATTCATATTATGGCGCCCGTGATTATCAAGCCCGTCAGCAGACTGTTTTTTCTAATTATATTTTTCAGTCTATATTCGGACAGAATGAAAATCAGAAATATTCTGCGGGTTGTCCTTTAATTTCGATCGTTATGATGAATCCTTCAACGACTATTTAGTGGGTTCCGGTCAAAAGACGGCAACCGTAGATTTCGATCGTAACGAACGGGTAGGAGGGGCTTTTTTCCAGTATACCGGACTTTTCTGGCAAAAATTGACCGTAATGGCCGGACTGCGTTATGACTACCATAATATTTTCGGTAGTTTTGTAACTCCCCGTTTACATCTGGCTTATGCCCCCGACGATTTTACGATGTTGAAGGTGTCTGCCGGTCACGGTGCCCGGACAGCCAACATCCTGGCCGATAACAGTTATCTGTTGGCTTCTGCCAATTCGGTATACGTCAACGATAAATTGTTGGCAGCCCATCCCTGAAGAATTAGATCGTTTGGATATGGAAAAAAGCCTGGAATTTCGGAGTACAGTTGAACCGCAAATTTCTCTTGTTCGACCGTATACTGAATATCAACCTCGATTATTACCGGACGAACTTTACCGATCAGGTCGTGGCCGATAATGAGACTCAGGTAGGAAAAGTCAATTTTTATAACTTAGACGGTGATTCTTACTCCAATTGTTATCAGGTGGAAGTGAAATACAATTGATCCCCGGTTCGACGTTTTGGGTGCTTATCGTTACAATGATGTGAAGACGACGATGGGCGGCCGTCTGTTGAGGGCTCCGCTGCAAAGTAAATACAAAGGCTTGTTGAATTTGTCATATTACACCAATATGAAGAAATGGCAATTCGATTTCACCACTCAATTCAACGGTCCGGGACGTATTCCGTTCCTGTGTCAGAAAATTCAGGACAAGCGGATCGTTTCGATTCTTTCCGTATCATGAATGCCCAGATTTCCAAGTTTTTCCGTAAATGGAGTATTTATGCCGGATGTGAAAATATCGGTGATTTCACCCAAAAACATCCTATCCTGGCTGCCGACCGTCCCTGGGTGACGCTTTCGACTCTTCGAAAATTTGGGGTCCTGTACACGGACGTAAATTTTATCTCGGCCTTCGCTTCCGGATTAGACCGGGAATAATATTGTTTATTAACTTTGATACATAAATTTAAAACTAGGAACCATGAAAGTAGTACGATTAGTTTTGATAATGGTAGTAGTATTGTCAGCTGCCATGAGTGTAAATGCTCAGAAAAAGAATGAGAAACCGTCATTTTTAATGCCAACCTGCATTGCGAATCTTGCAAAGCAAAAGTAGAAAAGAATATCCCTTATGAAAAGGGAGTGAAAGACCTGAAAGTGGATATGAAAACTCAAACCATCACAGTCACTTTCCGCGAAGACAAAATACCACCGAAAACTTGCAGAAAGCCATCGAGAAATTGAACATCGAAGTGAAAGGAATCGAAGAAAGTAACACTTCTGCCAAAACCCAAGCCGGCGAAAAGTGTGAAAAATCCTGTTGTGAAAAAGAGAGGAAAACGAAATAAAAATAAAGAAAAAGGGGCAGACTTTTTAGTCTGCCTCCTTTCGTAATAACTCAATCCGGAACTTAGATATCCAGATATTTTCCTTCCTTGTCAAAAGCGGCAAGGGCTGCATTTACAGAAGGGGTATCTTCTTTATAAGTGACTCCGAACCATTTAGCCGTTGTTTTCAGTACCCTTACATCGGCAATTTGATCCTTGATCATTTTATCCACTACTTTGGGAATATAAAATTCTGATCTCAGATTATCTTTGTTAGCCGGGTAAAATTCGACGAACTGTCTTTCGATTTCTTCGAAAATTTTAGAGTAAAGGCCCAGAAATTCATAGATACCAGATCGTCGGCATTCAGTGTTTTTCCGGTCTCTTCGTCTTTGATGCTTCCGTCTGCCTGTCTGCCGATTTTTCGTACATTCCGTAACGGCAGTCAGGTGGTGATGGCTGTCGGTTTTCACAGATCCCTCGTGAACAGTGCCGTTTTCCGATAGGTAGAAGCCAGACGGTAACCGACCAGGCCGAACTCTTGGTCCGTTGCTTCGTTGGCCAGAAATCGTGGGCTTTTAAAAGCATCGCTACCGTAAAATCATCGGCATTCAGGGCGGCAAAGGTTCATCGATTACTTCTTTGGCACTCCAGATGGCATGCCGTACCCCACGGCTTCTCGCGCTCGATGGGCGGCATTCCTCCCGGTAGTTTATCCATACTTTGATAGCAATAAGCGGTTTCTACCAATCCTTCGGCATATTTCCCTACAAAATCGATAAATTCTTTGGCGAAACTTTCGCGGATAACGAAAACGATCTTATCGAATCCCGCATGAACTGCGTCATAAATGGTATAGTGCAGCAAAGCCTTCTGGTGCGGTCCGGAGGAGTAATCTGTTTCAGACTTCCGAAACGGAACCCATGCCGGCTGCCATCACTAAGAGTGTAGTTTTTCTTTTCATGATTATACTATTTTTATAAGTGTCAGTGTTGTGAGCCGACAAAGTTATAAAAAGATTAAAAGATTTAACCTAAAATTCATTTACGAATCTGCCGTTCCGGTCTGGTAAATTTTATTTCAGAGAGAGAGAGTCTCCGTGGTCGTGCTTATACCGGGTAAAAACCTCCATTGCTTCATATTCGGCCATACCCAAACGGTTGTACAAATCCGCTGTATTCCGGTTACGGTCTTCCGCCCGTTGCCAGAATTCACGCGGATCATCTCCCGGAAATGCCGGTCCGTTGTTTTGTGAACCGTGTTTGTAGATCGCTTTCCGTTTGATAGACAATTCTGCCGGACTGATCGGAACCGCCATGTCTACTTTTTCTACTTCCCATTCCATCCACGCGCCGCGATACCACCAGGTGTTACAATCTTTAAAACCACTCGTCCCGGTCGATGATGTTGTAGGCACGGAGAATCGCATCCAGACAGACTCCGTGCGTCCCGTGCGGATCGGCTAAGTCACCCGCAGCATAGATCTGATGGGGTTGTACTTTCCGTAAAAGATCGACGATAATATCGACATCGGCTTGCGATAGCGGGTTCTTTTTTCACGTTCCCGGTTTCATAGAAGGGAGGTTCAGGAAGTGTACCCGTTCTTCAGGGACACCGATAAAACGGCAGGCTCCGCGGGCTTCTGCCCGGCGAAGGGCGGCCTTGAATTGCAACAGATACCGTGCTTCCTCGTCTCCCGGTTTGCGGTTAGCGATAGCTTGTTTTATTTGTAAAAATGCGTTTTCCATGGCCGGTAAATCCCCGTCCACCAGTTTAGTAAAAGAGGTGGCGATATCCATTTGCTGATAGATATAATCGTCGAAAACAGCGATGCTGCCCGAGGTTTGGTAAGCGACATGCACTTCGTGACCTTGTTCTACCAACCGGGCGAAAGTACCTCCCATAGAGATGACGTCGTCGTCTGGATGGGGACTGAAGATCAGGATTCGTTTAGGATAAGGATAGGCTCTTTCGGGACGGGTAGAATCATCTGCATTGGGTTTGCCTCCCGGCCAACCTGTAATGGTGTGTTGCAGGTCGTTGAATACCTGGATATTTACTTTATTGGCCGAACCGAAAGTCTTGATCAGATCGGTCATCCCATTGTCGATGTAGTCTTTGTTTTCTACTTTCAGGATCGGCTTTTCACTTTCTGGCACAGCCAGATGACGGCTTTCGGATCAGCTTGTCGTTCCATTGTACTTTGCTGACCAACCAGGGTTGATTGGCACGCGTCAGTTCTTCGGCTGCACTTTCGTCGATGACGAACTGTACGTTCGGATGTACTTGCAGAAAAGTGGCAGGGACAGCATCGAAACACTACCTTCGACCGTAGCTTTGATGATGGCGCCACGGCACATTTTCCATGATCCTTTGATCGTTCGTCCTCTACCTTTGTTGTCAGATATATTAATGATAGGTTTGTGTACTTATCTGACAGGCGGAACAGATTATGAAGATATGCGTCTGTTTGCTTTAGAGCGTGGAGAAATGTTGAATGATTTGCTTTCTCTACCAAACGGTGTACCATCGGAAGATACGTTTGAGCGTGTATTCCAGCGTATTGAACCATCAGAATTGGAACATTGTCTTCGCAGTTATGGTAAATCACTCCTGTCTGATTTATCAGAAAAGCAGATTGTTATAGATGGAAAGAAACAAGGTGGGACATCTCCGACTTCCACAGGAAATAAAGGTCTGTATATCCTGAATGCTTGGGTAAGCGAGAATAGGTTCTGTATCTCTCAAGGAAAGGTAGAAGACCAGTCTAATGAGATAACAGCCATCCCTGCTGTCTTGTCGGAGATTGACATTGAAGAGGCGATTGTCTCCATAGATGCCATGGGGACACAGCGAGAGATCGTTGACTTGATACTTGATAAGAAAGGCCATTATTTGTTGTCGGTAAAGGGCAATCAGAAATCTCTGTGTGAAGATATTGAATGTGCATTTAAAGTAAACGGCGGCCTTGATAAAGATACGAGCGTAGATAAAGATCATGGAAGGATAGAGGTCAGGAAGTGCTGCATTCTTCCTGCAAGGGAATATCTGCTTGCGGAAACTATTCGATCCTGGAGGGGACTGGGCACGATTATAAAAATAGAGTCAAGTCGGGAAATAAACGGGAAGACAACCTATGAAACCAGATATTATATCAGTGATGAGATCGGATTAAGCGCGTCTTACTTTCAAAAGCTGATAAGGGGACACCGGAGCATTGAAAACCAACTTCATTGGCACCTGGATGTTACTTTTAAAGAGGATAATTGCAGGGCAAGGAAAGGATACTCCTCGCAAAACTTGTCAGTGCTTAGAAAAGTAGCTTTACATATCGTATCAGAACAAAAAGACAAACTGAGTCTAAAAAGAAGACTTTACAAAGCAGCCTTGGATATTAACTATTTAAGAAAATTATTGGGATACTAATCTGATTTTCTAAATCATAAAAAGAGGCCTCTTTATGGAAAGAGACCTCTTATAAGATCTCACGAATCATAGTCAAGAGACTTTGGTTTGCAAAATCTTCACGTAAAAAATCCAGTTGTTAAGGTTCTATTTTCATATGTTAAGACTTTTCTATCTGCAAGATTACCTTTATTCCCCAATTACACAACTTTTTTTGAAATATTTTAATGATTTATGCC
>VOFB01001636.1_pt1 | contig 18431 bp, 26 predicted proteins | sample 5384141 | NCBI WGS metagenome assembly VOFB01 (sample SAMN12384721, study PRJNA508395) | human gut metagenome | isolation source: healthy gut A | host: Homo sapiens | reverse complement strand
CAAATGGAGCGTGTTCGATTGTTTGGCGGTCGGAAGCGGTTTCGCCTATTATTCATTATCCTCCATCTTGATAACAGAGCTAAAGAACCGACGCTGGGGGCTCAATTGGCGGCGGAGTTAGGAACGATCGCCTTGATCGCTAATATTATCCGTGAGATATTCGCCTTGCTGGGCGCTCCGTTGTTCGTTAGATATTTCGGAAGGCTATCTCCGATCTGCGCGGGAGGAGCTACTACGATGGATACGACATTGCCGATCATCACCCGTTATTGCGGAAAGGATTTTGTCTTTGTCTCTATCTTTCACGGGATCTTGGTGGACTTCACGGTTCCGTTTTTCGTTTCTTTCTTCTGTTCGATGTGAGTGAAAGAGGCTTCCGAGATCTCGAAACCACCTTGCAAGGTTGAAAAAGTCATTTCCGAGGCCTCGGAAGGCATTTTTTACAAGGTTGAAAAGTCATTTCTGAGGCCTAGAAAAGCTATTTTTACAGTTTGCAGCATCACTTCTACCGCTCTTTTAATTGCGTGTCCTCGCCGGAGAGCTGCGCCTCGGGAGTATTGTACACCTCGACATCCGGTTGCAATTGTTGGTTTTCCAGATAATTGCCTTGCATATCTTTCACGCCTACTTGCGGGATACCGAACACCAAAGGTCGGATCGATTTGCGTTTCCCACCATACGGCTGTCATGGTTCCCGGAACCGGGGCGCCGATCAGCTTGCCGATGCCTAAGGTCTTATAAACCCAAAGGGAAACCATGAGCGTTCGAATAATTATCCTCGCACATCAAGACACAGGACGGTTTGGTCCACTTATTGTAAGGATCGCTACCGATGTATTGTCCGCGAGGCTCGAAGCGCTGATACTCCTTGCGGCTCAATAAGGTAGCCAGATCATCATGCAACCAGCCACCTCCGTTATGGCGGGTATCCACGATCACGGCTTTCTTATTCCGGCAACGGCCTAATAAGGCGGAATAGACCTCGCGGAAACTCTCGCTGTTCATACCTCTTACATGTACATATCCGTTTGCCCGTTCGATAATTTATCTACGGTTTCTTGGCAATTCTCGATCCATCTTTTATAAAGGAGTTCGATTGCTCTCCGTTACTGATCGCTTTTACCTGTTCCTCGAAACGCTGTTTGCTGGTAGGATCATAGACAGAAAGCATTACTTTCTTACCGACTTTACCGCTTAGCAGTGGATAATAATCGGCGTCTTTCTTTATCGGTGTTCCGTCTATCTTCTCGATGATACAGCCTTTCTTTATCTGGCTGTCGGCCAATGTCAGCGGGCCCTTGGCGATGATTTCCTCGATCTTCAATCCGTCGCCCGTGTATGCGTTATCGAAGAAAGCGCCTAAGCTGGCGGTTTCCGGCCGGTTAGTCCCGGATTGTAACGAGCGCCCGTATGGGAGCCGTTCAACTCGCCCAATAGCTCGGAAAGCATCTCTTGAAATCAAAATTGTTGTTGATATGCGGAAGGAAACGGGCGTAAGCGGTCTCATACCCTTTCCAATCCATGCCCCGGAGTGTCGGATCATAGAACTTATCCAAGACTTGACGCCAAGCGTGATGGAAGATATAAGCACGCTCCTCTGCCGGACGATAAGCGAACTCGGCCTTGAAAGCGATCGGTTTTTCCTTGCTATCCTTCAACTCTATCTTTTTCAGTTTACCGCCGGCGGTAAGATAAAGGTTCTCTACTTTCTTATCGGCGAATAGAGTGCCTCGACCGACATTCTTGAGCAGTAATTTAGTGGACTTTTCCTTCAAGTCGTGTTCCCATAAATCAAAGCCTTTCTCGAAAGCGGCGCAATAATATAGTTTATCTCCTTTCGGGGCGAGTACGGCGTCTCCCAATGAGGATGAATGAGCGGTCAGGCGAATAATCCGGTCCTTGCGGGTCTCCAAATCAAACTTCAAGGGGGCTACAGGCTTATCCTTGTCCTCTTTTTCTTATCGGAATCTTTATCGATGTCTTATCCTCGTCCTTATCTTTGTTTTCATCCGCTTCTACCAAGGCCAGTTCTTCTTTACGTGAGGCGGAATTTATCGTAAGCCTCACCGTCGAAGAACATGATGTACACATCCCGCTCAGCACCCCAGCTACCGTGGCTGCGGAAACCGGCACGGTCGGAGGACCAGATCATGGCCTTACCGTCTAATACCCATTTCGCGTCGCCATCCGAATAACCGCTTTCCGTCAGGTTCGTTACCTCGCCGCTGCCGTCCGCTTTCACCAAAACGATGTCCGTATTGTTCCATCCTCCGACGGAGATGTAATCTACCAAGAACCACTTGCTGTCTGGCGACCATTGGAAATGCTGGTCTCCATCGCTATACGAATAGAGGTATTTCCGTCCAATACGGTGCGGACCTGCTTGGTCTTTCGGTTGATAACACGTAAGGTGGTGCGGTTCTCAAGGAAAGCCACCTCGTTACCATCCGAGAGTATAGGGTTGGAACGTTTGTCCGGAGACGACAAGAGGCTCCTCTTTCAATTCCGGGGCGTGAATTGCTTATCTTCGTCACGTAAGTTTACTTTCGTAGATTCCCCATGTTCCTTCCCGTTCGGCGGAATATACCAATGAACGTCCGTCGGGGCTGAAATCTATATTGCGCTCTTGTTGTGGCGTGTTCGTGATTTGACGAGTCGTCTGGTATTCAATAGAAGTTACGTAAACATCGCCACGAGTGATAAACGCTACCTCTTTTTCCATTCGGGGAGACGGCGATATCCGTAGCTCCATCGGTCAGAAGACGATGGATCACGTCGTTCTCGATCTTATCCGCGACGATCAGGATATTCACCTTGGCAGGTTTCTGGCCTTCCTTAACGGTATAGATCTCGCCGTCGTAACTATAGCATAGAGTCCCGGAATTATCGGAGGTAAGGAAACGCACGGGGTGGGTGGTATGCGTCGTGATTTGTTTCTCGCTGTTGCCTGCCAAATCCTTCTTGAAGATGTTAAAGCTTCCTTTTCCTCGCTTAGGTAATAGAAAGACGCCCCATCCGCGGCCCATACAGGATTACGATCCTCACCGCCAAAGTGGTTACTTTCTGAAAGAGCGATCTTTTCCAAGCGTACATAACCAGATATCACGGGTGATAGAAGATTGATGATGCTTGCGCAAGGGTCCTCGTAACCTTTGTAGTCATTGTATAATAATTTACTGCCATCTTTGCTGAGGGCTATATTTTCCATGTATAACGAAGAATATAAATCCGGCCTTCCTCCGTCCGTGCTTATCTCATAGACTTGCATAAAGCGGGTGCCGGGGAATTGATATCCTTGTCTTGCAATACGTTGGCCAGATACAAGATGTGTCCGTTATCCTTAAAGGTAGTGGGATATTCGTTTGTGGAGTGGGTGGTGAGCCGCTTGGGTTCCTCCCTCCTTGTTCATGAGAAATACATCGAAGTTGCCGCTACGGTTGGAGGCGAAGGCTATTCTCTGTCCGTCGGGCGACCAGACCGACGGGTATCATGCGCCGGATGTGTTGTCAACTGCCGGGCTTTTCCTCCGGAAGAAGGGACCGTGTAGATATCCCCTTGGTAAGAAAACGCGATCGTCTGCCCGTCCGGGGAGATCGCACAGTAACGCATCCATAACGGACTGTCGTTGCTTGCGCCGCCGCCGATAAAAATAACGCCAGCGCAGGAATCATCAAGTTTTTCATGTGTACTCTATTTTAGATTTACAAATGTAATCGATTTTCGATATTTATTAGGAGAAATAATTGCGTAGATTAAATTTTTAAATATTTTTGCATATGAACTTTAAAACCGCCAAGATGATGACGAAATATAGGGTGTGTATGACTTTTATGTCCATTTTATTATTGCTATTTCATTTTGTGTTTCTGTTTTCTTGTGCAAAGCTACCGGAAAAAAACTTTTGCTTTTTCTGATAACCTGCGGAGTGACTCTTTGGAACATATGGCTATGGATTCGATTTACCGGAATCCTCGATATGCTCATTCCGCATTGATGAAGCTTTAAGTCTAACTAAAGATAGCGATAAATATTATAAATTACTTGCGGTTAAAAGCCAGATTTATTTTGCAAATAGTGTATATGATTCCGGGTTTGTTTTTTACATCGGTCAATTATAGATTATTGCGACCGTGTACCTATGTCTACCAAGATACATGGACTCTTAGGGACGTTGAAAAATACGGTTGGCAATTATTATTCATTTTTGGATAAAACGGATTCGGCCCTCCTTTGCTATTCCGAGGCGTATCAAGAGATCCGGCAGAGTGAGATGGAGCATAAAATCCCGGATATTTATATCAATATAGCGGATATATATACCCGGAAAGGAGCTTACGATCAGCGAGCCCGCTACTTTCGCCAAGCTCTTTCGTGAGTGATTCATTGGGTATTATGGATCGGATGTCCTTTCCTATTTATTTTGGTTTGGGCGAGACGTATATGGAATTGAGGGACTTTGACTTATCCGATCACTTTTACCGTTTGGCGGAGAAAGAACTGATTCTCGTAACTTGAGCGAGAAATTCACCTTTTGCAATAGCCGGGGAAATTACTATTATTACAAGGAAGAGTATGCGAAGGCGCTTCCTTGGTTCTTGAAAGCCCGTGAGGTGGTACGTCCTACTCATATGGATTTCTATACTAACGTATGCGAGATCAATTTAGGGAGATCTATCTATGTCTGAATCAGTTGGATTCCGCTCGTTTTTATCTGGAAAAAGGGTTTAGGTACTTCCATATCTATAATAATAAGACAGCCTTGTACCATTTGACGACCTTGAAGGCTTCGCTTAGCTTTAAAAAGAGGGGAACTCCGGGCTGGCTTATCAATTGTTGAGGAGTTACACGGATACGGTAGAGCATAGATCCCAAGATGGTAGCGATCCGTAATAAGAACTTTGCAGAATTACTTCGCTACCACGGGCGATTTTAGACGTGCCTATGAGTACCAAACGAAGAATAGCGTCATTGAGAACAATATTCGTAGCGAACGAACCCAGATGCGTGTCGCCGAGATCGATATGCGTTATAGCCAAATACGACCTTTACTCAAGCGGGAGGCTATTATTAAACAACAGGCCGGCCGGATGGAATACTTGAAATGAGCCGTTGGGTTTGGATCTTGCTTTTGTGATCTTGTCCATCGTCAGCGGCATGGCTTATTACTTTATGAAACGTAAACGGCATGCCCAATGGTTAAGCCATGTCGATCAGGTGACGAAACTGAAGATGGAGAGTATTCGCAACCGTGTATCCCCTCATTTTATATTCAATATATTGAACCGGGAGATAGCTCGGAGGAAGAAGGATTCCCGCCGTACGCAACTTTCCGGATTGGTGGAGTTGTTACGTAGTAGTTTGGAGATCACGGAAAAGCTTAGTATCACGTTGGAGGAAGAATTACGCTTTGTCGGACTTACTTTGAATTTGCAGGCGCAAGGATTAGCCGGACTTCCGTCTGGAATGGAATCTCGATCCCTCCCTTGACACGGGCGCAATCTATCTCCCGGCCATGCTGATCCAGATACCCGTAGAGAATGCCGTGAAACATGGCTTGTGTGCGATCGAGGGCGAGAAGCGATTATCTGTTTTCGTGGAGCGCGACGGGAAAGGCATCCATATCCGTATAGAGGATAATGGACCCGGGTATCGTCTGTTTACGAATGCGGGACATACGAACGGTACGGGGATGGGAACGAAAGTCCTTTTACCGTACGATCCTATTGTTGAATAGGAGAAATAAAGAGAGATCACCTATTCGGTCCAAAGCAAGGAGAAGGGGATGGGGAGCGAACAATCGTCAGTTTCTTTATTCCGTTGGATTTTAATTACGCTTTCTAGGTATCGTGAATGTACGAAAGTAATCCGGGCTGTTTTCCTCCGGATAGTGGATGGAAGCGGCCCGGATCAGAATTGAATCAGAATCGGTGATTCGGGTTATAGTCGCTCAATGTCTTCAACAGAAAGTCCGGAGCATTGGGCGATAAGTTCAGAGTCAAGTCCTTGCTCCTTCATCTTTTTAAGCTATCTGGAGTTTTTCCTCTTGACGGCCTTTCTCGATCCTTTCTCGATCCCTTTCTGCATCCCTTTTTGCATTCCTTCCTGCATTCCTTTTTCAATCCTTCCGTTTTGTGCGTAATCGATGGTCGCATACCAATCCCGATAATTCTTTTAGGTTTTTCCTCGTAGATCGCACGTTCTTTTCGCTGAGTGAGTTGACGTTCGCCACGTCCAGCAAGCGAAGGAAGGTCTCTGTTCCTCCTTGAAGGGAGATTGTTCAAATAGGTTCATATTCTTCAATGTATAAAATCCAACGTTCGAAGGAGCTCTTGCACTCCTCCTTGCTTAAACTGAATAACGGGAACGATATGTAGGGATCTGCTTCATCTTGATCTCATTGAACACCTTTCCCGTCCTCTCGTTAGCGAGGACAACATCCGTACGGGAAGTCTGTGAACTCCGGCAACTTGAAATTCAAGAAATAAACTCCGTAGATGGGTAGCAACCGATATTGATACTTGCAACCCTTCCAGCATCGGTCATGATGTCTACGCCATATTTTTTTACCTGCTCCTTATTCTCTTTCTTATCAATATGATAGGCTATCTTTTACGAAACAAGCGATTCCGTTCAACGAACCTTCCGTTTCGTTGTTTTTACGCTCAAAAAACGCAAGATTTAGACGATCGTTTAGACTAGTCGTTTTCGAGGTTGGAAAACGTTTGTGGTTAATGATTTTGAATGTTTGTGTTTTTGTATTTATTATGCGGTTGAACGGATATTTAATTAACACTATATATTAATATTAAATTTTGAATTTATGAACAAAAAATCGTTTTACAACGTTTTCTTTTACGGCTAGTGCCATGCTTGTAAAAACGCAAGATCTTCTTTAGACTGGTCGTTTCGAAAAAACGGTAAATGACGGCATATATTATTAATATTAAAGGCTTTATGAACAAGAAGTTTTCTACTCCTGCAGAGGAAAGTGTTATGTCTGTTAATACTACTACTGCGACAGTAGAGGGCAAAGAATTGGCAAAGGATCAAATTCTGGTCTTTATCAGTTGAAGGTCATGGATGGCACTACTCCTGCTTATCTTGCGATGGAGCTAAATTTGGAACAGGTGATTATGAACTACGTGTTTATAGTGCAAGAAGCTAAAATAACAGAGGCCATGTGGTGTTTTCCGTCTCTAAGAACAATCAAGGTCAATGTGTTCTATTTATGACTTCAGAATAAATTTGTCGTTCTATGTTGGATTTGACAATGGCTGGCCATGAGATAAGACTGAGAATGGTAGGCAATGGTGCTTGGAAACCTGTTTTAGGTGGTGAATGGGTTGGGCATTCTCTCGCTCTTTAGTCTTTGGAAGAAAAAGACCTTGTTTATTCTTAGGGTTCTACAACGGAAATAATTGTTGGTTTGAAAGCGGATCCTACTACCGGAGCTCTCTAAGGCTTTCAACAAGGATCAGCTAATCAAATAGATGCCACTTCAAACGCCGCTGATGTGACTAACTTTGCTTTGGTTGGCGCAGCACAAATCGCATTGAGCGAAGATCAAGTAAATACGAAGTTGGGTCTTCAAGATAACAAGGCATTTGACTGCTACAATTGAAGGCAGTTGGACGTGAAAGGTACTAGCTTAAAGAATCCGTTCAATGAGCAGAAGTTTATCGCAGAGGATAAAGATAATAACAAATGGCTTTTTCATCAAGCAAAAGGATAAAGACGCTTATTTGAAAGTTGATACGGCTTATACGAATGAGACAGGTACAAAGTTCTTAGCTTACGGTTGGACAGAGAAAGCAAAGGATAAAGCTGATTTACAGTTCTATTAGCTCTGAATTACGTGCTCAGCACCAGTTCAAATTTTTCTATTCTCCAGTGGCGATAGCTTGTACATCTATGTGAAAAAAGTTACTTGGAATAATGATGGCAAGTATTGGAATACGCACGTTACGGCTACTCCGGCAACGAGCATGAATACTGGCGTGTTTCTTTGCAAGACTTGATTAAAAGATGAAACTTGTATTTTGACAGTTGATCCAGAGGACCAGAACACTCATATTTCTTTGGGTCTTAGCGGATGTGAGGAAAAGGGTTCATCCAAGACTTCTGTTGACGATGGCGTTTATTCATCAAGAATAAGAAAGGACAGTATTTAGCTTCTCCGATCTATGAGGATGGTACTATCCGTTGGACAACAGTGAATGGGGATGAGCAGAGTGTCGCTCATATGCCGGCTTACCAATGGGTTGTGTTGAAGAAGAATACGAGCAACGATAAGGTGAAGGCTGTGTCTCCGGTTACTATCTCTAACCGTGAATATGCGATAATGTTACAAATATAGATCTTGATAATGATGGTCAGCCAGAGCAATATAAAACTGCTGTTTATTCCACTGTTCAGTTAAGAAAAGCGGAGGGTGGCTCTTATATGTTTGTATATGGAGATAAACTTACAGCGGAGTATGGATATGTTGATGTAGACTCTTTGTTCTTCGAGAAAGTTCCGAAGCTTCTATTTCTGACCCGTACTTAGGTTACAGAAAGTTAGAGAAGGATTCTTTGTTGGTTAACAAATATACGTTTAACTATTGGCATCCTTATGCTACGGATAAATACATCGCTAAATCTACAGACTCTACGTTGACTGTGTTGGATGGAAAAGATGCTTTCGTAATTGATACATTGGTTGAGAGTTGGAGTAATAACTCAAAGGTGTTTGCTACTGTAGATATTCCTTACGGTTATAAGGTTAGCGAGGACGTAGCTAAGAATCGTATTAAGGGCTTGAAGACTCTTGTGAGAACGGCTTATAAAGTTTCTTATAAGGATAACAAGGGTGATCTTAGCCAATGGAAAGTGAATAAGGAAGATAAGTTTAATGTAGGTTCTAGTGCTACTGGCCATCAGCAATCTGATGTGATTTATTATGCGTTCTTCAAGGAAAACAATCATATCGGTGGAAAAAAAGCATTATTATGCGATTGTAAAAGCTAATAGTACTGCAACAAAATATGAGTTAGGTTATAAAAAAGCAGGCGTATCCGATTATGACGGATGCCGCTACTTTAAAGGATCAAATATTGAGTGAGACTCGTACTTCCGCTTTCGCTATCGAACCGGACAACACTCCGCTTTACCGTCGTTTCAGTTCTCTTGAACTTGAAGGTAATGAAGGTGACAAGGCCGATACTTTACGTTTTACGTCGAGAAATACCGTAAAGAATACTTGCAGGTTGAGAATAATAAGAACTTCATGAAAGAAGGTATTGACTTCTTAGGTATTTATACTCCGGATAAGACTGAGGATGGTTTGTCATTCATCGTTGATACCGCATGGGTAAACCGTGGTTCTGGTAATATCAAGCCTCAATATTTGATCTCGATTGATCGTAACGATTTCGAAGGTAGTTGAAGGCGTACCTTGTACGGAAGATGACCATCACTTTACCGCAGAAGGTAAACCGACAGATAAATGGCATTGCGTTCACGCAAAACCGGCTGTTCCGGGCTTTGAAAGAGGTAAATATTTGATCAATTTCCATGATTTCGCTAATAAATATGGTTGGTCAACATTATCAAATGGGGTATAGATGCTGACTACATGTGGAAGAAATATGATCGTGCAGGTTTCGTGGAAGCTATCCGTGTAGCTGATACTCTGTATATCTTGAGAGATGAGTTCAAGAACTTACCGAACGAGAAGATCAACTTCGCTGATTTGAACAAGGCTGAGGAGGATGCTTGGACTGCGGCTAAGAAGGCTGGAGTATCTGAAGATGAATTTGTTTCACAAAATATATCTTATCTGGTGATAACCATAAGTATGTGACTTGGTCTATGCGTTTCGTAAACAAAGGCTGGAAGTTGCCGCTAATGAGGTGAAGCTGATAGAGCATTCTTGTTCGAGTCTATGAAGAGTAAACATGTTCCTGGTTACAATAATTCTGCTATGGGTGACATCGCTCCTACATATGCGGCTTGGTTGAAATGCAGAATGGTTGTTTAGTTCTGTCTGATGATCGTTCTTCTAATTTCTGATGAGATGAATACAGGTGGTGACGATGCTTTGATCTTTAATGTGCAAGGTGATGATATCGCAACAGATAACGAAACAATCGATGCTGTAGAAGGTATCTATGTAGTAGCCGGCAACGGTACTGTAACCGTTCAAGGCGCAGCCGGTAAGTCTATCGTTATCACGAATATCTTAGGTAAGGTTGTCGCTGAGACTGTTCTTACCTCCGATAACGCTACAATCGCTGTACCTGCCGGTATCGTAGCGGTGGCTGTTGATGGTGAGGAAGCTGTTAAGGCAATCGTTAAATAAGAATTTAACAAAATAAGATAATCATACAATTCCCGTGCGGGTATCGATCCCAAGTAATCCGTGACGGATGAACAGGCGGGAGTGGATTAATATTAATACTAAAGTAATAAATTAAGAGGTCCGTAAGTACCTCCGTGAGGAGGAAGTACGGATAAAGGAACAAGAGGATGCGTCGATATAATGTACGCATCCTCTTTTGTGTTTATAGCGGGTGTTGAGGATAAATCCTGCTTCTACTTGCAAAAAAGACCGAGATAAGCAACGGCACGCTGATCTCGAGGATAATCCCCCGTGAATAATAGCCACAGGTACGATATTCTTTCCGGAATACCGGCTGATAACGGGAAGACAAACATCCATAGAATTGATTCCCGCCACGGATACCGGAGCGAATTTACCAAAGAAAGAGGCATACAACGGTGCCCCGAATAAAGCTAACATTTCCCGGATGATATTAGCCAATAACGCGATAGCCCCGAGTTGCGAAGCGATTTCTATCCCTGCCGACGCCTCTTTCAGTTGTACGATAAGCAAGGAGGATAAGGAATAATAAGCGAATCCGCTTCCTACAGCCATACAATCATATATATTCCACGAGGTCAATAACAAACTCGCCGCCGCAGAGAATACTAACGTGCCGATGATCGTAAAGAACGGCAGTAACAAACTGGAAAACCGGATATCCTTTACCATCTTTCCTAATTCGGCGTTTGCTCCCAGATTCAATCCTACTTGGATAACGAGAGCGTATAGCAAGAATTGCGGTAGTTTTTCGCAATACGTGGAGATAGTCGTGTTGGCGAAGGTTCCGCAAAAGATTCCCGCTGTGAAACATAAGATAACGATTAGGTTATTTTCATTGAGACCTCCTTTTCTTGATAAATAATTTATAAGCGATAAAAAGATGCTACCAGACTTCCCAATACTCCGCAAATAGCTAGTATGGCAGCTTGTATTCCAAACTCACCAATATTATTCAGCAAAGATTGGTTGGCTCCTATGGTAATACCAAATATGAACAACATCGTGAAAATCGTATAAGAGATGGAATGTTCCAATCCCTTGAAAGCGGGGGACGTGTCGGCATAAATAACCGACGCTATCCCCAGACCTAATAGACCTAGAATGATAAACATAAGCATATTGTATTTTGAGATGCGCAAGACATCCTTTCCCCGGAAACGAAGCATACGAATACTCCCTCTTTTCCGCAGAAAGTTAAACTTGAGTGCAATTAATACCTAGATGTAGGTGTAGAAGAGAACTATAAAAGAAGTCCTCTCAAGAAGAGTATGAATGGATTTAGACAAAACCGCTGAACCAATGAACATGCACGATCGTGTTACCCGAGAAAGCTCCGGGTATACCATCTTTTTTGAGTTGTTCAGAAGCTTCTTGTTCATCTTATTTGTATCATTGTTTGATTTCCGGTGCAAAGGTAGTAATAAATTAGAGATTCTAAAACTTTTTCTAGAATCGGATATATAAGGGACTTGACTTGATTTTGGATCTTTTTTATGTACATTTGAGGTCCTACCCGCTATTGGGCCAACTAAAAACGGATAGAACAGATATGATTAAAAGATAAGATTGGTTATGAGGAAAGAATGATTTTTAACAGCATTGGCGGCTGCCGCTATCCCTACGTTGTTGATGGCGGCGGATGAGGCGAGATTAATGCGCTTTCCGGCTACAAATGGTTCAGAGATTGTATTCTCGTACGCTGGCGATTTATATAAGGTCCCGGCTACAGGTGGTGAGGCACAGCGATTGACATCGTATGTGGGGTATGAGATGTTTCCCCCGTTTCTCCCCGGATGGTAAGACGATCGCTTTTACGGGACAGTACGACGGTAACACGGAAGTGTACACGATGCCCTCTTCCGGCGGTGAGCCATTGCGTATCACTTACACGGCTACGAATAGCCGTGACGATCTGGGCGATCGCATGGGCCCGAATAATATCGTGATGACTTGGACACCGGACGGTAATGGTATTGTTTACCGCAAACCGCATCAGCGATGGGTTCTCCGGTAAGTTATATACGGTAAATAAAGAAGGTGGCCTTTCCGAGGTGGTTCCCTTGCCCGAGGGCGGCTTTTGTAGCTATTCGTCCGACGGAAAACAATTGGCTTACAACCGGGTAATGCGTGAGTTCCGTACATGGAAATACTATAAAGGGGTGGTATGGCCGATGATATCTGGGTGTATAATCCGGAGAAGAAAAGTGTAGAAATATCACGAACAATGAGGCGCAAGATATCTTTCCGATGTGGATTGGTGATGAGATCTATTTCCTTTCGGATCGGGATTACACGATGAACTTGTTCGTTTACAATACGAAGACAAAACAAATAAGTAAGGTGACGAACTTCACCGAGTACGACGTGAAATTCCCTAGCAGCTTCGGCAATACGATCGTTTTCGAGAATGGAGGCTATATCTATAAGATGGATGCGGCGTCGAAGAAACCGGAGAAAGTGAACGTAACCCTCGCCTCCGATAATGTCTACGCACGTAGCGAGATCAAGGATGGCTCAAATATATCACGAGTGCCAGCCTCTCCCAAAAGGTGAGCGTATGGTGGTGACAGCTCGTGGCGAGGTATTCAATATCCCGGTAGATAAAGGGGTTACGAAAATATCACCCGTACTCCGGGGCGCACGAACGTGACGCTCAATGGTCTCCGGACGGAAAACATATAGCCTATATCTCCGACGCTACCGGCGAGACCGAGCTGTATCTCCAAGATTCCGAGGGGGCGAGCCTGAAGTTGACCAAGAATAACGATACGTATATCCGTACTTTCCAGTGGAGTCCGGATTCCAAGAAGATTGTCTATACGGATCGTAAGAATCGGATCAATCTTTTGGACGTATCTAACAAACAGCTAACAAACTATCTCACAAAGTCTGTTAGGTGAAGCCCGCAACGTAAGTTTCTCTCCGGATAATAATTGGTTGACTTATTCCCGTGTGTCCGATAATAATTTCTCGATCGTCTATGTCTACGATATCGGGTAAGAAAGAATATCCCGTGACCGATAAATGGTACGAGTCTTATTCTCCGGTATTCAGTACGGATGGCAAATATCTGGTATTCACTTCCGCCCGTGATTTCAATCCTACGTATAGCCAAACGGAATGGAATCATGTGTATAATAATATGGGTGGCGTATATCTGGCGTTATTGTCTAAGGATACCGCTTCCCCGTTTATGGAAACGGATGCGGAGGTCGCCATTGAATCTACCCCAGCGAAAGCGGATGCCTCTAAAAAGGACGAGACAAAGAATGAGGCTTCTACTCCGGTCGTAAAGATTGATATAGAGGGTATCACGGATCGAATCGTTAAGCTCCCCTTGCCGGGATCGAATTACTACGATCTTTATTCCGATGGAACGAACGTGTATTATTTCACGAAAGGCGGCATGAAGATGTTTGACTTGAAGAAACAGAAAGAGGAAACCGTTAGCGATGCCGCTATGATGGTTGATCCGGCTGGCAAGAAAGCTGTTTTCTTTAAGGACGATCAACTATTCGTAACCGATATACCGAAGGGTAAAGCGAATTTAAGCAAGCCGGTTAATCTGGCGAATATGAAGATCACGGTAGACTATACGAAGGAATGGGCGCAAATCTTCGATGAGGCTTGGCGTGCTTTCCGGGATGGTTTCTATCTGGAGAATATGCATGGCAAGGATTGGAAGGCGATCAAGGAGAAATACGCCGCCCTTCTTCCTTACGTGAAAACACGTTTGGACTTGAATTATATTATTGGCGAGATGATCGGCGAGCTGGGGAGTAGGGGCATGCTTATGTGAACCCCGGTGAGGTGGAAAGTCCTAAACGGGTATCGATGGGTCTGCTAGGTGCTGAGGTTTCTCGATAAGAGTGGTTTCTTCCGCTTGAAAAGATCCTGCCGGGGGGCTTCTTGGAGTAAGGAATTACGTTCTCCATTGACAGAGCCGGGTGTTGAGGCGAAGGCCGGAGAGTATATCGTCGCTATAGACGGAGTACCTACGAATAGCGTGAACGATATGTATAAGTTGTTGATCGGAAAGGCGAACGTTCCGACCGAGAGTTGTCTTTTGAATAGCAAGCCTCAGTTGGCGGGCGCTCGTAAGATCGTAGTCAGTCCGTTGGCGGAAGAATATTCTTTGTATCATTATAATTGGATCCAAGATAATATTAAGAAAGTCGATAAAGCATCGAACGGCAAGATCGGCTATATTTATATCCCGGATATGGGACCAGAAGGACTGAATGAATTCTCCCGCTATTTCTATCCGCAATTGGATAAGGAGGGTTTGATTATCGATGATCGTGCGAATGGCGGTGGAAATGTCTCCCCGATGATTCTGGAACGTCTGTCTCGTGAGCCGTATCGTTTGACGATGCGTCGGGGTTCTTCTTTGATCGGGACCGTGCCGGATGCCGTACAGGTCGGCCCGAAAGTTTGCTTGATCAATAAGTATTCCGCTTCCGATGGCGATTTGTTCCCGTGGGGCTTCCGTGCGCTTAGCTTAGGTAAATTGATTGGAACCCGTACTTGGGGAGGTATCATCGGTATTAGCGGCCCGCTTCCTTATATGGACGGTACGGATATCCGTGTGCCTTTCTTCACGAGCTATGATCCGAAGACGGGTAACTGGATTATCGAGAACCATGGTGTGGATCCGGATATCTTGATCGATAACGACCCCATCAAGGAATGGAACGGTGAGGATCAACAGTTAGACCGTGCTATCGAGGAAGTCATGAAACAATTAAAAGAACGCAAACCGCTAGCCCCTGTCCCCGCACCAGGGACTGGAGCCATAAATAATGAGAGGTTATTTGTAGAGACGGGGCACGCCCCGTCTCTACAAATAAATAAATAGTAAACGGATTAAAACTAGTAATCTATCTATGGAACGATTCGCAGCCATTGACTTTGAGACCGCTAATGGAAAGCGGAGCAGTATTTGCAGTATAGGTATCGCCATATTGGAGGATGACTGGGTAGTAGATAGCATTTATACCTTGGTACGTCCTACCCCTAATTTCTATACCCGTTGGACTACGGCCATACATGGATTGACTGCTGAGGATACGAATGACGCGTTATGTTTCGAGGAGGCTTGGGAAAGCATCGCCCCGAAACTAAGGATCTCCCCTTGTTGCCCATAACAGTCCGTTTGATGAGGGATGCCTGAAAGCCGCCCACGAGGTGTATGACTTAGCCTATCCGAAATATTCCTTCTATTGCACTTGCCGTCTCTCCCGGAAGATGTACCCATTTCTGGTAAATCATCAGTTGCAGACAGTAGCCGCCCACTGCGGTTACGACCTTTACCCGACATCATAACGCCATGGCCGACGCTTACGCCTGTGCCCATATCGCCCTTACGATGATGCGGGAAAAGAGGTCGATACCTTGGAGGCGCTTATGGCTTCCTGCTACTCTAGGTAACTATGGGGTGTTTTTCCCGGCTATTTTATCCACCACGACAGCGATAGCGCCATCTCCCGTCACGTTGCAAGCGGTGCCAAAACTATCCATGGCAATATAAAGGGCGATCATTAACGCTTGCAGCGTCTCATTGAATCCCAGCATACTTTGCAAGATACCCAAAGCGGCCATAATAGCCCCTCCGGAACCCCCGGAGCCGCTACCATCGTAATTCCCAGCATCATGATAAATCCGCTGAAATTGGAGAAGGTAACCGGTTCTCCCGCCATGATCATGATAGCCATAGCGCAAGCTACGATTTTCATGGTGCTACCTGCCAGATGGATCGTGGCGCAAAGCGGAACGGTAAAGATCGCTATATTCTCCCGTACGCCATTCTTGACAGCCTGCGCCAGTGTCACGGGAATCGTGGCGGCGGAGGATTGGGTCCCTAGAGCCGTAGCGTAGGCCGGTAACATATTCTTCAAGAGGCGGAGCGGATTCTTCCCGGCTATGGCTCCGGCTATCGTGAATTGAATCAATAACAATAATACATGTAAGGCAAAGATGACTATGATAACCTTGAGGAACATCGTGATAATACTCATGACTTGTCCGCTCACGGTCATGTTCAGGAAGATACCGAAAAATATGGAGCGGTAATAACGGGATGATAACCACCTCGATTAGCTTAATGATAATTTCCTTGAAATCCGTGAAAGAGTCACGCAGGGTGGTTCCCGATATTAGAAAGCCCTAGGCCAATCGTAAAGGATAGCAGCAAGGCTGTCATGACATCCATTAAAGGCGGCATATTTACCACGAAGTAAGGTGTCAGCATGAAATCTTCCGGATTCTCCATCGCCGTCAATTCCGTGTTGGTCGGTAGTATGTGCGGGAATATAGCCGATCCGCTCAGGAACGTGAAGAAACCCGAGAAGACTGTTGAACCGTAAGCGATCAAGGCGGTTATCAATAATAGCTTTCCGGCTCCTTTGCCCAGATCTCCTATAGCCCGGGAGTCACCAGCCCCAATATGATTAGAGGGATGGAGAACGATAGGAAGTTGCCGAACAATGAATTGAAGGTTACAAAGATACGTGCGATTCCTCCCGGTAAAAACTGGCCGAACAATACGCCGGCGGCGATAGCGATAACGACTTTAGTTAACAATGATACTCTGATCTTCTTCATGGTGTTGCTTTTATTTTGAAGCCAATGGCGGCCATCGTAATACTCATCAACGGACTGATCAGGTTAAAAGAAGCAATAAGGAAGATACGTCAGGGTCGCTACGCCTAATATCGTGGCTTGCGTCATGCCGCAGGTGTTCCACGGTACCAGCACGGACGTTACGGTTACGGAATCTTCCGTCGTACGGCTTAACAGGCGACTCTCATATCCTTTTTTTCTTGTAGATATCCTTGAACATATTTCCGGTAAGGATAATAGATATGTATTGATCGGCCGTAACGATATTCAAGAATAAACCGGAGAATACGGTAGACGCCACCATGCCGACCCTCCGTTTCATAAAGCGCAGAAATACGGACGTAAGGCTTTCCAGCATACCGCTGGCCGTCATGGAACCACCGAAACACATGGCGCAGATAATCAGCCAGATGGTATTCATCATACCCGCCATACCCCGGGTGGCGACCAAGCTGTTCAAGGCCTCGTTGCCCGTATCGATTTGGGTACCCCGTAGAATGTCATGAATAATCCCTTAAACAGGGAGGAGGCATCCGCTACCGATGCTCCCGCTACCTCTTGCAATAAATGAGGCTGGAAAAGAATCGCAGAGCACCCCGCCATCGCTGTCGAGAGATAAACAAGGTGATCAAAGACGGTACTTTCTTGCGATTAATATACCCGTTACCACCGGTACGATCAGTAGCCAGAGCGAGATATTAAAACTTTCGTTCAACGAGGCGGCAAACTCCGGCTATTTGCCCGGATGCGTTCGAGGTATGCGTAAAACCCGCTATGGTAAAGATAATCAACGTGATCACCATAGACGGTATTGTCGTAAGCATCATATACCGGATATGGGAGAACAAAGGGGTATGCGTTACGGAAGAAGCTAATACCGTCGTGTCGAGAGCGGTGAGATCTTATCCCCGAAATAAGCGCCCGGATATAATCGCTCCCGCTACCCACCCCGTACTGAAGCCTTGCGCCTCGCCAATCCCGATCAAGGCGATCCCGATGGTGGCGATGGTAGTCCACGAGCTACCCGTCATGACCGATACGACAGCGCAGATCACGCAACAAGAGGCCAGAAAGAAACTCGGATGGATGATTTGCATCCCGTAATAAATCAAGTCGGGACGATACCGCTGATCATCCAGCTACCGGATAAAGCGCCAATCAACAATAGGATAATTATAGCTGTGGCCACTCCCAATATGTTTTTTACATATCGCCTCTTCTATATCACGCCATTTGACTTTGCAGAAGATCATGGCCAAAAGGGAGGCCACCGCCGTGGTGGTAAAATACGACGGCTTCCGCCGCTCAACGCGTCGCTGCCAAAAGTGCGTATGGTTACAAACAAAAAGAGCTACCAGCACGAGGATAGGCACTAGTGAAAGTAGAGGGGAGGGCATCTTCTTAAGATGATTTTCCATTGTTCATTCAGTCGCTTAAATAATGGC